>UMCF01106720.1_pt1 | contig 20110 bp, 16 predicted proteins | sample 1964131 | NCBI WGS metagenome assembly UMCF01 (sample SAMEA4835958, study PRJEB28245) | human gut metagenome | biome: gut microbiome; material: fecal sample | place: Denmark | collected 2008
TCAGGAGGATGTGCAGATGTACTATAGCTGCCCACCTGATGAGGTGGAGGGGAAAAACCTTGCCTGCACACATCACGAGATGACAGATGATGGCGTAAAGGAATTTGCGGATGCCTCACAGGTATTTAAGATAGACTATGTGGGCGATGAAATTGCAGTGGAGTGGACGCTGAATAGAGCCGGCGGAAATAATTCCATGACAGGTGAGATGCAGCAAGCCGACGAAAGTGACATTAAAACAGACGGAGAAAGTATCTGCACAAAAATATCTGTGACCGGCACAGACCGCAAGGAAACCAAAAACCGCCTCAAGCTCGCCCTGTATTCCATGATAGAAAAGGGCACAGGAAAGAGCCTTCCGTGGGGCACACTCTCAGGCATCAGACCGACCAAGATAGCCATGAAATGCATAGAGGACGGCATGAGCGATAAGGAAACCTACGACTATCTTAAGAAAACCTACCTTGCAAGCGATGAGAAAATCGACCTCTCAATAGGCATAGCAAAGCGTGAGAAGGCACTGCTTGACAAGGTGGACTATGACAATGGCTACAGCCTGTACATAGGTATACCATTCTGCCCGAGCACCTGTGCATACTGCTCGTTTACCTCATACCCGCTCGGTGTGTGGAAAAACCGCGTAGACGATTACCTCGATGCACTCGAGAAGGAGATAGACTACACAGCACAGAAATTCTACCACAAGAAGCTAAACTCCATCTACATAGGAGGCGGCACACCGACCACACTAAGCCCTGCGCAGCTTGACAGGCTTATCAGAAAAATCAAATGCAGCTTTGATTTAAAGGACTGCCTGGAATTTACCGTGGAGGCAGGCAGACCGGACTCCATCACGAGAGAAAAGCTCCTGGCACTAAAGAAAAACGGCATCAGCCGTATATCAGTAAATCCACAGACCATGAAGCAGCAGACGCTTGATATAATAGGAAGACACCACACAGTAGACGATACGATACAAAGCTTCAAGCTCGCGCGTGAGCTGGGCTTTGACAACATAAACATGGACCTCATCATGGGACTTCCCGAGGAGTCACTCGATGATGTAAGGCACACAATGGAGCTGGTGAAGGAACTGGCACCTGACAACGTCACTATCCACTCACTCGCAGTAAAGCGAGCTGCAAGACTCACCATCTTCAAAGACCGCTACAGAGATATGCAGATGGTCAACACCCAGGAGCATATGGATCTCTGCGCAGCCTACTGTAAGCAGATGGGGCTTGAGCCATACTACCTCTACAGGCAGAAGGGCATGGCAGGCAACATGGAAAACGTGGGCTATGCGGCAAAGGGCAAGGCCGGCGTATACAACATACTGATAATGGAGGAAAAGCAGACTATTGTAGCCTGCGGAGCCGGAGCAAGCACCAAGCGTGTCTGGCCTATACCAAATCCCGATGGCACCCACCGCATCGACAGATGCGAGAATGTCAAGGATGTAGGGCAGTATATCGCAAGGATTGATGAGATGATTGGGAGGAAGATAAAGCTCTTTGAGGAGTAAAATATCCATGCCGGCTTATATAAATAACAATTAAATTATTAAATACAACTTAAAATTAGATATTATAACCAAAAATTTTGACATTTATTGACAAAACAATACCCTAAGTATATTATGTTAATAGTAAATTTTTGCGTAGAATAAAATCGGGGGGGTAGGCAGATGCCAACCCCTTTCATTGGATATATTGGGAGTATATTCAGTTTATGGGGGATAACCTATTAAATATAGAAGAGGGAAGAAAATGAGCAAAGAACATAAGAAAACATTTGAACACTGGGAAGTAGTAACGTTATTATTGATGATTTATGACTTTATGGCAGTCGCTGTATCGTATTTTGCAGCATTATGGGTACGTTTTGACTGTAAATTTTCATCAATAGAAACGATATATCTTCATACATATTATAAGAGTATCCTGTTTTATGCAGCTTTTTGTGTGATCGTGTTTTGGTTCATGCGTCTGTATAAGAGTATTTGGAGATTTGCAAGTTATTCAGAGTTAATGCGTGTGACAGCTGCGACTTTAATCAGTAGCATTGTTTATGCGGTTACTCTGACAGGCTTTGTGCTAAGAATGCCAATCTCCTATTTTATAATAGGTATGGTATGCCAGTTTATCACGACGTTAGGAATCCGTTTCTCTTATCGTTTTATCCTTCTCTTGCGAGGAAGAGCGAATAAGAATGAAAACAAAAAGAAAGTCATGCTGATTGGTGCAGGAGCTGCAGGACAGCTGATTTTTCGCGATATCAAAAATGCAAAAGAAACGAATGAGATAGTTGCTTGCTTTATTGATGATAATCCAAATAAGTGGGGCAGATATATTGACAATGTGCCTGTGTTTGGTGGCAGAGACCGAATCATGGAAGCGGTAGAAAAATTCAATATTGATAAAATTTATATGGCTATACCGAGTGCAAAACCGGAAGAGAAGAGAGATATCTTAAGTATCTGCAGTGAAACATCTTGTGAACTTATGAATCTGCCGGGTATGTATCAGCTTTATACCGGAGAAGTATCTGTCAGCAGGATGAAAAAGGTACAGATTGAAGATTTATTAGGAAGAGATCCGATTAAACCGGATATGTCAGAAGTATTCGATTATATAAAAGGAAAGGTTGTACTTATTACAGGTGTTGGTTCCATCGGTTCGGAATTGGCAAGACAGATTGCATCACATCAGCCGAAGCATCTGATTCTATTTGATATATATGAGAACAATGCATATGATATTCAATTGGAACTTAGAAAGAAATATCCGGAACTGAAGCTTGATACCCTTATTGGATCTGTGCGAGACAGCAGAAAGATATTTCAGGTGTTTGAGCAGTACAGACCGGAAATCGTATATCATGCAGCAGCACACAAACATGTTCCGCTCATGGAAGATAGTCCATGTGAGGCAATCAAGAATAATGCAATCGGAACATACAAGACAGCATATGCAGCTATGGCACATGGCTGTAAGAAGTTTGTATTAATCAGTACAGACAAGGCTGTAAATCCAACGAATGTAATGGGTGCATCTAAGCGCCTGTGTGAAATGATTATTCAATCATTTGCAGCAAAAATCAAAGAGGGAAAGGCATACGAAGTGCCACAGCTGTTTACGCATGGAATGAATGATGTAATTACAGCACCGGAAATTGTAGAAGCATTAAAGACAGCACAGACAGAGTTTGTTGCTGTTCGATTTGGTAATGTACTCGGTAGTAATGGATCTGTTATTCCAATCTTCAAAAAACAGATTGAAGCAGGTGGACCAGTAACAGTTACGCATCCGGATATTATCCGTTACTTTATGACGATTCCAGAGGCAGTAAGTCTTGTACTTCTTGCCGGTACATATGCAAAGGGCGGAGAAATCTTTGTTTTGGACATGGGAGAACCGGTAAAGATAGATACATTAGCAAGAAATCTCATAAGATTATCCGGTTATACACCTGATGTGGATATTAAACTGGTATATACTGGACTTCGGCCGGGAGAAAAGCTCTATGAGGAAAAACTTATGGCAGAAGAAGGACTCAAGAAGACAAAAAATGATTTGATTCACATTGGTTGCCCGATTCCGTTTGATATCGAAGAGTTTTTACAGCAATTGGATGGACTACTTGAAGCTGCTTATAAAAATAAGGATGATATGAAAGAGAGAGTACAGAAAGTGGTAACTACTTATCATCCAGCATAAGATAATTACTACAATTAGTAAAGTTACTAAACGGGGAAAGAAGGAAGAAAATCAAATGGCTTTTGAATATAAAGGAAGATTTGAAAAGTTTGAAAATAAAGTGTGGCTCTCATCACCAACAATGTATCCTGACTCTATGCAATATGTGATGGAAGCCTATGAGACAAACTGGATGTCTACTGTTGGTGCTAATATTAATGAAGTAGAAAAAATAGCAGCAGATGTATCACAAACAAAATATGCTGTAGCATTATCTTGTGGAACAGCTGCACTTCATTTGTGTATGAAATTAGCCGGAGAAAAATTATATGGAAAGGCACCGATTGGAACGGGAGCTTTACATAACAAACGTGTATTTTGTACAGACATGACATTTAATGCAACTTTAAATCCTGTGGTATATGAAGGCGGTATTCCAGTATTCATTGATACAGAGTATGATTCTTGGGGAATGGATCCAGCAGCTTTGGAAAAGGCATTTGAGATGTATCCTGAGGTAAAATTAGTTGTTTATGCTGAGTTGTATGGCTTTCCGGGGAATGTAAAGCAGATTAAAGAGATATGTGAAAAACATGGAGCTTTATTAGTAGAAGATGCTGCAGAAGCTATGGGAGCATCATGGGAAGGAAAACAGTGTGGCTCTTACGGCGATTATGCTGCGATATCATACAATGGAAACAAGATTATTACAGGATCAGCCGGAGGTTGTCTTTTAACCAATTCACTCGAAGATGCAAATCAGGCACGTAAATGGTCTACACAGGCCAGAGAAAATGCCGCATGGTATCAGAATGAGGAAGTTGGATACAATTACCGAATGAGCAATGTAATTGCAGGAGTAATAAGAAATCAGTATGAACATTTAAAAGACCATATTTCTCAGAAGAAAAATATATATGAGAAATATCGGGATGGTTTAAAAGGCCTTCCTGTAAAAATGAATCCATTCGATCAGGCAAAAGCCGAACCAAATTATTGGCTTAGCAGTATGCTCATAGATGAAGATGCAATGTGCAGACAGGTAAGAAGTGAGACAGAAGCACTTTATGTATCTGAAAAAGGGAAAAGCTGCCCAACAGAAATATTAGAGGCAATCAGCAGTATCAATGCTGAGGGACGACCAATATGGAAACCAATGCATATGCAGCCAATGTATAGAATGCACGAGTTTGTAACAGCAAATGGTTCCGGAAGAGCAAAAACCAATGCTTATATTGCTGGTGGAATCAAAGATGTGGGAGCAGATATATTCCAAAGAGGATTGTGCTTACCATCTGACAATAAGATGACTGCAGAACAGCAGGATAGGATTATTGAAGTGATTAGAGCTTGTTTTGAATAGAGGTAGGAGTATGTATGCAAAGTACTTTAAAAGAATTATAGATTTTTGCCTAAGTTTGATAGCATTGATAATTCTCTCGCCGTTGTTGTTAGTGTTAATCGTGCTGGGGACGGTATTTATGAGAGGAAATCCTTTCTTTACACAGAAAAGACCGGGAAAAGATGAAAAGATATTTAAGCTAATTAAGTTTAGAACAATGGATAACAGAAAAGATGCTGATGGAAACCTGCTGCCGGATGAGGTACGACTGAATAGATATGGAAAGTTTCTCAGGAGTACTTCATTGGATGAACTGCCTGAACTGGTGAATATTGTTAAGGGTGATATGGCGATTGTGGGACCTAGACCACAGTTAGTCAGAGATATGGTGTTTATGACACAGGAGCAGAGAAAACGTCATAGTGTCAGACAAGGGTTGACTGGATGGGCTCAAGTAAATGGTAGAAATGCTATTAGCTGGGAGGATAAGTTTAAATACGATTTGGAGTATGTGGATAAGGTTTCATTTCTGTTTGACGTGAAGATTATTTTTATGACAGTTGCCTCTGTGTTTAAGAGAGATGGAATTACGATGGATGATATGGCTACGGCGATGGACTTTGGGGATTATCTTTTGAGCAATAATGATGTGAAAAAAGATGAGTATGATAGTAAGCAATTAGAGGCAAAAAGATTGTTAGTGAAAGGGTAAATTTGATGAATGATTTAGTATCGGTGATTATGCCGTCATATAATACTGACAAATTTATAAAACAATCGATTGAATCTGTAATTGACCAGACTTATAAAAATTGGGAACTTATAATAGTTGATGACTGCTCAACTGATAATACAGATAATGTAGTGGCATCAATTAGTGATGAAAGAATAGTATATTTAAAAAATAAAGTGAACTCTGGTGCTGCTATGTCACGAAATAGAGCGTTGAGAGAAGCAAAGGGAAGATGGATTGCCTTTTTGGATTCTGATGATTTGTGGTCACCGGATAAGCTAGAAAAGCAGATCAAATTTATGGAAGATAATGACTATCATTTTTCATATACAAATTATAAGGAAATTAATGAAGATGGAAAATTAACTGGGGTAATGGTTACTGGACCTAAAAAGATAACTAAAACAGGAATGTATAATTATTGTTGGCCAGGATGTCTAACTGTAATGTATGATGCACAGGTTGTTGGATTGATACAAATAGAAGATATAAAGAAGAATAATGATTATGCAATGTGGTTAAAAGTATGTAAGAAAGTTAATTGCTATTTATTAGATGAAGTACTAGCAGGGTATAGACGTGGAAGAAGTGGAAGTATTAGTACACATAGTGTATTTTCGATGTTCAAGTGGCATTATAAACTATTTCGTTTTGCAGAAGAAAAGGGTATTGCTGAAAGTATTTTTTATGTAGTTAAAAATTTGATATTTGGAAGTTATAAGAAAACTATATATGTAAAAAAGCTTAAAAAGTTATTTTTAATAGGAAATTTAGGAGGAGAAAAAAATTCTTCGAATGGTCAGACTATTAAAACAAAAGTTATTTATAATGCATTAGAAAATAAAATTGGTAAAGAAGATATTAGGATTATAAATACATATGGTGGAATTAAAAATATATTAAAGGTGCCATTTCAATGTTGGAATTCATTACAATTTGGGGAGAATATAATAATTATGTTAGCAGAAAATGGATTATGCGTTTATGCACCTTTGTTAGCTTTTTTAAATAAATTTTTTAACAAAAAATTATATTATGTAGTAATAGGTGGATGGTTACCTGATTTTCTTGAGAATAGACATAAATTAATTCAATCATTAAAAAATTTTTCGAATATATATGTTGAAATGAAGATTATGAAAAATAGATTAAATGAAATGGGATTAAATAATGTTAAAATAATGCCTAATTGCAAGAACCTTAATATTTTAAAGGCAAACGAGCTAATTTACACTAAATCAGCCCCTTTTAAAATATGTACTTTTTCAAGAGTTATGAAAGAAAAAGGGATTGAAGATGCAATTAAGGCTGTTATAGAGGTGAATAATTTATTGGGGAAAAATGCATTTTATTTAGAAATATATGGTCAAATCGAAGAGACACAAAAAGAATGGTTTAATATGTTGCAAACAAAATTACCAAAATATATTAGATATAGAGGGATAATACAATATGATAAAACGACAGAGGTATTGAAAAATTATGTTGCTGTTGTATTTCCGACATATTACCCAGGTGAAGGGTTTGCAGGAACACTTATTGATTCTTTAGCAGCTGGAGTTCCGGTAATAGCAAGTGATTGGAAGTATAATAGTGAGATAATTATCTCGGGATGGAATGGAGATATTATAAAAACTCATGATTATAAAGCATTAGCAAATAAATTGATTAATATTTATAACAATATTGATGATTGGAACTCAATGAAATTAAATGCAATAACTCAGGCGAGTAAGTATTTACCAGATGTTGCATTGGAGGATTTGTATAATCAAATAGGTATTAGTAATGAAAAATATAATATTAGCATTAGTAACTTTCATTAGAATGAGTATTTTGAAATGTGTATATGGTAAAAAATTACATGTAAATAGTGTAATGATTTTTTCAAGAAAATCATCCTTAAAAATAAGCGGAATAAATTCAAGGATTGATTTGGGGAGAAAAGTTGATATAAAAGAAAATTGTCATTTAGATGCTATTGGTGGGAAAATTAAATTGGGAGATAATGTTTTTATAAATAGGAATGGAGTTCTAGTTTCGATGAACGAAATATATATTGGCTCATATACAACGATAGGACCTAATGTTGTTATTTATGATCATGATCATAATTATAAAACTCAAAAAGATTTTAAGGATGATAAATATGTTACGGCTCCGATTTATATAGGTGATAATGTTTGGATTGGTGCTAATTGTACAATTTTAAAAGGTGTTATTATTGGCTCAGGAGCTGTAATTGCTGCAGGAACAGTTGTTTCAAATAATGTGCCGTCTGGTACTTTATTTTATCAAAAAAAGGAAAATGTCATAAAAAAGATAGAGAGAAGATAGTGATGAATATATTTTTAGCTTTTTTATATTTATTTGATTTTAATATAATAAGAGATTTATCATTTACATCATCTGCGTTGATTGTATTATTATTTTTAATATTTAGTGTAGCTAAAGATGCAAGAATAAATAAGACGATTGGATGCATGTTAGGGGGCTCATATAATAGGATGATAATAAAATTTATGACAGTTCTTGTGTTATTATCTGTTATTGTTCCTATAATCCAATTTACATTTGATTTTGCATATACGATAGCGCTTGTTCACCAATTATTAATTTTAGAAATTGGAATTATGCTTGTTGGATACTATAAATGTAAAAAAGGCAATATAATTGAAATTATAATAAATGCATTTTTTATACAAAGTGTTATACAGTTGTTATGTTTTTTAAGTCCAACTATATTAGAAATTACTGATATATTTAGAGAAGCAGATACAATTTTAAGAAGAGAAAAAAGCTATGTTGGATTTCGTGGATTGGCAATTTCGGGAAGTGCATTTTTTGGGTTAGCTGTATCATATGCTTTTTTGTTTGTAATACTTGCATTTTATTGGGATAAATGGAACAAAACAGGAGTGAAAAAACTAATTTATTTAGGTTGTATGATTTTTGGCGCTTTATCAGCTGGAAGAACGTCAATCATAGGTATTTTATTTTTTTTAATATATGTCTTATTAAATAAATTATCTAATAAAATCTATAAATCATCTTTGATACGTGGAATTTTAATTATATTTTTTACTTGCCTAATTATATTGCCAGTATATAAATTTTCTTTAAAGCCATATATAGATAGTCAGCCTGCTTGGCTTAGATTTTCACATTATATAGATCAATTATTCGTTGAGGATTCTGGTTATTCTGAAAAAAGATTTACTATTAAAAATGTTTCTTCATTAAACAATTTGTTTAATAATATGTATTTTCGTCCTACTGTGAAACAGGTTTTAATAGGTGATGCACGATATAATGACGATGGATTGTATTATATGCATACAGATGTTGGTTATTTGAGAAATTTATTGTTTTGGGGAATTGGTGGAACTGTTTTATTATATTATTATTATGTTTGTATTCTTTGGAAAAATACTAAATCTTCTAGTACAAAAAAAATAGCTATAATATTAATTATTATGGGATTTATTTTTGATGTAAAAGGACAAACAATGGGATTCTTAATAATATCACAGAGTATGCTGGTATTGATATGTAATGCGTATGAATTTTTGGATAATGATGATTAGAATTTCAATTTTAATTGGATAGTTTTATAATAAAGATTTTAGAGGTTTATAATAATGATAAGTGTAATTATGTGTACATTTAATGAAAAGATTGAATTTATAGAAAATGCGATTAATTCAATATTAAATCAATCATATACAGATTTTGAATATTTCATTGTCTTAGATAATCCCCAAAATGTACAAATAAAGAATGTTGTGCAAAAATATGAAAACAAAGATGGAAGAATTAAAATAATCTATAACGATAAAAATATAGGTTTAACAGCAAGTTTGAATAAAGCATTAAAGTTGGTTTCAGGGAATTATATTGCTCGTATTGATGCAGATGATATTGCGGAATTCAATAGATTTGAAAAACAACTTAAATATATTGAAACACAAAAATTAGATATTGTAGGAAGTGAAATGAGAAGAATTTCGGAAGATGGTGTAATTATTTGTGAACGTACTAATAAATCATTTCCTTATCAATATATTGGAAGAATGTTAGAGTATGATAATTGTGTTCCACATCCTAGTTGGATGGTTAAAAAGGAGGTTTATGATAAATTAAATGGATATAGAGACTTTGTGGCGTGCGAAGATTATGATTTTCTTTTAAGGGCAAAAAGACATGGATTTAAAATAGGAATTGCTAATAGTATTTTAATGAATTATAGAATAAGTATAAATGGAATTTCCCGTACAAATAGTTTAAGACAGATGTTGTCATCTTGTTATTTACAAAAAAACTTATGTAGAATTGATGAAGTGACAAAAGGAGAAATAGAAAAATATCTCTCTAGGTATATTACTAGTACAAATACTGAAGCATATGAGAAGGCATTACAAAGAATGCTTGTTATATTGGATAATGTTAAAAACGGAGATAAGAAGCAATTAATCTGCTTAGTACCACTTATATTTAAATCAAGATTTATATATTTAAATTTTAAAAAAATTTTTTTTATGTATAAAATTAAAAAATTATATAATAAAGAGGAGAAATAATCGATGATTCCCAAAATTATACATTATTGTTGGTATGGTAAAGGTAAAATGGACGAAAAAGCACTTATGTGTTTAAAAAGCTGGAAAAAATATTGTCCTAATTATAAATTTATATGTTGGAATGAAGATAATACTAATTTTGAGATGAATAAATACTTAAAAGAGGCATATGATGCAAAAAGGTATGCGTTTGTTACAGATTATATGCGATTATATGTATTAAATAAATTTGGCGGATTTTATATGGATACTGATGTGGAATTGTTAAAACCACTTGATTTTTTTTGCAAGTATAATGCTTTTACCGGTATTCAGGAAGAAAATGTTTGTGTAACAGGAATTATAGGTGCAGAAGCAGGAAATGAGTGGGTAGATTATTTATTACATTATTATGATAACATACATTTTAAAAGAGCAGATGGTTCATATAATATGATACCCAATACAGTATTTATTACTGAATATACGAAAAAAAGATACGGTTGGAAATTTTCAAATAATACGTTTGATGTGCCTAATATATTGTCTATTTTTCCGTTTGAAATATTATGCTGTAAGGACTATGAAACAGGTTATATATTCACAACAAAAAACTCGGTGGCTATTCATCACTTTAATGGATCATGGGTGGATAAAAAAAACGGTAAATATAACATTAATACTATTATCAAATTATTCTTGATTAGAATATTAGGATATCAACGGTATCGAAATATTCTATATAGCATGAGGAAAAATAAGTATGGTGAAAATATCTAAAATAAGAGATACATATAGAAAATTGCCTATTCAGGTTAAAGCATCAGGATGGTTTTTTATATGTTCATTAGTTCAAAAAGCAATTGCTGTTATTTCAACAATTATTTTTACAAGATTAATGAGTAGTGAAGATTATGGAATACTTAGTATTTATAATTCATGGTCTGATATTATATATATTTTTGCAACACTAAATTTATCAACTGGTGTTTATAATGTAGGAATGACAAAATTTAATGATAGAAGAAATGAGTTTAATTCTTCTCTTCAATTACTTGCTTTATTTTGGACATTGACATTTGGATTATTGTTTTTATGTTTATATCATTATATAGAGGTAATTATTCAATTACCTTTTAAAATGATTATTATCATGTTTATAACTTTTTGTACATTACCTGCATATAATTTATGGTGTGCAAAACAACGTTATGAATCAAAATACAGATCCTTAGTAGTAGTTACTGTATTGTATGCAATAATTATATTATTAGCTTCGCTGATAGCTGTGGTATATTGTAAAGATAAAAGTTTTGCAAAAATCTTATCAAATGCAATAATAATAGTATTGTTTGGTGGAGGTTTATTCTTTAGAAATTTGTGTTTTAAAGGGAAAAAAATAAATAAAGAATTTGTTTATTTTGCTCTTAAATTTAATTTGCCAATGATACCAGCTTTTTTAGCGATGGTAATTTTAAATCAAATTGATAGGATAATGATAAGCAATCAAGTTAGCCTAGCTAAGGCGGGAATTTATTCGGTTGCATATAATTCCGCTATGTTTATTTCAATTTTGAGTACTGCAATAAATGCGACATATAATCCATGGCTTATGCAAAAAATCCATAATAAGGAATTTGGCAATATATCAGAAATTACAAAAATAATCAGTGTTTTATTTATCAGTGTTATTTTAGTGTTTATAATTCTCGCTCCAGAATTGATAAAAGTAATGGCATCATCAGAATATTATGAGGCTATTTATGTTGTACCTCCAGTTGCAGCAAGCACTTTTTTTACATTGATTTATACATATTATTGTCCGTTTGCTCAATATTATTTAAAAATGAGATTTTTAGTATTTATTAATATTGGCGTTGCTATCTTGAATGTTATTTTAAATTATTTTGGGATAATGAAATTTGGATATTTGGCAGCAGGTTACACAACTTATATTGGATATTTAATTTATGGATGGGGAACAGTTTTTTATGTTAATAAATTAATTATAAAAAATTTTGAAAATAAAAAAATTTACGATAATAAATTTTTATTTATAATTACAATAGTTTTAACTATGATAATGATTTTGATAAATTTTCTATATAAAACATATGTAATAAGATATTTATTATTGTATATTCTATTAATGTGTTTTTGGTTATATCGTAAAAAAATAATATTTATTATTAAAAGCTTGAGGTGTTAATTAGATGGATGAAAAAAAAATAGGGGTTGTAACATTTTTTCATGTTAGAAATATTGGAGCTGTGTTACAAGCGTATTCGATGAAAAATACAATTGAAAGTCTTGGTTATGATGCTATTTTTTTAAAAGTATATGGGTTAAAAGATTCTTTTTGGTTTTTGAAAAGTGATATGGGAAATATTAGACCCTATAATTTATTGTTTTTAGTTAAGAAATATTTTAAATTTATAAAATGTTTTAAATTGTTTGATAAATGCAAAATTGATAAGTGTGATATTAAAAAATATAAAGCAATCGTATTAGGAAGTGATAGTATCTGGGTTCCGAATAATGGTAGTAAAAGTATGCCATCTGTTTTTTTTGGGGATTTGCAACATCCTAATATTGGAACTTATGCAGCAAGTTCAGGTGGAATTATAGATATAAATAGATATAATGAAAATCAAAAAAAAGCATTGAATAATATAAGAGTCATGACGGTTAGAGATGTATTTACTCAAAAGCTCATTGAAAATTTAATGGGAGAAAATCCTGAAATTGTTTTGGATCCCACATTACTTATTGATTGGAGGTATGAATTAACAAAATTTGGTGATTATAATTTTAAATTTATGAAAGATAAATATATGGCTGTTTATGGAGGCTTTACCAATGAAATGGTAATGTTAATTAAGAAGATTGCTAGTTATAATAATCTAAAAATTATAAATGTAGGCTCCTTTGACAAACGATTTAAATATAATATTGCAGTATCACCATTCGAATTTATTTGTATTTTGAATAAAGCTACACTTGTAATTACAAGTATGTTTCATGGAGTTATGATTTCGTTAGGATTAAGAAAAAAATTTTTATATTTTGCAAATGATAAAAATAGAACTAAAAAGCTTTCTTCACAAATGAAAAAACTTGGTTTTAAGGATCAAGATTGGATATTTGATGTAAATAATAAAGATTTATTGAATTTCCCTGAAAGTTTGTATCCAGATGAATTTGAGTATAATCTAAAGCAAATGCAGGATAAATCATTGCTACAATTAAAAATAATTATTGAGGGGGGATGATAAAATGAATCAAATACCCAATATAATGATTGGTAGTTTTAAAATCCCAAGTCAAAATGTAATGAATGACATGATTAGTAGTGCAATAGAAAATAATTGTTTAGGATTTGATACTTCCCCTTCATATGGAACTGAACATGCTTTGGGTGTTGCTATTAATAGAGCATTAATAAGTCAACAAAAAAGAAGAGAAGATATATTTGTATCAGACAAAATTGATGGAATTCAGATGCAAAAATATAAAGGTCGAGTTAGAGAATGTGTTAAAGAATCTTTAATGAAAGTTAGGTGTGATTATTTTGATTTAGTTTTAATTCATTGGCCTTTTATGGAATATTTAGACAATACATGGTATGAATTGTCTAATTTGAGGAAAGAAGGGATTATCAATTATATAGGAATTTGTAATGTCAATGAAAAAAAATTGAATGAAATTTTTAGTCTCATTGGCGAAAACCCCCAAGTTATTCAAAATGAGATTTCACCATTAAATTATGATTATGATGTTGAAATTTTTAAAAGAAAAGGAATTATAGTTGAGGCATATTCTCCACTTGGCAGAATGATAAAACCAATAAGATGCTCTGAAATTTTAAACAAAATTGCTTTAAAACATAATAAAAATATTGGACAAATAATTTTAAAATGGCATATTCAACGTGGGATTATTCCTATTTTTACATCTACAGATAATAATAGGATAAAATCTAACTTACAGATAAACGATTTTAAACTTGATGAGGAGGATATGGCAAATATTCGTAATATGGATAAAAAGTATAAAATCTTTCCATATTCTTATGGTTGTCCAGGATATTAATATTATGAAGAGAAAATTATTGCTATTATTATTATTATTATTATCTATTTTGTTTATTCATAATTCGATGTTAATATATATTGATGTTGTATGTTTGATTATATATTTGTTCGTAATTGTAACGTGGATCATTTATATGAGACATTGTCAAAAGATTACACCTGATTTTCTTATTGATTTAAAAAGAGATTATGAGTACATTCATGTGGGTACTAGGAGATTATATGAAAATAGAGGTTTGGATTTAGCAAATTTAAACAGAAATTTTTATACAGATATAAAAATAATTGAACGATTTTATAGTTTAATTAAAGAAAATGGATATATAAGTATGGAAATAAAAAATGATAGAAATTATATTATTCAAAATAAAATTTCTCCTTTTGACTATTGCCTTATGCACCCAGTAGTTGTGTACTCAGAAAGCTATTATAAGTATAAATATGTTTATAAATATAAAGAAATCTTTACAGGAATATATTATTTTTTTATAAAATATATAATTAAACGAGATAAACTAGATAATTGTAATTATGTAGAACTAAATAAATTTATATCAAAATTATATGATTTGTCTGAGTTTGCAAAAGAAAGAGGACTACTATTACAAGTTGAGTTAAAAGATTTTGATGAAAAATATATAGATAAAATTAAACAATGCTGTGATAATATTAATTTAATATAAGGAGAAAACGGAATGTATACAAATATGAAAAATGTTAGGATTCTAATTGCGCTATTAAAAAAATATAATATTAGAAATTTAGTACTTGCTCCAGGTGGAAGTGATATTCCTATTATTCATTCAGTAGAGGAAGATGACTTTTTTCATTGTTATTCGGTTGTGGATGAGAGAAGTCTAGTTTATTTTGCTATGGGAATAGCACAAGAAAAAAAAGTATCAGTTGCTTGTGTATGTACTTCAGGAACTGCTGTATCAAATTTTCTGCCTGGAATAACTGAGGCATTTTATCAAAATGTACCTATTGTTGCAATTACTGCCGATAAAAATCCTTATTATTTAGAACAGTTAGAAACTCAAAAAATAAATCAAATGAATATATTTGATAACGTTTGTAAAAAATGTGTTAATTTGCCAATTATTCATACGGAAATGGATGAGTGGCTTTCTGGACGATTAATAAATGAGGCTCTATTAGAATTATCACATCATGGAAAAGGTCCTGTCCAAATTAATATACCTATTATGGGTAATACTACTGTTTATACAGAAACAGAGTTACCTAACGTGAAAAAAATCTCTTTAGTCAATTCTGAAACAGAAGATACAGTATGGGATTATTATCGTAATAAATTGGCAAAAGCTCATAAAATTTTAGTGATTGTTGGACAAAATATTGATTTTACAAATGAAATAATTTCTAAAATGAAATTGATGGTAGAAAAATATAGTTGTGTTTTTTCAGTAGAACATATGTCTAATGTTGAGTTTGATGGTTGTGTATATACTTATCCATTAACTGAAATGCAAAAAAATAATATATCGTTAGATTTATTACCAGATATAGTTATTTCTATGGGAAATAATGTCTCTTCATATAATATTAAATCATTTTTAAGGGATAATCATGCATGTATTGAACATTGGGAGATTGATGAGTGTGGAAGAATAAGAGATACTTATATGTGTTTGACTTCTGTTTTTGAATGTAGTATAGAAGGTTTCCTTGATAAAATGTTAGATTTTGATTATAAAAGTTTAACTAGCGAATATTTACAATTATGGAAAAACAATATGGATAAATTAAGATATCCAGAATTCAAGTATTCGAATTTTTATATTGCAAAATTATTGGCGAAAATAATTCCAGAAAATTCAATATTACATTTGGCAATTTTAAACAGTACTAGGATAATGCAGTTTTTTAAATTAAATAAAGGAGTTAGAACATACAGTAACATTGGAGCTTTAGGAATTGATGGATGCTTATCTAGTTTTATTGGTCAGTCTGTTTCTACCGATGAATTGGCGTTTTGTTTAATTGGGGATTTGAGTTTTTTTTATGATATGAATGCAGTTAGTATTAGACATATAAAAAATAATGTGAGAGTAATTTTGTTAAACAATGGTGGTGGTTCGGAGTTCCATTTTTTTATGGGAAAAGATAAAATTCCAACAATTAATAAACATATTTCAGTTGCAAATAACAGAATAGCTAAAGGATGGATTGAATCATTAGGCTTTTGTTATTATTCGATACATAACAAGGAAGAAGCAGATAAAATTATCCCATTGTTATCGCAAATGTCAGATAAACCAATTTTTGTAGAGGTGTTTGGTGATATGGAAGAGGATGCAGAGCTTAGTAAACAGTTTTATTCATCAAACTATCCGGAAAATTTTAAATCTGAAGTAAAGAAGATAGCGAGTAAACTATTAAGTGAAAAAGGGTATCAAAAAGTTTTAGATATTTATGGTAATATAAAAAAGTAAAGGGGATTTATATGAAAAAGATAATGTTAGTTTTTGGAACAAGACCAGAAGCTATAAAAATGTGTCCGTTAGTTAATGAATTAAAAACAAGAGAAACAATTGAAACAGTAGTATGTGTTACAGGACAGCATAGGCAGATGCTTGATCAAGTGTTGAATACATTTAATGTTATTCCTGATTATGATCTTTCAATTATGAAGCAAGGACAGACTTTGTTCGATATTACGACGGGAATTTTGGATAGGATAAAAAATATACTCGAGAAGGTTAAGCCAGACGTGGTACTTGTTCATGGTGATACATCCACAACATTTGTTACTGCTTTAGCTTGTTTCTATCTTCAAATTCCGGTGGGACATGTTGAAGCTGGACTTCGTACATATAATATCTATTCACCCTATCCAGAAGAGTTTAATCGTCAAGCAGTTGGAATAATTTCACAGTATAATTTTGCGCCAACTAAGATGGCAGCAAATAATTTAATAAAAGAAGGCAAAGATTCGACTAAAATTTTTATTACAGGTAATACAGTTATTGACGCCATGCAACATACGGTTAGAGAAAATTATTCTCATCCAGAGTTGGAGTGGGTTGGTGATGGAAAATTAATTTTTATTACTGCCCATAGAAGAGAAAACTTAGGACTACCGATGCACAATATGTTTCGTGCAATTCGACGAGTGCTTGATGAGCATCCGGAGTGTAAGGCAGTATATCCAATTCATATGAATCCAATAGTTAGAAAAGCAGCAGAGGAGGAATTAGGAGGTTGCAATCAAATACATATTATTGAACCAATAGAAGTGTTTGATTGTCATAATTTTGAAGCACGATGTCATTTATGTTTAACCGACTCTGGTGGAATTCAAGAAGAAGTCCCATCATATGGACGACCGGTTTTGGTAATGAGGGATACTACGGAAAGACCAGAAGGGGTAGAAGCAGGTACATTAAGGCTTGTTGGCACAAACGAAGAGACAATATATAAGAATTTTAAAGAACTACTTGAGAATCAAGAAGCGTATAATGCAATGGCTAAAGCTTGCAATCCATACGGTGATGGACATGCTTGTGAGAGAATTGCCGATATACTTGAAGGAAAACAGTATCAGCCATGGATTGCTGAAAGATAATTTGTTCGAGAGAGTCGTTCAAAAAATATATAGATACACTATCTGCGCACTCTCCTTAAATATGTAGGAGAAGCTAAGCTCCTCCTACATATTAAAAAAATTTACTAATCGCGTCTGAAAAGATCTCTGGTGTAAACCTTAAATTGTTGGGGCAGACATCATTAAATTTTGGAGCGGCTATATCTACATCAATTTCAATGTTTATTACTAGCGTGATAATAATGAACTGGTATTATGCTAAAAAGGCTGATTTAGACATAAAAGAATTTTGAAAATAATCGAGCAAAATTATAGTAACTGTTTTTATAATTACAATTTGGCGTATTATGTAGTTAAATGGTGTATATGGCATGGAACAGTATCAATTATACGTTTAGGAATAGGATTTTTTATATATTGAATATTCTTGTGACTCGAAATCGCAAATCCGTAAATTTGAAAATCAGAGTTCCGATACCCGGAAATTACCTTTTTGTGCTTCATTACAGTTTCTATTTCTATGGGAATATTTGTCAAGGCCTTGCCGCATCTGTGGTGCGTAGCAGTCTTTACAAATATCACTGTAGAAATTATGATTCAGTATGCACAAAAGTGAATCTAAAAAGTGATTTCCATATCGCTGGACAGCTGATGGAAGCTTATCCGGAATATTCAATATATGATATGATTGTGTATTTACTTGTTATGAATGCTGACGGAAAGGAACAAATTAAATCGTTGTTGATACATTTGAAGGGGAAATAATACATTTATGGAAAATGCTAAAAAAAAAGAATATAAGTTAATTGATGTTATTAGGTTAGTAGCAGCATTTCTTGTTATAGGCTTACATACAAGACCATTTAGGAGTATAAGTTCAATTGCAGATAATATTTACGTGTATGATATTGCAAACTATGCAGTTCCATTCTTTTATGCCTGTACGGGTTTCTTTTTATATTCTGCTCAAAAAAATGAATTAAAATTTAATATACGAACAAGAATTAAAAAAGTAGTTAAAGCATATATTTTGTGGACTGGTATATATCTGCCACTAACATTTTATGGATGGATAATCAGTGGGAATAGTATAATTAGAAATGTATTGGATTTTTTGAGAAATTTTTTGTTTGTTGGTGAAAATTATTTTTCTTGGACATTATGGTATTTAAATGGATTAATTGTAGCATTAATACTTGTTTATGCGCTACGCCAGAAATACAGTATTCATATGATGTTTCTTATTTCAGTTACTTTTTATGTTTTTGGATATGTGATTGAATTGGTATATACATATATTTCAGGTTTGCCTTTTGGCATGCAGATAATTCTGAAATTTTATTACATGATATTTCATACCACAAGAAACGGAATATTTAGATCATTTTGTTTATTAGCAATTGGTTTAGAGGTTGCAGAGATAATAGCTACAAATAAGACATTTAATAGATTGCGAATTAGTTTTATAGCGGTGATTTTGTATGTAATAAAAATATTGTCTAGTACTTTCGAGGGGGGGCAGTGGAAAGTCCTGTGTCAACTTTTTGATGTACCTACGTTTTATGTTATATTCTATTATATCGTTCGATGGTCTGCAGATAGCAGAACACTTAAAACAAATATAGCATTATTTTTTAGACGATTAAGTAGCAAAATTTATTATGTTCATATGTATTTTGTGGCTTTGTGTGCGATTGTAATTATGGGTGAAGATAATTATAATAATCCGTTATCATTTATAATTGTGTTAGGTTTATCATGTGTGCTAGGCTGTTTAATGATATTAGTTGAAAATAAAATTTATGAGAGTTCACACTATCGCAAGGAACATAAATATTGACAACTTCTCAAACAGGTTTCCGTTTTGGTGTTAACTTCCAATTTTGACCACAGTGGGGTCAAGCGCCAATGTGGTCAAAATAGCGTCAACTTAAGGAAAAGTCTTAAGTTGATGCAAGATAAAGTTATCAAATAGAAGTTAAAAAACAAAGCAATTCAGAAAATGACGCACTTTAACAAGGACTCCGTGAAAGTCCTATTAATTAGTATAATTTTTATTTGGGCGTGTGAAAGACGAGAGTTTTTCATGCGTCCTTTTGCTTATGGTTATAATAATAGT
>UMCF01109571.1_pt1 | contig 20107 bp, 16 predicted proteins | sample 1964131 | NCBI WGS metagenome assembly UMCF01 (sample SAMEA4835958, study PRJEB28245) | human gut metagenome | biome: gut microbiome; material: fecal sample | place: Denmark | collected 2008
GCCGATGCCGTCACTCCCGGCTCTATACCCGGAAGCTGTGATGGTCTCGCAGAAGGCTTTATGGTTGGTTTTGTGGTTGGTTTTGTGGTCACTCTGACATATGGACTTGCCGACGGTCTTTTCGTCGGAGCTTTCGTTGGAATAACGACTTCAACCTCTCCCTCTTCGTCCGGTATAACGACTACTTTGACCACACACTTTTTCATAGGATATGCCGTCAACGTAATATTTGTCTTTCCCGGCTTTTTCCCGGTAATCCGGATCTTCTTTTTGATCACCTTTACCGAAGCAATTTTTCGATCGGATACCTTGGCTTTGATCTTCCTTGTCCCGGCGTTTTTGACCTTGATTGTAATGCGATCTCCCTTTACAACTGTAACCTTTGCTTTGGATACCCTGATCTTTGCTGCCGCAAATGCCGTATCCATCTGACACGGTGACAATATTGCCGTCAAAAACAGCAGTACAGCCAGCAGGGTTGATATTGATTTTTTCTTCATATAGAATCCTCCCTGATTTCCTTATAGATAGTATATCGGCATATAGGAGCAAAATATAAAAGAACAGGAAGAAACTTTCCATCAATAAAAAGGGCAAACGAGCATTTTCCTATACCTAAAAAGGATGATACCACGAAAGATATCATCCCTTAAAAATTATTCAATTGTAAATTCATCAACTAATTCATATCTACTGGCAATGTCACGATCGCTACTAAACATTTTTACATCATACCCACGGTTTTTACAAAATTCCTTAACATAACCATCAGCCTCTTCTTTTAAAGTTTTCCAATGAAAATCTGAATAACCAATTCCGGTATATTCAAATTTCATATTAATGACAGCATAATAAATAGAATAAGTTTGTAAATCTCTTTTATATATCTGAATAGGATATTCCTTAAGACGTAATTTTATGAAAGTTTCATCAAATAAGTTAGTATTTTCGTGAACATAATAAGCTATACTCTCAGCGAAAAATTCCCACTTATCATTACTTCCATAGGTTCCATATTTTTTAGGATTCTTTTTATATTCACTATAAGCTTTTAGATTTGTGTAATTTTCTGCAAAATTACTATATATATGAGCGCATTCATGTGTAAAAATTAATGCTTTTTTATTATTAAATATTTCGACTAATTCTAATCCAATTGTTGTACCATTTTCGCCATCTTCGCCAGTATCTTTAGAACAAAATTTAATTTTTGGGTTAAGATAAATAATAGTTCCACGAATATACGCTGGAAGAGTCTGCCACTCTTTATTAACCATATATCTATCACTATCACCCATAAAATCTTCATTCCAATTAACCTTGTTAGGATAGTTGTTGAAATCAAAATACTCTGGGTTATCATATCCAGCCATAATTTTCTGAAGCTTGTCCTCATCGTAGTGAGATTTATTCGGATTAAAAGCAGTGCCAGTAGTAACTGCTACAGCCTTATTACTTGCCGTAACCAGAAATTTAATATTTCTTATTTTTTTCTTTCCATTCAAAGTATAACTAAGTCTAACAGTGGCTTTACCGGGATTCATTCCGGTTACTCGATTCTTTTTTACCTGAAGGATCTTTTGGTTTGATGATTTCATCTTTACCTTCAGGGAGCCCCTCACATTCCTTTTTATGATATTGATCTTTACAGAATGTCCCTGCTTAATCTTGTGATTTTTTACAGAAAAACGAACCGTCCCTTTATTTATAGCCGCGTCAGCATTTGCATGGACATATATGCCCCCTAAAATAATAGAAATAACCAAAGTGAAAATGACAATTTTATTTATGTATTTCATAGTAGTCTCCTTTTTCGCATTAATCATTGTTTCCAGATCACTATTTAAGATTTTCGTAAAAATCCTTAACTGCTTTATTTTTATCCTTTCTGATTCTGTCTCCCCACCCATTTTGTAATAACGGATGATTCGTCTTAACATATTTTGTTTCAGCTCTCCTCCTGTCTCCCTGATTTACCGTTTTCATATTTGTTGGAAAATCTAAACAGGAAAACTTTAATGTAATTTTATTATCCTGCAGCATTTCATCCGTAAAACCAAAATACTCCGGTTTCCTGCATAATTTGTACAAATGCGTTGCTCCTCGTATCAAACGGCAATACGACTGTCCAATATACAGCACCTTTTCTTTTTCCTCAGACTGATCATTTTTTACCTGCATATTAATTTGATATATTCCACCTTCCAGTGCCTCGATAATGCTACCCTCAAAAAACTTTACTTTAATATTTAGCATACGTTCTCCTCCATTCTGTAAATAAACTTGATTCATTAAATAGATTTTAATAAGCAATTATCCCAATGTAATCTTATTAAATTCTAAAAACACAGTATGATTATAACATCAACTCCAATCGTTAGTCAACTTTTAGCATACTTTTAGCACTATCAGTAGACTATATATGTATATAATACATGTAGATAGGAGTTGATGCTATGCAATACTTTGGCGAAAGACTGCGGGATCTGCGCCATGAAAAGCATATGACCCAAAAGCAGTTGGCAGATAAGCTGGATCTGGTGAAGGGGACGATTTCTGCTTATGAGCAGGGCAAGAAATATCCCTCCATTGAGGTTCTGATCAAACTTTGCAATGTATTTCAGATATCTGCTGACTACCTGCTGGGGCTTTCGGATGATATGCAGCTCATGAAGTCCAATCTGACAGACGAACAAATGAGCACCTTCCGCAAACTGATCCACGACATGGAACAATATAATACGCTTAAAAATTCACCAAAATAATGCAACACACTTCAGCCACCCACCCGCTGAAGTGTGTTTATTGTATCACGCCCTATGTGCGTGAGTTTTTCCTATTTTGCATTTTGTTTTGTATAAAGTGCAACATTCATTTTTTCAAAATCTCCGTCATATCGTATAGATAATTTTCTTAAATAAACTTGAAAACGGAACAAGAAACCCCTCTGTCAATTTACTGAAAAGATTAGCAGAGGGAATGGGAATGGTTCTTAAAATTGAGTTTGTTCCGAAACAAAAATTTGAGTGAGCGACACATTGCTATATATTATTCTTTCATGGAATTTATGATCAATATTACTATGTTTTCTAATTTAGGATAGAGATTTAACCATATCTTTTCTGCCTCCTCATAATCCTCCTCGTCAACAACATCCTGATAATCATAGTTGTCTCGAAAAATAAATAAGGTGTTTAATTCGTTTCCTATGTTTCTAATATCAGAAATATTTACATTAAATTTTTTCAAAAAATCATCATGTTTAATTTCACGATTAAAATAGCTAATCAACGAACTATGACTTTTGTACTCAATTCCGGTATCCAGTACAGAAATCGCTTTCACCAAATGATATATACTATAATAAAAGTTTTTTATCAACTGACTCTCATTTGGAAGCAATTGTCTCGAATTATAAATGTATTCCGCCAGATCAGCTGCCATGTTCAGCTCCTTACCGGCTTCCTCTGCCTTATCCTTTTCTGTTTTGTATGTTACATTTTTACTTGCTCTGGAATTTCCCGCCTCTCTACGGAAGCTGTCCCGCAAAGGATTCCTTCGTTGCCTTCGGCAATTTTCCCGCAAAGGATTTTTGATTCGAAGAACCGGTTTTCGGAGAGGATGACTTTTTCCTGTCAGGTGCAGCTGACCTTAAAGCAGCCGGCTTTGTTGTAGCGGTCGCACCCGCTTTCTGAGCTTTGGCCGGCTTTTCGGACATCCCGGCTTTCTCCGGTGTTTTTCTTCCGGAAGGTTGTTTCGTCGCCGGAATCGCATCAGATGGAGTCGGAGTTGACAACAGTGTGGTTGTTGGCGTTACAGTAACGGCAGCGGTGTTCACTATGTTTGCCCCTGTCGTCCCGTCTTTTACATTATTATGATTTGTTCGTTTCATTATCCCACTCCCATATATTCCCGCTCCAATTACCAGCAGGAGCAATATCCCCACCAGACTCCATCGGGACATATGCAAGCTGTTTGCTTTGCTTTTTTGCAGCTCTCCGTTGACAATGTCCACATTTTGGTACAGATCTTTACACAGCAGCTCTACATCTGCATATCGTTTCTGAATGTCCACCGCCATTCCCTTTTCAATCGCTTTTTTGGCTGAATCCGGCAGATCAATGTCCCGATATTGGGACAGGGGCACAACCCGGTCGTGAAGAATCCGGCGAACAGATTCTTCCGGACTGACCCCGGTCAGCATAAAGTACATTGTGGTACAAATGCCGTAAACGTCTGTATATGGTCCCTTTTCTGTATGAGGTGCATATTGTTCCCCGGCAGAGTAACCGCTTTTATAATATATTGTCATTGTCTGCTCATCATCTGCACTTAAAAAGCGGGCGGTGCCAAAATCAATCAGAACCAATCGGCCATCCTCCCGCAGGATCAGATTATCCGGCGCAATATCCCGGTGCAAAAGCTTTTCCCTGTGAATCACGGAAAGACAATCCAGTACCGGCTTCATAAGACGCAGTACCGACAGCGGCTCCATCCTGCCTTCTCTTTCGACAAACTGTTTTACCGTTTCCCCCTCGACATATTCCATCACCATATAGCCGGTTTCATTTTCATAAAAAAAATCCTTGACGGATACAATGCTGTCAAGTGCTCCAAATCTTGCAAGCGTCCGGGCTTCTTTAATAAATTTATCCAACTCTGTCCGAAAGATTTCTGCCGAGGATCCGGCATATATTTGAAGAGATACCTCCTCCGGTATCCGCATTGCATAACGTCGCGGAAAATATTCCTTGATCGACACCTTTGTCTCAAGCACCGGATCATAGCCCAGATAAACAATGCCCATACCACCCTCGGCGATCACATCCCTGATCTCATAACGGCCATGCAGCACGGTATTGCGCGGCAGCCAGTATCCTTCATAAACGGCAGGTTTCTCTGTATCGTTACTCATATGCTTCTCCTTCATTCAATTCTTATTCCCCGGAAATGGTATTTTGACAGACTGTTTTATGTCCTCATAAATATTACTCCCAGCCTTGATATTCCAGTATAATATCATATAAAGACAGCATTCCGGTCTCACCAAAGCATACATCCAGTATCGTGTCCAACTCATATTTTCCCGGCTCATAACATGGCATATTGCAGGCAGTCAGGATCTGATTGGCGAGCAGCGAGAATGTATTCTTTGCCTCTTCCCTGCAATATTCCTTGCGGACATTATCTGCCTGATATCTCCGCTGGGCCACTTCAAAGATCAGTGGCAGAAGATCGTGACGGTCGATCAGACGGCATCGTTTTCTCTGCTCCTGAAGCCGGCGGTTATCTGCCCCTTCCAACATAAGCTGAAGCTCCCGTTCCTTCTGCAGACCCATGTTCAGAATTTCAGACAAATATTTGTCGTCCATAATGCGGATCTCCCCACGCTGCATCCGGCTTCCCTCCGGGGCTCCAATATCTTCCCGGTCCGGATACAGATTTTCCAGAAGCTGCGTATTAGAATCACAGGAGCGTTCCAAAATGTGGATATATTCCTTAATTCGTCCTACTACATCATCCGAAGGTGCCGATGTCTTCCCCTTTTCACACGCCCGCAGGTAATGACGGATATGATCCAGCTCCAGCGGTTCCTCTTTCTTTCTGCCCGGAAATATTCTCCCCGGTTTCCACTGATAATATGAGGTTTCCGACAGAGTTGCCTCCAATAAAGATTCATACTCTCTCCTCAGATATCCCAGAATTTCATCTTTCAAATCCCGGAAATATTCCAGCACTGTCATGCTGTACCCTTTGAAATATTTCTGCATGGACAACGCCAGCTCCATAAACTGATCCTCCGGCATATTGCAGTTCTGACGGTACGCCTCCCACATTTTGCCGGTTTCATGATGCTGTTCCATCAGAATGTCCGATGACATCTGTCCCAAAAATGTCCCTATCATCTCCTGACATTTTTCATAGGTGAAATGATGCTCCAGTCCATACATCATAAAAAATTCGCGAAAATCATTGACCTGAAATCCCGGCTCCAATGCTCCGTTGACAAGCCATTCCTCTGCTTCTTCCGCTGACAGTCCCAGTGCAAAGAATAGCTTTAATAATTGTTCTCTGCCCGGTTTATGGTACTCATCAACAGCAAACCATCGTTTCATCGTGCGGGTTGAGCATGGCCGTTTCTCTCCGCATCGCTTCAGACATTCCCGATATGCTTCATAACGCATTTCCTCCGAAGCCTCCTGCGCCTGCTCCATAGTAATCCCCTGCATTTTTGCGATCAAATATCCGTCAAAACGATAATATCTCATCCTTTGTTCCTTTCTCATCTGCCTGCAATCTGTTTTTATACAATATCATTACATTTCTCACACCTTGAGTCTGACCACATTAGAATAGGCACTGTAGCGTTTCTTTCCATTGATCTTTTCCCATGTTCTGATCCGCAGGGATATTGTTCCTTTCTGACTGCCATACGCCAGACGGTATTTTGCCTTATATGATTTGATCGTTCCCTGACGAATAGGAATTTTCTTATATTTTCCGCCCCATTTTCCCTCGATCACAGCATATTTGCCCTGATATTTCTTTAATGTGATCTGCACACCTTTTCTACCGTCGTAGACTCCTTTTTTAGCAGAGATAACTGGTTTCATCAGCCAAGCTGCTGTCACCTTAATGGGTTTGATCTCATCCAATGACGTATGAGAGCCGTCGGCATTGACAGCCATAATCTTATAATAATACGTCTGACCTCTTTTTGCCTGATGGTCTTTATAGGTGCCACCGCCTTTAACGATCTTGACACACTGGTACACTCCCGCCTTCTTTTTGCTGCGGTAAATATGATATTCACAATCTCCCTGCGCTTTCCATGTCAATTGGATATAATTGGTTGTCACATTCTGGATCTGCACCTGATTATTTGTTACCTGATTAGATACATTTGATATATTTGTCTGGGAAGGCACTGTCGGGCTTGCGGAAGTCTCCGGTTTTTTGGACTCTGTCGGTGTCGGACTTGTGGACACTTCCGGGCTTGCGGAAGTCTCCGGTTTTTTGGACTCTTCCGGTGTCGGACTTGTGGACACTTTCGGGCTTGCGGAAGTCTCCGGTTTTTCGGTCTCTTCCGGTGTCGGACTTATGAACACTTCCGGCAATATTGTTTCCGTGACTTCCGGCGGCAGAGTCTCCTCCGGAGACGGCTCCGGAAGTGTTGCCTCCGGATTTTTCTGTCCGGAAAATGTGATCTCTTCCTGGGAAAAGTCCGTATCGGAAGTGTTTTGTCCGAAAAATTCTGTGACCTCCTGACCATACAGACTGCCCGCCACACCGCACCGGGCAATCTCCACATCCTTTCCGCTGCTGATGCCGTCTCCGCAATAGTCGCCACCATTTTCCTGACCAACGCCATAAACAGTCCGGGCGATCAATGTCCCGGTCATATTGACATTGACCAGACTTCCCAGAAATGTATTTCTGCCGGTAATACCACAGACAGTCCCCAGTTTCTTACTCCCCGCAGAAAGCCATGCACTCAGGCTATCATTCCACAACATATAATAATTGCATTTCGTCAGACCATAAATGCATGAATCATCAGATCCATTGGTGTAAAGGCAGGTTCCTGTCACCTGACAATCGCTGATAACCCCATAGTTATTACCGCATATGATTGCAAGAGGCATCTCCACATTTCCCTCCTCCTGACGGTAATCCACAGAAAATACTATGTTTTTAATAATTCCTCTGTTATTACCAAAGGTACTGAGATACCGGGGGTCTTTCTCTCTGGCAGATGCCGTAATGGTCCGGAACTGCCGCAGATATATTTTATGTCCGGCTCCGTCCAATGCTCCGGCAAAATCCGTCACCGCCTCTGTCCCATTTTCGTCCCAGTCGGTTATAGCAATATCCGAAACAAGCTTCAATACCCTGTGGTCTGTATCCTGCTTTACCGCAGCGATAAACTCCTCTCCGCTATGAATCTCCTGCACCTCATAACAATCATCAACGCTTACATCCCCACTCAGCATTCCGGTATATGTCCCGTTTTGCAGATAGATCAATGTATCATTCCAACGGACTGCATCACAGCTTTTCCCATCCTTGCAACGGATCTCCACCTGATTCCCCATATATATAGTGTCCGGTTTTTGGACCATACTGCCATCCACAAATACATCTGTCCGGTCCAATACATAGGAATCCACGAGCACGGAGTGCGTCGTTATTTCCTCAAAATAATAATCATATTGATCTGCAAACTGAGCCAAAGTACTCCCCGCATACCCGCAAAGCTTCGTCCGGATAGAAATGTCCGAATTCTCTCCGGTAATCTTCATATCCTTGTTGAGTGCCGTAATCTTTTCGAGATTGCTGCAGCCGTACACTGCACCGGTATTAAACTCCTTAATGTTCGCCGGCAGCACAAGCCCTTTCAGCTTTCCACAGGTTCCAAACGCAACTCCCCCCAAACTCCGTAAATGTCTTGGCAAAATAATCTGTTCTACATTTTCACAGCCATACAGAGCTCCCACAAAACCATCACTCGTATATTCATTCCAGTCAATGGAAGTGATATTATCAGAAAAACGAATTTCCTTTAATGAGGTCATATTCCAAAAGGCCCTGCCCTCAATGCGGGTTACAGAAGATTTCATTGACAGACTCTGCAGGCTTTGGTTTCCTGCAAAAGCCATGTCTCCCACCGTATCAACTCCCTCCGGAATGCAATAAGAGAGATCCGTAAGTCCTTCCGGATAAGTCACCAATGTATTCCAGCCATATTTACTCCGACAGACCAGTGCATGATCCTGCACATAAAGATATGGATGCCCCGTTTCTACTGTGATACTCTCCAGTGCCTTATCCCCCAAAAATGGATTCTCGCCTACTGCAACCGTATCTTCCTGCAATACCCGTCCTATGGACACACTCGTCAATGAGGTGCAGTCCTTAAAACAATAGTCTCTCCACGTCGTAACTCTGCGCGGAATATCTACACTCGTTAAACTGCTGCACTTTTCAAAGCAGTTGTCCCCAAGCAGCTTTAACCCTTTGGGAAGGGAGATTTTCTGAAGCTTTGTAAAACCGTAAAACGCACTGTCCCCGATCTCCGTAATCCCCACCTCTATCACCAGATTGGTGGCAGTATCTTTATAGGATCTCCATGGATTTTCCTCTCCATCTGTCTGCTTTTCAATGGCACCGGTTCCGCGAAAGGTCAGGGTTCCATTTTCATAAGTATATGTAACCGCAGTCTCTTCTGCCGTTACTCTGGTTGTATACGCCATGCTCCCGGCCAGACAGACTGCGATCAGTAATAGTCCGTATATGATTCCTGTGTGCTTTTTCGTCATTTTCATGTTTACCTCCTATAGACGGCATCTCTTTTGTCCTCGCACACATTCTATCACATATCTTTTATTTTAACCACAGGAAATGTTCCCTTCCCACCTCCAGCCTGGTCTGTCCTGAAATCCGTACACGTTCTCCATTTTGAAGCTGTTTTAATATTCTGCCTCCCTGACGTAACCCGATATTCTCTGCTGCATGACTTGCCACAGTATAGCTTCCATCCTCCGGATGATAAATGATCTGGCAGTTGTGATCTGCGATCTGCCCTGCCGCTTTCATATTTCCCGTTTCTATCCCTCTCATAGCCTCCGGTGTAGTGCCGATCGTTACCGCAGAGGATTTCCCCTCCGTTAAATTCCACGAAAGTCCACTGTAAATACCGTTTCCATCACCGACACTTCCTGCCGCTTGGATTCCTCTACTTCTATTTTCCTGCTCTCTTTGCTTCTGATCCTGCGAATTCTTTTCGTCCTGATCCTCATTCTTCTTTCTGCTTTTTTCGTTGCTTTTATCTTTCTTATCATCCTTCTTTTTGGAATCTTTGGAAGAACGGCGTTTCTTTTTCCCCTTAGATTTCTTATGTCTGCTGCGGCTATGGTCACGGGATTTTTTCCGGTCACGGTCCTCGTTTTTCTCCCGGTCTGCCCCGTCTTTGCCGCGCTTCTTCTGCTTCGGCTCACGATAGCCCCCCAATGTCCAGCCAAACAGGATCAATATCAACGCCATAATATGGAACAGCGCAAATAGATAGACTCCCGCCAGCAGAAACGGGTGAATCGCCGTAAAACCTGCCAGAACAACCAAAAGCTCTGCTGTGACCGCCGCTATAAATATAGTAGGCAGTACCATGGTCTTTTTTCCTTCTGCCAGAAACAGCATACACATAGCAAGAAAGCAAAGTATTACCGGCAGACAAACCGCCACTCCCGCAGCCACCAGCAGATTGGAATTGCCTGTCTGGTCTGCATAATGTATGCCTTCCTTCACATCCCCCCATGTAAATGGTGCTTTCAGCACGAAATCGTCCGGTACGCCACCCTGCTGCAAATAGGTGTACCCTGCCTTTCCTCCTGCCGTGAGCACCTCCACACCGGACAGCGTCATATCCTGTCCTTTTGCCTGAAAACGGCAGAAAGGCAGTAAAAGCGACAGCAATGCCAGAAGCAGAAGCAGTGCCGCTGTATTTTTCATAAAACGTCCATAAGCTCTCATATCTCTCATCCTTTCTTTTCTTTTCTCGTCCATACATACGCGATCAAACAGATCACAATGGACAACAGAGATCCTGCCGGTGCTGCAAAGCCCATAGGAAACAATGTATCCGGACACAGCTTGGATGCCAGATAGGAGCCCGGAATTCTCATGAGCAGGATTGATAAAATATTATGGATAAACCCAAGATACGACTTGCCATACGCACAGAAATATCCGGTAAAACAAAAATGAATTCCGGCAAAGATCGTATCAATAATATAAGAACTGATATACTGACTTCCCAGCAGGATCACTGCCGCATCTGCGGTAAACGCTCCCACCACCTGTCTGGAAAACAGCTCCACCAAAACCACCATAACAATACCGTAAATCGTTGTCGTCATAAGAGCGTACCGAAGAATCTTCTGTACCCGGTCGTGCTTTCCCGCTCCAATATTCTGCGCCGACAATGCCGATACCGTTGCCAGCATAGAGGACGGAACGATGAATATCATTCCGATCATTTTCTCCACAACACCTACTGCCGCCGCATCATTCAAGCCCCTGTGATTTGCAATCACGCTGATCACGATAAACGCAATCTGGATACAGCCATCCTGTACCGCCACCGGAATACCGATTTTCAGGATCTGCCCCAGAACATCTCCTTTGATCTTAAACTGCCGGCCGGTCAGATGAATCCCCGTCTGCTTCCGGCGGATTGCAAACAGTGCCATTATGACGCTGAAGGTCTGGGCCAGGGTGGTTCCAAGCGCAGCACCCACAGGTCCCATTCCAAAGTATCCAATAAACAGATAATCTAACAGAATATTTGCCACACATGCGATCGCAATGAAGTACATAGGACTTTTGGAATCACCAAGTCCCCGGAAGATCGCGCTGATAATATTGTATGCCGTAATAAACGGAATACCGATAAAACATACCAGAAGATATTGCCTCGTCCCGGCTACCGCCTCCACAGGAATCCCGATCAACATCACAATCGGTTTTACCAAAAAGATCAAAGCCGCCATAAACACAAAAGATAATCCCATAAAAAATGTCACTGTATTGCCAATGGACTCCGATGCGTCCTCCAGCTTTCCGGCTCCTACGGACTTTCCTATGGTCACAGTGGTTCCCATGGCAAGTCCCACGATGATCACAGTCAGCATATGCATAACCTGACCGCCGTTGGAGACTGCCGTAATACCATCTACTCCCCCAAACCGGCCTATGATAAACAGGTCCGCCATTCCGTATAGCGTCTGCAGAAAATAAGACAAAAGATATGGCAATGCAAAATATGCGATCGTCTTTCCAATTTTTCCTGTCGTTAAATTCTGTTCCATATCTGTAACCGTACCTTTCTATATTGATTTTGTCCAATAAATATGAAACCTTATAATTATTGTAAATTCAGAAAATAGATGAATTTCACTCCCGCGGCACAGTCCCCAGCATACTTTTTGCCAGCCAGAAGAAGAACACCAGCACCAGTACCGGAATCACACATGATGTCACCAGCATAACTGCCAGTGCCTCAATAAAGTTATTCAGAACAGATTCTACTTTGTCCGAAATATCGGACACACCATTTTTAATTCCGGAAATGATTCCGGACAAAACACCACGGTTATCACTGCTGTCACTGTCCTGCTGCCCCTCGCTGCTGCTCTGGATTTCCTGTGTTGCTTTCTTGGCGGCATCTACCGTTTCCTGTATGGAGGACTGATAAGTATGCTCGATCAGATCCGACACCTTAACGCTCACTGGGATCACCAGTGCAATCGCAATCCCAAACAATGCCAGCTTTCTGGCGATCCGCTCCCAGGTATGACGCCCGAAGCCAATCCCTGCCGCATACATTATACATCCCAGAGGGATCAATATGAAAAAGGCGGCATATCCTGTCATCGTGACAAGATATTTCTCGACATAAATGGCACACAAAACGATCAGAAAATACGTGCTCAGGTCTGCCAGCTTCTCCGCGATCGGCGTTGCGGTATCTCCCGGCAGAAGTGTTAATGCAGCTGATGCCGCAGTAGAAGCCGCTGTCAGCTCCATCACTGTAGATTTCTTATCATCCAATGATGCAATGGTCTTTGCATGGAAATCCCTGGATGTGGAGATCCTTGTCAGCACCAGCATAGAGATCAGCGCCAGGATCAAAGGCAGCACGATCCGGAGCATCCTCCTGTTATCCTGTATTTTTATTTTATTTGAATCGTTATTATTTTTTATCTCATTCATCGGCTTTTCCTCCGGTTTCCGCATTTTCTTTTTGTCCATTTTACCAGTTTTGTGCATTTTTTCAAGCCAATCCCCGGATCAGTTGAATTTCTGGTAAAAAGTGACTATACTTTACTTTGCAATTACATTCGTCTTCCCCTTAGCATTGACAGACTTTTTGAAAGGTTTGATGACTGATATGAAACAAATAGATTTTGAAAACGGTACTATCACCGGCAATATTATTAACGCAGCGGTTCCTATGCTGACAGCGCAGGTACTGAGCCTGCTGTACAACATTGTGGACCGTATCTATATCGCACGGATTCCGGGCATCGGCAGCACTGCTCTCGGCGCAGTCGGTCTGTGCTTCCCTGTGATCATTATCATAACTGCATTCAGCAATCTGTTTGGCGGTGGTGGTGCCCCGCTTTTCGCAATCCAGCGGGGTATGGGTCATGACCGGAAGGCCGGAAGGATCATGAACACCTCTTATACTATGCTGTGTGGATGTGCTGTTCTTTTAATGAGCCTTGGTCTTGTATTTGCCGAACCTTTGCTGAAGCTTTTTGGGGCTTCCGAGGCCGCCTTGGTATATGTCTGCCCTTATATGATGATCTATCTGCTGGGCACCTTTCCCTCCATGGCTACCACGGGATTAAACCCCTTTATCAATGCACAGGGCTATGCAACCACCGGTATGCTTTCCATTACCATCGGTGCCGTTGCCAATCTCATTTTAGATCCCATCTTTATCTTCGCATTGCATCTTGGCATCAAAGGCGCCGCCATTGCAACCGTGATCTCGCAATGCCTTTCTGCCGGATTTGTATTATATTTCCTGATGAAAAAGGCCGAGATCCGGGTTCGTCTGCTACAGCATAAAGAACTGCCCGGCTCCTGGCAATACGCCAAAAATATTGTCAGCCTCGGAACCTCCGGCTTCGTAATGCAGCTTACCAACAGCCTTGTTTCCATCTGCTGTAATAATGTTCTCGCCCATACCGGCGGAGATCTGTATGTTTCTGTCATGACGATCATTTCTAGTGTCCGGCAGATGGTTGAGACCCCAATTCTTGCCATCACCGAAGGCTCCTCTCCCATCATCAGCTATAATTACGGAGCCCGCCGCCCGGACCGCGTGATCCGTGCCGCCATGACCATGGGAATCATGGCATTGGTCTATTCTGTCCTGATGTGGGGATTGATCCTGACCAAACCGCGTTTCCTGATCCACATTTTCAGTTCCGACCAGGAGCTTTGGAAGGATGCTGTTCCCGCTATGAAGCTGTATTTCGCTGCTTTTATCTTTATGCTTCTCCAATATACGGGTCAGACCATTTTTAAATCCCTCAATAAAAAGAAGCAGGCGATTTTCTTCTCCCTGCTTCGTAAGGTTATTATTGTCGTGCCGCTGACCTATCTGCTGCCCTACACATTTCATCTGGGCACCAACGGAGTTTTCCTTGCGGAACCGGTCTCCAATGTGATCGGCGGCACGCTTTGTTTTGTCGTTATGCTTGCAACCATTCTGCCGGAGCTTCGACAGATGAAGGAACAAGGATAATATTATTTCGTACCGAAAATACGGTCGCCGGCATCTCCAAGACCCGGACAGATATAAGCATCCTCATTGAGCTGACGGTCCAAATGACCCACATAGATCTGCACATCCGGATGTGCCTTATGAAGCTTCTCCAGTCCCTCCGGAGCTGCGATAATACACATAAATTTGATATTTTTGCCGCCGTGCTTTTTGATCTGGTCGATAGCATCAACAGCAGAACCACCAGTTGCCAGCATCGGGTCACAGACAACGATCAATCTCTCCTCGATAGGATCCGGCAGCTTACAGTAATATTCCTGTGGCTGATGCGTCTCCTCATCACGATACATTCCGATATGACCCACCTTTGCGTTTGGAACCAGAGCCAGAATACCGGATACCATACCAAGACCGGCACGAAGGATCGGCACAACAGCAAGCTTACGGCCGGCGATCATCGGTGTCTTGCACTTCTCGATCGGTGTCTCGATCTCCACATCCTCTACCGGCAGGTCAGAAAGTGCCTCAAAACCTTCCAGCATTGCGATCTCATCAACCAGCTTACGGAATTCATTGGTTCCTGTTGCCTTATCTCTCAAAAGAGAAATTTTATGCTGAATTAACGGGTGCTCAAAAATAACAATATTTTCTGATTTGATCATAGTATCTTCCTTTCTGTTATTTATATAAAATCACGAAATTATGTTTTGTTTTATTAAAAGCACAAAAATATTTTATACTTTATTATTACCACCGGAGCGATACAATAATCGGAGCTGTTACTCCTCGTCCTCTGTCTCGTCATCGCTGTTCATCACATAAACGCCACGGCTTCTGTCTCCCTCCGGATGCTTGCCAAAGCTGTAATCATTGCCCGGCAGGATCGCATTGAGAAGGATACCGGCGATAGCTGCAACCGCCAGAGCAGTCAACGTAATAGATGTACCTGCTACATGGAAGGTAAGACCCTTGGAAAAGCCCAGACCACATACAAAGATAACACCTGCAATGATCAGGTTTCTCGATTTTGTCAGATCAACCCTGTTTTCTACGACATTTCGAACACCGATAGCTGAGATCATACCGTAAAGCATAAAGGATACGCCTCCGATGATCGCCGATGGCATCGTTGAAATAATAGCAGAGAACTTTGGAATAAAGGAAAGAACGATCGCAAGTGCCGCTGCGATACGGATCACTCTCGGATCATATACCTTGGAAAGCTCCAGCACTCCGGTATTCTCTCCATATGTTGTATTGGCCGGACCACCGATAAAGCCTGCAAATGCAGTGGCAATACCGTCTCCCATCAGAGTACGGTGAAGACCGGGATCTTCAATATAATTCTTACCGACTGTGGCCGAAATTGCGGACATATCACCCACATGCTCCATCATGGTAGCAATGGCGATCGGCGCCATAACAAGAATCGCCGTTACATCAAACTTACAGATCTGGAATGGCGGAAGTCCAACCCATTTTGCAGAAGACACAGAAGCAAAATTCAAAATGGCAGAGCCATCCGGATTTGTAACACCGCAGGCATTCAGGATCAATGCGAATACATAGGAGATCAGGACACCCATCAGAATCGGAATGATCTTGAACATGCCCTTGCCCCAGATATTAAAAATAATGATCACGGCCAATGCCACAAATGCGATCAGCCAGTTGGTGGAAGCGTTACTTACGGCTGATGGTGCCAGAGACAGTCCGATGCAGATAATGATCGGTCCCGTAACAACCGGTGGAAGGAATTTCATTACACGGTTGACACCCACAAGCTTAAAGATCAGGGCAACCACAAGATATAACAATCCGGCTATCACAATGCCGCCACAGGCATATGCCACCTTATCGTTGACATTCATATTGGCATAAATTCCATCCTTCAGATTTGCCACGGTATAAAATCCACCGAGGAATGCAAAGGAAGAACCTAAGAATGCCGGCACCTTAAATCTGGAACAGAGATGAAAGATCAGTGTACCAAATCCGGCACAGAACAAAGTAACAGAAACCGTCAGTCCACGGGACAGCGGCTCACCACATGCCTCCTGGAAATAGCCTGCCACAAGAATCGGTACAAGGATAGTCGCACCAAACATGGCAAACATGTGCTGGATTCCCAAGATCATCATTTTGGGAATTCCAAGTTTACGTGCATCGTAAATTGGTTCATTTGAATTTTTCATAGTTTTTACTGTACCTCTTATCTTAAATTTTATCCAAAGATAATAGTACCATTTCAGCATAAAGATAGCAAGAAAAAAGCACAGGGAATCCGGGGAAATTTGCCCCCTCTTGACGCGAGTACGAAATCGGACTATAATATATTCTCAAGTACGAAATCAGACTTATTTTAGAAAGGATGGTGCATATGAAAACACCCTCAAAACCATATATGAGCAAGATTCAGATGGAATTCAACCACCTCTACAAGGAGCTGGATGACCTTTACCACGAAGCTGCTCTCAACACCTCCCTGTCGGACAGTGCATTTGACATTTTATACGGTATTTTTATGCTGGGAGACGGCTGTCTCCAGCGGGATATCTGCAAGACCTCATGCATTCCAAAGCAGACCATCAACTCCTCCATCCGAAAGCTGGAGAATGAAGGATGGATCAAACTGGTTCCCGGAAAAGGCCGGAGCATGCAGATCTTTCTCACGGATAAGGGACAGCATGTGATGCAGGAAAAGATCTATCCCGTGATCAAAGCAGAAAACAAGGCATTAGATGCCCTGACCTCCGAGGAATGTGAGCAGATTCTTAAGCTCTACCAAAAATATAATATCGCATTGCGGAATGAATTCCTGGATATCCGCAGAAAGGAATAAAATGAAAATACAATTATCCGAACATTTTACGTTTAAAAAACTTTTATTATTTGTCTATCCATCGGTGATCATGATGATCTTCACCTCGATCTATGTGGTGATCGACGGACTTTTTGTATCCAATTATGTAGGAAAGACCGCCTTTGCTGCCATCAACCTGATCTCCCCGTTTATTATGGCATTATCTGCCCTGGGATTTATGATGGGTACCGGAGGAAGTGCCATCGTCGCAAAGACTCTGGGGGAAGGAAAAAAACAGAAAGCAAGTGAGTATTTCTCCATGCTGGTATATATTACCGCTCTTGGCGGCGTGCTCCTGAGTATTGCCGGTATCGCCCTGACTCCCGCCGTGGCAAGGCTTTTGGGGGCAGATGGTGAGCTTCTCCGTAACTGCACGATCTATGGCAGACTTGGCTTTATCACACTGGCTCCATTTATGCTGCAGAATGCCTTCCAGAGCTTTTTTGTTGCCGCAGAAAAACCAAAACTTGGACTTGCCGTAATCGTTATCGCCGGCATCACCAATATTGTTCTTGACTACCTGTTTATCGCTGTGTTTAGCTGGGGCATTGCGGGAGCAGCCATTGCTACCTCCTGCGGCGAGCTGATCGGCGGCTTCTTCCCGATACTCTATTTTGCACGCCGCAAAGTAGCGATCCTCCATCTGGGCAAAACACATTTTGATGGAAAAGTTCTGCTCAAGGCCTGTACCAACGGCTCCTCCGAGCTGATGACAAATCTTTCCAACTCTATCGTCGGTGCCACGTATAACCTGCAGCTTATGAAACTTGCCGGAGAAAACGGTGTCGCTGCCTACGGCACGATCATGTATGCTAACTTTATATTTGCGGCGGTCTTTTTTGGCTATTCCATCGGCAGTGCCCCGATCGTCAGCTATCACTACGGAGCCGGAAACCATGATGAGTTAAAAAATCTGTTCCGCAAAAGTCTCACTCTGGTGAGCATCTGCGGCATTCTTCTGACCATTACTGCGCAGATCATCGCCTCCCCGATCGCCCGTATTTTCGTTGGCTATGATAAAGAGTTATTCCAAATGACCTATACCGGCTTCCGCCTGTTCTGCGTTACCTTCCTGATCAACGGCTTCAATATTTTCGGTTCGTCCTTCTTTACGGCACTGAACAACGGACTGATCTCCGCAGTTATCTCCTTCCTGCGGACACTGGTATTCCAGCTTGGAGTTGTATTTATACTTCCTGTCTTTTTCGGCATCAACGGAATCTGGCTGTCCGTTGCCACTGCAGAGCTGCTGACTCTGTTTGTCACTATAACCTTCCTCATCCGGAAACGACAGGAGTATCATTATGCGTGATATTTTTTAAAATAATATGAGTGATTTGAGCGCTTCCTGACCAATAGATAAGTGAAAGATCTTTCAAGAGCAGGATAAAGGGGGAAAACAAATGGAAGAACGGGAGCTGTTAAATTGCCTGACGGAAGACGTTTCACTGGGCATGGAGCTGGTCATCAGACAATACGGATCCGCAGTGAAAACGATCTGCCGCTCCATATTGTCCGGATACAGCAAAGAGGATATCGAAGAAACCGTATCCGACACCTTTGTGGGACTGTGGCAGTCCAAGGATAAGATCCAATTGATCGAAGGTCACGGACTGAAAGAATATTTATATGGAATCGCAAGACGCACGGCACTCAACCGCCGGCGCAGCCTGGCAAAGAAACAGCCTGCACAGGATATTGATACCGCCGGTGAGCTGGTATCGGGGGAAAATGTGGAGGAACAGATCATCTGCCGGTCGGAATATGCTGTTTTATATCAGTTGATCGATTCCATGAAAAGTCCGGACCGGGAAATCTTTATTTACCGGTATTTCTATCAGCATTCCATTAAGGAGATCGCTGATAAACTGACACTAAAGGCAAAAACGGTAGAAAACAAATTAACACGGGGGAGAAACCGTTTAAAACAGCAGTTGATCCGGTGCGGCGTGGATGTCGCCTGAAACTGCCATTTGTGAGACTGCAGAAACCGGGGATTTCAATGCAGCCAGAAAGGAGTGCCTTATGAAAAATATAGAAGATTTATTACAGAAAATGCCACAGTATCATGCGGATAGGGAAGGGGAAGAAATTTCATTGACAGAAGAAGAAATTCAGCGGATCCACCAGAAGACGATGCAGAAAATCCAGGGGGAAACAAAAGCAGAGTCTAAGGTAGTAAAACATCCGTCTTTTTGGAGAAAATATTACAAGCCGTTAGCTGCCGCCGCAGCGGCATGCATTGTCTGTATGGCCGGTGCTACTGCATTTGCAGCCTTTGGCCTGGATGACAGTATCAAAAACTTTTTTCAGATTAACGACAATAAATCACAGCAGACTGCCGAAAAGCTTACTACAAACGTCGAATCATCAACGGAAGCCAACGGCATTAAGCTGGATCTGACACAAACCATCGGAGATCAGTCCGGATTTTATGCCGTGATCAACGCCTCCGGTGTAAAGGATGTGCCTTACACGTTAACATTTCAGAATACAGACCTTTCCATTACAGGCAAGGATGGAGCAAACTATGATTATACAGTCGATGACATCACCAGCAGTGCCGTGGACAACGGCATCACCAAATTTCCACTGCTGGTGAGCGGTGTAAACCGTGAAGGAGCGGACGTCAATATCAACGGAAGCCACATTGTGTTATCCCTGCAAAACATTGGATATCGCAATGAACACAATAAATTTGTTACGCTTCAGGAAGGAGACTGGAAGCTCTCATGGGATTATCAGACCAATGCCGAGCCGGAACGGATCACCGTAGACAAAAAAATATCCCTTATGGATTCCCAGGGACTTTGGACTGATCTCACGATTTCTCCTCTTTCCCTGACAGCACATTTTAAGATCACGAAACAGGGAAAGACCTATTTCACTGAAAAGGAATGGAACAAATATGAGAAGTCTGACCGGCTGGTCGTCCAGTTTACTGACGG
>UMCF01118928.1_pt1 | contig 20061 bp, 7 predicted proteins | sample 1964131 | NCBI WGS metagenome assembly UMCF01 (sample SAMEA4835958, study PRJEB28245) | human gut metagenome | biome: gut microbiome; material: fecal sample | place: Denmark | collected 2008
ATGAGAAAGAGGGCGATAAGCTGGGCGCTGACGGCCAGTATGGTGCTATCTATGCTGTCCGGATTTATTCCCGGACAAAAAGCATACGCGGCGGACAGCTCGAAGAAAACAGGCAAGACGGTGGTCGAGACGGAGATTGACGAAAGTACATACAAAGCTCTGGGCCTCAGCACCGATATAGACAAAAGCAAAGCTGCGGTGCCGTATGACAAGGATAATATATCTACATTTGCAGAGGTGAATGAGGTATACGTTGCGGCAAACGGCAATTACAGAAACAAGTACACTGTGCGAGACGGATTTGACAGGATTGGAGATTTCAAGGACAGGACTACAAAGGTAAACAGCAGCCTTGGCAATCTGTACGGAGCGTATGGTTTCTATGATCTTGGCGAAGATAATGTGAAAGTGGAACACGGCGGATCGGGAGACAGTAACATAAGTAGCAACATGGGAAATGTTCTAAAAAAGGACAGTAATGGTTTTAACGGCCTGTATGCGACAAGCGTTGCATTTGATGGAGGCGACGGAAAAACCAACTACGTTGCGGAGCTAAGAGTACATGGAGATAAAGTATTCGGTCCAGCTGGATGGAAAAGTATTAAAACTGTCATAGACGGCAAGGAGTACCGCGGAAAGATAGATGTGAATATTTTCAAGATAGCAGCTGATGGTACAAGATATTCAATTGCTACGCTTACCCCTACTTTAAACAAGAATTCTACATATGGCGATGGACTTTTGTATTTTATCAGAAGATACCAGCAGGAGCTGGATGCGATGTTTGAGATCGAAAAGGCCGATCTGAATGGAGATGGCTTTGAAGATCTTCTCGTATACTGTGGAACTTACGAGGATAGAAATATAAACGATCAGAACATACGCTATGCCATAGTCGATGTATATTATGGCAAGGGAAACGGCAGGTTCACAAAGGGAAATAATATAAGCATACCGGGCGGGCTTGCATCTAATTATGAAAGTGGAGCGGGTGGATCGTGGTGTGATTATGGAATAGGAAGAGCTCCTGTGGTAACTCTGGCCGGCGGTGATCTGGAGCAGGATGGCCGGGATGAGGCCGCGGTTGCCGTATCTGGATCAGTTCAGAATCGCAACATGGCAAAGGCAGGTCATATGACCGTCTATACATATAAAGACGGCGGACTTGTCCCTATAGAAGGTCTGAATGAAGTGTCACTTGGAGACACAGATGGCAAAAAACAGAACTACGGAATGTATGCTGCAAACTGTGCATTTGGTCGGTTTAAGTATCCCGGATCAGGAGCCATGGTCACAGGACTTATAGTTGGTGGATATTATTCGAGCAATTCTCAATATTTGCAGATGGAATATGAAGCCACGCAGGCTGCATACAGATACGTATACTACGATAGTCTGACGGATAATTATGTGTTGTCAGATTATCATACGAGAAGCCTGGGGACTAAGAGTAAAGAAATCGTGAAATATCACGAGGTTAAAAATAAAGAATATTACAGACCTGTGAATGCACCTCTGGCGCTTGCGTGTGCAGACCTTAAGGGCATGAACGGCAATAATGAAAATGACAGTGTGCTTTTTGGCGCAGAGGTATATGCTTTCTCACTGGAAGATGGCGGAATAACAGGTTCGGAGATAGGAAGCATGAGTATATGTACCGACCAGCGCAATCAGGGCAACGACAAGAAGAAAAAAGATCAGGTGTGGATCGGCGATGTCAGGGTTGGCTGTGTCGATAAGGATGCCAAGGGGAACAATTACAGACAGAGTTTTGTGTGCGTTGTGGGAGTGCACAGAGAGAAGAAACTCAATGATAAAGATGATTATTACTGGCTGGACATAGCGACATTTTCTATGGATGGCGGCAGCCCATACAGCAGTCAGGAGGGTGTAGTATGCCAGTCGAACAGCAGACAGGATATGTATGGAACATTTGTTTCACTGTGTCTTCCGGATATTGATAATGACAGTGTGCGGTTAAAGTACGAGGGAGAGTATCCGGTATACACAAATCCAGAGGTCTATGCAATCCTTCAGGCAAGTCCGTATTTTGATGATGTTCAGGAAGTATATGAATATGTAAATAACGGTGGAACATCATATTCAACAAGCAAAGGTTCATCGAACACGGTATCAACTAACCTGTCAATATCAGTTGGCGCGTATGTGTCGTCGGAGATCCAGCTCATCGGAGCAGGTGAGGTAGAGGTTGAACTTTCGTATGGAGCAAGCTTTGAATATGCAAATACAAAGACAACGGAATATGAGATAACATATAATGCCGCAGGTGGAGGTTCTGATCAGGTTGTTCTGTACTGTTTGAAATATATGTATTACGAATACTCCATATATGATCCGATTGCGAGAAAATGGGAGCCGGTGGTTATGCCGGTATGTCTCGGACCTTCAACTTCAATCATAGATGTGGCAGATTACGACAAGGTTGCAAGAAGGAGCAAGGGTCTCAACGAGATATATAATAATATTCTGAATAACACAGCGGGAGACCCTGCTACATACCAGACTCTTGGAGGTAAATTAAAGTACACCTATCAGTCAGGTGGAAATAACAATTATTCTTCTGTAAATGCCAGCTCTGGTGCAGATCAGACTCAGACGATATCTGTGACTGATGAGAACGAGTATTCGACTGAAGTGTTCCTTGAGGCGAACGAAAAGCTTGGTGCTGGAGGCGGAGGACTCGGTAATAAGGTCATTGTCGGTGTGACATCAAGCCAGCATGCGGGGCTTGGTTACACCCGTGTAAGCTCGAATGGTGTTACATACAGTGGAACGGTGGACAATGTTCCGGCAGACTGCACAGGCTTCTCATTTGACTGGCAGCTGCGGGTGAACACTGCAAAGCTGAACAGCGACAGTGATTCAGTGTTCGTCATTGGCTATGATGTTAAGAATGTTGTTCGTCCGGCGCGTATGCCGATGGGACTTTCTGTTGTCGACACAACGAGAAACAGTGTCAGTCTTGAGTGGTCACCGTCCAATGATGCAGATTACTATGAGGTCTGTATCGTTGATGCAGGAGGTAATTACAACAGCAAGGCAGTTGTGCCATATACAGTTACTGACTATGAAGTGAAGGGACTATATTCCAACAGGACTTACACATTTGCGGTGAGAGCTCTTCAGGCAAATGGTTCAAAGAGTCTGTTCAGCCGTCCGGCAACCGCGACGACACTTCAGGACAGTTCTAACTTCCATATAACAAAGAACCCTGATGATACAAATACGTTTGCCGGTGGAAATGCAGAATTTGCGGCAAATGCGGTTTATTATGATGGGGATGGAGTAAACCAGAGCGTTGGATACAACTGGCAGGTTAATACAGATAATGGATGGAGAAGCGTATCGACAGGAGGCAGCAATCCTACGCTCAGACTTACTGATGTAAGTGATGAAATGGATGGAAACGAATATCGATGCAGAGTTTATTACAACGACATCACACTCTACACCAAGACTGCGACACTCACTGTAAATAAGGCGGACAGCAAGGTCATGCTTCTGGCACACAACGATACCGAGAATAAAGATCTGTCTGATGGCAGCGTAGTCAGGGCATCGGGCTCAGAGACTACAAAGGTGGAGAACGTGACTAAGGAGAGAAATCTTATAACAGTCGCATCCGGAGTCAGGGAATATATTCTTGTCAGCGACGGAACAAACTATATGTGGAAAGATAGTGACGAGAATTACTATCCATGCAGCGTAAGCGTCAAAAAGGACAGCGATGGTTACGTGGATGAATCACAGACATTTAAAGCATCTGATGTGGGCGGCACGGCATATGGTGTGAGTGAATCAGATTTCATCGCAGATATTGATGGCAATACTTACAAGCTGATCAGCGTAAATGCAGCTGACTATGCAGGTGAAAAGGTGTCATATGCATCTGATGATGTTACATATGACAGGATACTCGCAAAATGGGTATCAGAGGATGGCAGCAAGAACTTCTATCTTCTCGGAAACACATCGGGAAGTGAAGACAGTACGGTGTACTATTATGTGGCAGATAGTGAAAGCGGAAGTTTTACGATGACTTCAAAGAAGACTCTTAATGTGTCAGATACTGTCAAGGTGGTCCAGACTGATCTCAAATCGGTATATCAGACCAAGACGGTGAGATCTGAGACCACAGGGGCAGAGGTCACATATACAGGAGACAAGATCACACTCAGCTGTCAGCCGAAATCACTGTCAGGTGAGGATGTACAGGGAGATGTGGAATTTGTCATCACAGGACCTGAGAGCAAGCGCATAGCTGGTAAGTATGACAGAGCAAATGGCTGCTATACTGCACAGTGGGAGCCATCCGGACAGGGAATATACAACGTATATGTATACTTTGCAGGAAACAAACAGTACAACGACAGTATATCTGACTCGATGGCTATATATACCTCATTTGAGGGAAAGACGAACATGAATCTGACCATGCAGGATAATGTAAGATATGGAGATTCAGTGAAGATGTCTCTGGAGAGAGTGTCATACGACAATACAGGAAAGCTTCAGGATATCACGGACGATTCAGAATACACTGTCAAAATAAAGAATAATAAGACAGGAGAATTTGAGGACACAGACAAATACGAACTTGCAAACGGCGTGTTTATACCGAAGTCTATTGGAATGTTCCAGATAACGGCATCAAATGGCGGAGACAAGACCCAGAAGAATATAAATGTTGGAATGGCACAGCTTGAGATAGCTGCCCAGGATACAGAGAAAAGTGTAAATGATTCTGTAAGAGAGTGCGAGGATGCGGTGATAACAGGTCTCAAGGCATGGGATACTGACATAATGCCTCAGAGAGACAGGGATTACGAGCTCGGATCAGTTGGAGTAAGTGGGCTGCTGCCGGGTATATATGATATAGATGTTGCATACGTCAAGGTGGGCGATCAGCATTCACAGGTTATGAATGAACTTGAGAAAAACTATATAATAAACCTGGTTAAAGCATCATACACACTGACAGGAAACGTGTACACCGTTACTGCCAGACCGGCAAATACACATGGTACAGTTTCAATCAAGTACCAGCAGCCTGGAAATGAAAACAGTGACGGACTCACAGTTGACAGTGGAACAAGACTCCCTGAGAACTCAACGATCACTTTAGCTGCTACTCCTCATAAGGGATATAAGGTTAAGAGCTGGTCACTAAATGGAAAGACAGTTACGGATCCACAGTGTGGAACATCCGGTGGCAAGGCGTGCAGCGATGACCAGATCCAGATGGCTAAGCTGAAAGCAAACATGAATGTAGCAGTAAACTTTGAGCCTGTATATCACAAGCTGACATACAAGCCGGACAATGAGGCTCACGGAACACTCAAAGCAAACTATGTGACGGATGGAACAATTGGAAAATCGTTTGGTTCAGGTGCAAACATTCATATAGAACAGAAGGTAAGACTCACTGCGGTTCCGGCAGCAGGATATGTTCTGGATCATTGGACTGTTACGGGAGAAGATGGAGTTCCAGAGACCGTTCTCGCGGAAGATGGAGTGACAAATAACACATCTCTCACATATGATGCAGAGGAGATCAGCGAGGATACACTTATCACGGCATATTTTGCAGAGGCACAGAATTTCAAAATATCAGTCTCGCCTGTAACTGTTGGAAGCGATGGAAAGACTACAGTGACAACAGGTGTGGATGTCACAGTCAAGGCTCAGCGAGTTGACGGCACAGTGACTATAGAGAGCGGTGAAGATGGTATATATGAAGTCAGCCGAGGCGACAATGTGACCATCCAGGTTACCGTTCCGTCAGGACTACTTCTCGACGGATGGTCAGCAGCAGATGGACAGGAACTTGGAACTATATCAGCGGATCTCAGGACGATGACAGTGTATGATATAGCTTCAGACCTCGACTATACAGTTAAGTACACTGCGCCGAACAGATACAAGGTGACATATGGTGCGGATGATGATGCAGCCGGTGTGGTAGACGCTGTGGTTGCAGGAAGTGCAGACGCACTTGCATCCGGTGACAAGCAGCTTCAGGGAAGTGACATAGTATTTACAGCAACTCCAAATGAAGGCTACGAGATAGCATACTGGGAGGTAAATGGCGAGAAGGTTGATGCTGAGGCAGAAGGTGCTGGTGCCCAGAGGTATGAACTAGAATATCTCGGCAAGGATACAAAGGTTGTCGTATACTTCTACAAACAGCCGGTTGTGTCGTGGACATCAGGAAATGACACAGAGATGACTGCAAAGTCAGGAGATTCTAATCTGGCAAATGGCGGATGTATCGCATATGCAAGTAAGGATGATCTGAAATTCACATTTGCGGTGAAGAGAAATTATGAGATAGCTGACATAAAGGTAAATTACGCAGGAGAGGATGTATTCAGTCTTGCAGAGGACAGCGGAGAAGGAAATCTGGCTGAGACTGCGGATGCTGAGTCCGGAACAGAGAGATACACGTTTACGTGGAGTGCTCCGGCAGATGGATTTACAGGGGATGTGACAGTAAATGCCACATACAGAAAGATCGCACCATCCGTGAAGGCTGAGTATTCTCTGAAAGTGATAGAGAAGGCTTCTGCTGGAGAGGCGTCAGGAAAGACACACGGCTCTATAAGTGCAGATGTGTCAAGAAAAAATCTCCCTTCATACATACAGATAGGAGATACCATAAGTGATGCGACGGAGAGCAAATCTGCGCAGATCACAGACATATACAGAGATTCTGTTATCACATTCAAGGTTGTGCCTGATGATGGATACAATGTAAAAGAATGGATCATAAATGGACATAAGCTGACAAGCGAGACGGAGAATATAAAGTTATATTCAGACAAGAAAGTAAATGATACCCTTAAGATCACGGTTGACGGAGATTCATCTGATGTGACAGTTATGGCTGGTCTTGAGCTGGTTGGTGATGTACTCACATTTGGTCCTGAGACAGAGGGAACAGGTGAGGTGAGCGCCATGATCACATCTACAAAGTTGGTGCTCGAATCAGGAGATATGATAGGTGCTGCTTCATATGTGGAATTCACAGCGACGGCTGCAGAAGGATATGAAGTTGCAGACTGGCTTGTAAATGGAATCAGTCAGGGCGTGGCAGAGAATATATTTGCATACAAAGTGCCAAAGGATACGAGAGTTGATGTGAGGGCTGTGTTTGACAGACCTGTGTATAAGATAACATGGTCAGCGGACGGAGCCGGACAGATAGAGGCAGAGAACGTGACATCAGGAGAAACACTTGATGGAGAGTCTGCGGATATCAGAGGCGACAGAACGCTTAAGTTTACGGCTATTCCGGATCTGTATATGGAGTGTACGGGATACACAGTAAAGACAGCAGAGGGAACAAAGGATTACACAGCAGAGGAGCTTGGCAGCAACGTATTTGTGGTTGACAAGGTGGCATCTGACATAGATGTTGTTGCTCACTTTGCTAAGCAGGAACTCAAGTCAGTTATAACCTTTGAGGCAAATGATGCTGCTCTTGGAGCTGTGACAGCGGTATATGGACTGGACGAGAAGGCTGAGATCACAAGTGGCGATAGCCAGGTATCCGGCGGAGATGCAGTATTTACAGCAGCTCCTGCAGAGGGCCAGATGATTGAGGGCTGGTATCTTGATCCTGAGTGTACACAGGCTATAGAAGGCACTGAACTGGAGCAGACCACCTATGAGGTGAAGACTATCTACACAGATGTGGCAGTATATGTTAAGTTTGTGGAGATTCCAGAGTATACAGTTAAGGTAGGTACAACAGGAACCGGATCGGCGAAGATCACTGCATCTTCTGACGGTGAGGAACTTGAGATCGTATCAGGAGAGGTTAAGCTCAAGAGACATAAGGATCTTACAATTACAGTTGCACCGAAGGATGAATACAACACAGTTGAGCACTGGACAGTTGACGGAGCAGATGTTGATTCAGATGAACTCACATACAAGCTGACAGACATAACAAAGGATGCAGATATATATGCATATATCGCACCATCACTTCTTGTAAATGTAATATTCAAGAATGAGGATGAAGTTAAGAAATATGACAATATAGACATCAGTACAGGTTATGTCGGCGAGGATGGAGATATAAGCGGACTTAAGCCAATAAATGCTGAGAATAACTTAGTGAGAATAGGTTCGGGCAAGGATGTGAGATTTGCCATAACACCTTCTGATGATTACATGATCCAGTCATGGACAGTCAAGTACATCAGAGGCGGAAAGGTTGTCAAGGAAGAGTCTGGCACTGACTTTGGATTTACCAACGAGATACTTTTAAATGATGTTACAAACAGCATAGAGGTAAGTGCAGAGCTTGTTGACAGAGTTGGATATGCCATTCCTGTAGAGGGAAATTATGACAGAGATAATAATCTGATAGAGACTGCAGGTGGTGAAAGCACACCGGAGACAGCTTACACTATAACAGACCTTACAAAGATACCAGACAATGTGGTATTCAAGAATGACAATGGCGTAGTTCTTGATAATATTGTAAGAGAGAACGGAGATGCGAGTGTTGTTATTACACCTGCTGAGGGCTGGAGAATCAGAGATATAATCATTGATGAACCAGAGAACGCTGAAAATTCAGAGGAGTCAGAGAATATCATGTCAGTCCAGCCAGTGCTTGCAGAGGATGGAACTGAGACAGGAGCATATCTTGTAAGTGATGTAAACGTCACAAAGAATATGGAGTTTAAAGTTGATGCAGTTAAGCTTTACTCTGTAACAATAGCAGATACAGAGCATGGAAACATAAAGGTGACAAAGCCAGATGGCACAGAGGTGGAGAATGGTGAAATGATTGACGAGAAAACTGTTCTTACATACACAGCAACACCGGATATGTACTATGACTTTGACGCATGGACAGAGGATGCGGCAGATCAGGCTGAGAGCACATTTGAAAAAGCCCTTGACGAAAGTATCACAGTGGGAGCAGCCTTCAAGGCAAGATATGCGAAGGTAAGTATTGCCACAGTGAAGAATGGTACGGTAACTGTCACAACAGCTGACGGTAAGAAGATATCTAACGGACAGCTGGTTCAGGAAGGCACAGATATCATCTGCAAGGCAATTCCTGCAAAGCATTGTGATCTGTCAGCCTGGGGCGGAGATGCCAAAGGCAAGACTGGTACTACAGTGAAACTTACGGTGACAAAGAACATGAATATAAGAGCGGCATTCAAGTTCAGGTATGTGAAGGTAGCTATTGGAAAGACTGAAAACGGATCGATCACAATCAAGACTGCGGAAGGCAAAACAGTTAAGAATGGTGCATCAGTGATCGAGGGAACGATTCTTATCTGCACGGCAAAGGCGGCAAACAACTGTAAACTTGGAAGCTGGACAGGAAGCTTCAAGAGTACAAAAACTTCGGTAAAGGTTGCTGCAAATAAGAATATGAAAATCAATGCCAGGTTTGTAGCAAAAATACCGGCACAAAATACAGCTGGTATCAATAAGAATATCCATGCAGTAGTATCCGGAAACAAAGTGACAGTTGTGTGGGGTAAGGTTAACAAGGCTGACGGATATGATATATATGCACAGGAGTGCTATGTAAACTTTAACTCGAAAAGTCTTATTAAATCGGTAAAGGGCGCATCGGCAACCCGAGTTACAATATCCAGCATTAATGGCAAATCACTTGCTAAGTTAGATACGATCAAGCTGAGAGTAAAGGCATATAAGCTGGTAAATGGTAAGAAGAAGTATATAGACAATAGTGTCATGCTTCATATAGTTACCAATAGCAGCAAATATACCAACATCAAGAAGGTTCTGCTTCCACAGAAGAGCTACGTGTTGGGAGTTAAGCAGACGATTAAGCTTAAACCTGGATATACCAAGGCAGATGCCAGCAAGAAGGTGCTTGATGGCACACATGGTGCAAGGTATTTGTATGCATGTACAAATAAAAATGTTGCTACAGTTGATGCCAAAGGAAGAATAAAGGCAAAGGCCGCAGGAAAGTGTACGGTCTATGTAATTGCTGTAAATGGCACTACACAGGCTGTGCAGATTATAGTAAAATAAAAATAGTAGCTGCATGAGGTGCTTGATATCCGGCCCGTTGGGGCTGGATGCAGGCACCTTTGCTGATATATACAGGGTGTTGATTATCTATACCGGGATTAAAAAGTGAGAAAAGGAGATTTGTACATATGGGGAATACGGCTTCGGGTAATAAAGGCTGTTTTATAAAACCGAAAAAAGCCTGGAGGCTTCTGAAGACAGCGGATGAAGGGAATGTAACTGCATATATATTCGGGGTCAGTGGTTCGGGAAAGACGACTCTTGTCAGCAGATATCTTGGAACACGTAAGTACATGGTGGTGGATGCCGGCGGTATCAGACCGGATGACCTTGTGGTAGAAAGCAGCAACGCAAGAAAAATAATTGTCATAGATAATCTGCACGAGCTCTCATGGGGGGATGTGGACACAGTGAGGGAGCAGATCATAGAACTCATTAGAAGAGAAGACGTATGGGTTATACTCGTTGGCCGGTGTCCGGTTCCCCAATGGCTTTCTGCTGTAAGATTTCAAGAAGGATTTTATGTGGTGGACAGCAAGCTGCTTATGTTCAGTCTGGAGGATATAAAGAAGTATGCTGAATACGCTGGATTTAGTATCAATGAGGCACAAGTGCAGAGAATGTACTATGAGACTACAGGACTTCCGCTGGCTGTGGAGATGTGCCACATCAAATACATGGAAATGGCATATACAAGCGAGATAACAGATGATATGTATAATGATTTTTCGAGACGCGTTGAGGATGAGATGTGTAATTACCTTGAGTATCATGTGTATGATAACTGGGATGTGGAAATGCAGGAATTTCTCATGGAAATATCCGTGGTGGATGAGTTTACAACAAAACAGGCTGAGATGATAACCGGAAGAAGTGACAGTGAGCTTTTGATCGAGAGGGCAAAGTGGCTTGGAAACTTTATGACCAGCCGGATGGATAAGGATGGCAATACACAATATCAACTGCAGTTTTACATGAGGGTCTCTATGCGCAGACGTCTTAAGCGGAAGTACGAGAAAGAGCGTATAAGAGGCCTGTATGAGAATGCCGGACTGTTTTACAGACTTAACGGAGATATAAGGAAAGCTTTGGAGATGTATGAAAATGCAGGAGTTACAGAGCGAATAGTTTCAATACTTGTCGATAATGCCAGACATGCGGCGAACAGTGGTTATTACTATGATCTGAAAAAATATTACCTGGAACTTCCGGATCATGTCATCGAGAAAAGTCCTGAGCTTATGTGTGGTATGAGCATGCTGCAGTCACTCCTTCTAAATCCTGATGAGAGTGAAAGATGGTACGACAGACTAAAATTATATGCAGATGAAAACCAGGGAAGTGCCAGGAAAAATGCAAAGGGGCTTTTGCTGTATCTGGATATTGGTCTGCCGCACAGAGGAAGTGTTGATGTTTTAAAGCTTTTGAAGTCAGCATACACAATGGTCTTTAATAAGGAGGTAAGAATACAGGAATGGTCGGTTACATCCAATCTGCCTTCAATGATGAACGGTGGAAAAGATTTCTGTGAGTGGAGCAAGAGAGACAGAGAGCTGGCCTCGAAGGTTGGCAGGATAGTTGAGTTTGTGCTTGGAAAATACGGAAAAGGTCTTGTAAATCTTGCTTTGGCGGAGAGTTTTCTTGAAAAGAGCGGAGATAATTACGAGGTGGCAACGCTTGCGGCAAAGGGCAGAATGCAGGCGGAAGCAGGAGGAAAAATCGAGCAGTGCTTTGTTGCTGATGGTATATTGGCGTGGCTGCATTTGCAGAACGGAAAGCCACAGGAGGCTCTTGAGGTTTTGAATGGAATAGAGGGAAAAGCTGAAAAAGAGGAAGGACAAAATCTCCTTCCCAATATATATGCATTTGAGACCAGATGCAGCCTGTACAGAGGAGATAGAGCCTGTGTTACAGGTTGGATGGAAAATGCTCCGGATGAAAATGTTGAATTCAGGATATATGACAGGTTTATCTATCTAACCAAAGTGAGAGTATACCTTCAAAGCGGACGGAATGAACAGGCATATTCGCTGCTGACAAAGCTGAGATATTATGCTGAGATGATGTCCCGTACGTATATAGGGATAGAATGTAGTGTGCTGATGGCTGTAGCTTTGCAGCGATTAAAAAATGATGACTGGAAAAAGGCGATGTGCCATGCTATTGATACTGCGATGGAATATAGCTTCACAAGGATTATATCCAGAGAAGGTGCGGCGGTGAATACTCTTATAAATACCTGTGGATGGAAAGTCGAGAAAGATGGTGCTGACGATAAGGAGATAGCCGCAAGAAGGGCATATTTCAGACAACTGCAGAAGGAGACTGAGAGCATGACGAGATACTACCCCGGATATATGAAAGCGGGAGTGGATGATGTTCAGCTCAGTGAGACTGCTACAGCCATACTTAAACTGCAGGCAGAGGGCTTGTCTAGGCAGAAGATAGCGGACAGACTCAACATGTCGGAGGCGAATGTAAAGTATCATCTGAATCAAGTGTACAGGAAACTCGGAGTGACTGATAAGGCCGGGGCGGTCAGGGAGGCATCTAACAGGGGACTTATCTAGTGATTGTGAGATTTGCGTTCGGTGGTGGTTTACTTGAATACACCGTATGTAAAAGTTGCATATGAATGTATGCTATGAATGTACATAATTAGGGTGGAAAAACTTAGACTGTTGTTGTATTATGTCTATAATTATGATTACATACGAATCAGTAACGTCAGATTGAGATGAGGATAATTTCCGTATGGCATAAAAGTGTTGGTGAAGATGACGTTTGAAACTCAGAGAATGAGCGAGTACGGATGGATTCGTATTTGACAGGTATTCAAGGAGGAATTGCGACGTGAATTTTTTGGAAGAGAGAATAACGAAGGACGGAATAGTTAAGGAGGGCAATGTTCTCAAGGTGGATAGTTTCCTGAACCACCAGATGGATATACGTCTGTTTGATCAGATCGGTGAGGAGTTCAAGAAGAGATTTGAGGGAACAGAGATCAACAAGATCCTTACTATAGAGGCATCCGGAATAGGCATTGCCTGTGTTGTTGCCAGACATTTTGATGTGCCTGTTGTATTTGCGAAGAAGTCAAAGAGCATCAACATAGAGGGCGATGTGTATGTGGCAGAGGTAGAGTCATTTACACACAAGTGCAAGAATCAGGTCATCGTGTCCAAGAAGTTCATCAATCCTGAGGACAAGATTCTTATCATAGATGATTTCCTTGCAAATGGATGTGCGCTTCAGGGGCTCATCTCCATAGTGAAGTCGGCAGGTGCCAGCGTTGAAGGAATCGGAATAGCAGTTGAGAAAGGCTTCCAGACAGGTGGTCAGGTCATCAGGAATCTAGGATATCATCTTGAGTCGCTTGCGATAGTGGACAGCATGGACGCTGCTACGGGCGAGATAAAGTTCAGGGAGCAGTAGGATCGCAGCGGGATATTTGCTGAGAGGTGGGGTATATGGGAAATAACAATTTAGAAGAAAAAAATGTTTCTATGCCTGAGAAAATTGGAGGCGTAATATTTGGCATATGGTTTGTTGCCAGTATTATAGCCGGATTTGTTGCAAGTGAGATCGGAACGGATGCTGTTATGCTTGTTGTGGGGCAGTTTTTTGCCGGGATAGTTCTTGTCATAATTCTAAAGACTCTTATTCCGATGATTAAGAAGCGAAAGCGGGGGAGCATCATCGGTATAGTGTTCATATCTGTGTTTGCCGGTGCTGCATCGGCGCTGATATGGGCGGCGTGTGCTGTGAAAGATGGCTCTTTTGCGGATAAGATAGTATTGCTCCCGGAACGGATATTGGGGAGAGAAAATTGCAATGTTGGAGCATTTTATGCAGAGATATTTGCCTGTGCATTCTTTGTGGTCAGTGCAATAACACTGCTCTCTGTGATATGTAAGAGAAAAGCGCTTGAGCGAAGATGTTCATTTACTGTGAAAGCTGTATGCCATGATGTACGTGCAGATATGAGACAGGATATGAGAGCCGGCAGAAGATATCCGGAGGCGGGAGTATTTGAATTTACATACAGGGATAAGCAGTATAAAGTGTATGAGCAGACATATGTATATGGACTGAATATAAGTAAAGGCGATGTGGTATATCTTTATATCAACCCAGAAAATCCGTACGAATTTTATCTGGAAAACAGTGGTATATTCAGCAGTCAGGCGATATGGTCAGCAGTTTTTTTGATGGTTATATCAGGTTTGATGGCCGCAGGCTGCAATTTGTTGATTTTTAGGTGAAAAAATAGCCAGGTGTATGTTCTCCAATTTGGAGAATATGCACCTGGCTGTTTCTACGTAATTTTATCTAAAACTCTTCAGCCAGTTCACAAGAGAGTCATGCCAGATGTTGTCTGTGACAGTCTTCTTCATCTGCGCATCAACAGGTCCGTTTCCGGCAAGCTTTGCCAGGATAGCAGCCTGAAGTTCAGGAACTGTCATGGATTCCGGAGACTTGCTCCAGTCAACTGTGATGGTTTCTGGATCAACCGGGGTGTCGGCAGCAGCTTGGGCAGAAGCGTCCTTGGCTGAATCTTTTACCTCGTTGGCGGCAGAAATATTCTTCTCAGTATTGGTTGTGTTTTTCTTAGCATCTGCAGATTCTGTAGCAGTCACAATGTCTTTGGATTCTTTGGATTCTATCTTTGGTTCAGATTCCTGATTGCCTTTTGCATCGGTAGCTGTTTCAGATGCTGCTTTATCTTCTGTGTTGGTCTTAGCTTCGCTCTCAGTCTTCGTCACAACCTTAACCGGCTTTACATCCAGGTCTGTTCCCTCAGGCACCCAGATCTCTCCACTGTTTGCAGGCTGGGTTATGTTGATATGACCATCCTGTACAGATACCTTTTCGCCTGACAGGGCGCCGATGTATGCTGTGCAGTTCCCTGCTGCAAGGTGCATTCCGGCTGGGGCATCGTCGTTGTTCACTGACACGATGACACGTGTTCCGTCAAGATCCCTCGCGTATGCGAACTGTCTGTTGGTGAGCATCAGCTCATCGTAGCTGCCATATGACAGTGCAGGAACGGCCTGACGTACCTTGCCGAGTGCGGCGATGAGTGCTGTGCAAGGGTTGGTTTTTACTGAATCCTTGTAATCTTCTATATTGAGAGCTGGTCTTAAGCTGTCGTCTGAGCCATATTCCTTGCGTCCCTCAATACCAAATTCTGAACCGTAGTATATGCTAGGCACACCCGGAAGAGTGTAGAGCAATACATGTACAGGTGCAAAATGAGCCTTATTGGTAAGTTTTGTATAGATACGCTCCACATCATGGTTGTCTACGAAGTTGTAGAGCTTTAATGTTCCCATGTTCTGGAGACGTCTTACAGTGTGCGCGATTTCAAAATAGTTGTGGTCATTGTGGCCGCTGTACAGAGCCTTGTGAAGTGTGTAGTTGGTGACACTGTGAAGAGTCTCGCCGTTTACCCAGCGGCTGTAGTCGCCGTGGATGACCTCACCCATGAGCCAGAAATCCGGCTTCACTTCATTTGCTGTGCGGCGCAGTGCCTTCATGAAATCAAAATCAAGGACGTCCGCAGCGTCAAGTCTGATTCCGTCCACATCGAACTCACTCACCCAGAAACGGATCACATCGCATATATAGTCAACGACAGCAGGATTCTTCTGATTCAGCTTGACGAGAAGGTTGTAGCCTCCCCAGTTGTCGTAAGAGAAACCGTCGTTGTACTCGTTGTTGCCCCAGAAATTCACGTTGCAGTACCAGTCCTTGTACTGTGAATTCTCTCTATTTGCCTGGATGTCCTTGAATGCGAAGAAGTCACGGCCTGTGTGGTTGAACACTCCGTCGAAGATGACCTTTATTCCCTGTTCATGGCAGTAAGCCACAAATGCTGTCAGGTCCTCATTTGTTCCGAGACGGGAGTCGAGCTTCTTGTAATCTGTAGTCTCGTAGCCGTGTCCGACTGACTCAAAGAGTGGTCCGATGTACAGTGCTGAACCGCCAATCTCCTTTATATGATCCACCCATGGAAGCAGGGTGTTTAAGCGGTGAACAGGCTCACCGTAGTCGTTCTGTTTAGGGGCTCCCGTAAGTCCCAGTGGATAAATGTGATAAAAAACTGCCTCATCATACCATGCCATAGTTATCCCTCCATATTTTAGGTGCTGTCAAATACAAAGCACCCGATATTATTTGATATACGCTGTGAGCTGCAAGTGTTATCAGAAGCTGCCCACAACGTTTATATTATACTAAAAAAATTAGAAAAATGCGACAAAAAGTCATGTATGTATTGCACGACAGAGCCACAGATGCAGGAAAAAGGCTCCATTGGAGTAGTGACGCTGGCGTGCTGTCTGCTCTTCCATATATTTGCAAAGTCATACTGGAAGCAGCTCTCAGTTCTGTTCGGACTTGTGGTTGGATATATAGTAGCAGTGTGCATGGGTATGGTGGATTTCTCAGCACTCAGCGGAACATCAGTCATAGCACTCCCTCACATCATGCCATTTAAGCCGGAGTTCAACTGGAACGCGATCATATCAGTAACTCTTCCCTAAGATCGTGCAGACGGTATTTGCTGAGAACTGTGTGGCTGTTGTATTCATAGTTGCAATCATTCTGAATCTTGTGCTTCCTAAGAACATGGATGCCCACGAGGCCCCAAAGACTGAGGATGTAGAATAAAAACCTTTCATAAGGTGTAAGTGTTAATCACAGCGTCGTTCTGATATTATGATATCAGAGCGGCGCTGTTTTTGCTTTTTCAAAAATAGGCCAAAAGGGGTCAGGTACCTCCGTCCCCAAATAAAAATAAAGAAAGGTGAACAATATGGATAGTTTATTAAAGATAGAATCACTGAAGAAATACTATGGCAAAAAGCCAAACCAGACTAAGGCTCTGGACGGCATATCATTTCAGGTCATGCCGGGGGAGTTCCTTGGCATCATGGGTAGCAGTGGATCGGGAAAGTCCACACTGCTGAACTGTATCGCAACGGTCATAAAGCCTGACAGCGGAACCATAGAGCTCCAGGGCAAAGAGATACAGGCGCTTAAAGGTGCGAAGCTTGCGCAGTACAGAGGCAGGGAGATAGGTTATCTGTTCCAGAATTTTGAACTTCTGGACAATCTAACAGGCAGAGAGAACATTATGGTTCCGTTGTCAATACACGGTGTATCCGAGGATGAGAGCAGAAACAGACTGGAAAAGCTTTCATCATATCTGGAGATAGATAACGTGCTTGACAAATTCCCATCGCAGATGTCTGGTGGTCAGAGACAGAGGGTTGCGGCCGCCAGAGCACTCATACTTAATCCGGGGATCATTCTTGCGGACGAGCCGACCGGAGCACTCGACTCAAGAAATGCAAAGACACTCATGGAGAAACTGTTGGGACTGAACAGGGATGACAACACTACCATACTTATGGTGACCCACGACTCAAATGCGGCCAGCTTCTGCAAGAGGATACTCTTCATACAGGATGGCAGGATATTCCATGAGCTCAGAAGAGATATGGAGAGAGAGTCACAGCAGGAGTTTTATGAGAGGATACTCAAGCTGATGGCGCAGATGGGAGGAGGCAGCGCAAATGTTCTTTAAACTCGCAATGAGGAACAGCCGGAGAAGCAGGAAAGAGAATGGTCTGTTCTTCGCTTCGCTGGTCGTGTCCATAGTGGCATTTTATATCATATTGGCGCTGTCCCATCAGGATGTGATGATATTCCTGAGAAGTCTTGAAAGCGATGCGGTGAACAGTCTTCTTCAGATAGCGGCGGTGTTCTATGTATTTTCACTGGTCATGTTGTTCTTTCTTATATACTATGCAAGCAAATACCAGCTCGAACGACGGAGGCACGAACTTGGAATGTATATAATGATGGGGATGAGGAGATCAAAGCTTTTTGCCCTGCTGATTGCGGAGGATCTGGGCAGCAGCGTAGTGGCTCTGCTCATTGGACTTCCTATAGCGATCCTGATGTCTGAGGTGGTCAGCCTTCTCACAGCCAGACTGGTAGGTCTTGGCGTTATAGGTCATCACGTATCATTTTCACTGCAGGCAGTCATACTGACAACTGTTGGATTTGTAGCGATAAAGCTTGCAGCATTTCTCATACTGAGCGGTAAGCTTGCAAGAAAGCAGATAGGCGATCTCCTTGCAGATACACCGGAGACAGAGAAGAAACAGCTTCCGGCTCCTGTGTATGGTGTGAGTGCAGTCCTCGGTCTTGTTGCGCTGGTCATTGCATACTGTCAGGGAATAGGCGGCTATTCGTGGATCAGCGTAAAATATATGGCGGTCACCATAACACTGGGATTTGTTGGCATGTTCCTGCTGTTTTTTGGTCTCAGGCTCTTTGTTGATGCACTGGCCAGACGTGCAAATGGCTCAAAACCACTTGCTGTGTTCGGTTTCAGGCAGATACACGAAAATGTAGTAACAAAATCTGGAACGCTTGCAATAAGCTCGATACTCATACTCGGCGCTCTGTGCTGCTGCGGTGCGGGCGTTGGCATATGTATATCCAGACAGAATATGGATCATGTGCTCGATTATACATTTGCCTCATATGGGGGTGACGCTGAGACGGACAGCAGGAATATCCGCGCGAAACTGGAGGAAACCGGCGTGTTGGAGGATTTCTCGGACGTATTCGATATGAAGCTTGGTTATATAAAGATGGGTGAAAATGAGTCCCATGATGATGCTGTGAACGTGGGGAATGTCATATCCGCACTTGAAAAACTCAAGGTTTCAGAGGACAGGGACGTGCTTATAAATAACATGTCATACATGACATACCCTTACCTGATCCAGGAGAGTGCGTACAACAAGGTGCTTGAGACTGCGGGAAAGGAGCCTTTGGAGCTCGGAGAGAATGAACTGGCACTCTATACGGATTTCTTTACTGATTACCGCGGAGGTTTACTGAATGAGGTATTGGCAGATCGTCCGGAGGTGGATGTAAGAGGAGATGAGTATCATCTGACCGGAGAGGTCCAGACCACGAAGATTGTGACAGATTCATCGATAACCCTGTCGTTCGGACTTATCGTGGACGATGATACATTTGCCAGACTGACAAATGACAATTACGAGTTATATGTAAATGCCGTTCTCAAAAAGGATATCGTGGACGATAAGGGCCTCATGAAAGCCATAATGGACGAAAATGAGAAACTTGACGGCATAGATTTTGAGAGTATAAACGCTGATTGCGAGAGTTATCTGCAGAACATAGGAAGAAATATGTTCTACACGGTGGCTGCAGGATATATAACGCTTTATTTGGCGGTGGTGTTCCTCATAATCGCAAATACCATAATCGGTGTTCAGTTCCTGATGGGACAGAGAAAGTCCGGCAGAAGGTACAGAACCCTTGTGAAGCTTGGCGCGACATACGAAATGCTCTGCAGCTCAGCAAACAGACAGGTGGGCTGGTATTTCGGAATCCCGGTTGCCGTGGCGGCGGTCAGCAGTATATTCGGTGTGCGTGCTCTGCTCACGGGAATCCTGTCAGAATCCATGCATGGCAGTGTGAAACAGATACTTATCATAGCTGCGGTTATGATAATCCTGTTGTGTGTGGTAGAATATATCTATATGACAGCGGTGAAACGCTCAAGCAACAGATATCTCATGGCGATGATGACACCGGAAAGGGTTGAGTAAACGGTGAAGTGTGTGATGGTGGTTGAGGACGATGTCCTCATGTGCGATGAACTTCTGGATATGCTGACAAAGGCAGGATACAGGGCAGTTAAGCCAGATGGATTTGACAACATAATAGAACAGATACTGGACATGGCTCCGGATATTCTTCTGCTGGATATCAATCTTCCTGGCAGGAGCGGCTTTGACATATGCCGGGAGATCAAGAGGCGGAGCTCTGTCCCGGTGCTGGTTCTCACATCGAGGGACCAGCTAAAGGACGAGCTCCATGCGCTGGAGCTGGGCGCTGATGAATTCCTCACGAAGCCATGCCGCCGTGAGCGGCTTCTGGCCC
>UMCF01106342.1_pt1 | contig 19814 bp, 13 predicted proteins | sample 1964131 | NCBI WGS metagenome assembly UMCF01 (sample SAMEA4835958, study PRJEB28245) | human gut metagenome | biome: gut microbiome; material: fecal sample | place: Denmark | collected 2008
GGACAAGCCTATAAAATTATATAAAAATCAATATGCTTCGCTGAGTGATTTAAAACAACTTTTATCAAGAAAATTATGGAATGCTAATACAAGTCTTGACTCAAATCCGCAGTATCAAGGTATTACACAAGGCTATCGTGTTGTAGGTACAAAAACAAAGCGTGGTCATATTACAAGGGCATTTTTGACTGGTGAAAAAGTTACAATAGATTACTTAATCTCAGGAGTTTATGACCTTAAAGAAGTACCCTATCTAATGCCTAAAAAGACATCTCACAATAGGAAGAAAGACACATTTGCAAAACGCACAAAAGAATATATCAAAAATAATGAATTATATGATGAACTTTATAGTTCTCTCGTTGACGATACGTCAATTAATTACACGTTGGAAGAAGCAAAAAAATTGTTCCCGGAATGGTATCAAAGACGCATTATAAATAATGAGCAACCGGGTCATTATATTGTTAATGAAGCTGTTTACAATACGTTTTTTAAAGCAATAAGTACACCGGGTAATGTTCAGGTCGGTCACAGGTGGTATTGTATGTATTGCCTGGCAGCATTTGCACAAAAGTGCAACATCCCGGAGTCTAGATTCATTAACGACCTTGGAAAACTTTTTCCGATTTATCAATCGCTATCAGACAAAAAAGAAAATAAATTTACAGTTGACGATGTTAAAGCGGTGATAAAGGTGTTCAGACATAACGATTTGATACATATTACCAAAAGAAGAATCTCGGCATTATCAGGAATTAACTTTAAGGAGACGGTGCGTACTAAGCCAAAACGGAAGCAAAAAGAACATCTTCAAGATTGCCGCAAAATTAGGGATGCAAAATATGTCGATGGCAACCATTGGTACGATAACGGTGGCAGACCGTCAAAAGATGAAGTAATTTCCGAATATCTCAAATCCCACCCTAATATCACAAACATTTCTCAAATTGCTAGGGGATGCGGTGTAAGCCGTCCGACAGTATATAAATACTTTAAAGCTCAAAATATTGAAAATTTAGCTACTAATACCGATGTACCGAACGATAACATAAACTATTTGGAACACGGAAACATCGACAGTGTTATTCCGGATGATGAGGATTATCTTCCGTATTAACGTAATGTACTTTTCTGCGAGATTATCCCCGATACATATAAAATTCAATATTGCACGATATTTGTCATACAAAACGGCAACTACTTAGGAAGATTTGTATGCTTTCTCGTCCTGTATTTCTTGACAAACCATCCTGACAACATAGCATGGGTCATGTCTACACTTTAACAACACATATTCTTGCGTTTTTTTGTCCATCCAATGCATTTTGGAAATATTTTGAAGAATTAAGTTTTTAGTGTATACAGATTCTGTATCAATTAAATTACATATCTTTTGATTTACAAGATTCATAATTTCTGAGTTTCTGGCAAGCATAAGCAATATTTGTGTTGCATTCCATTTTATATCAATAGAATCCAAGCGTAACCACTGCAAGGTGCTTTGTAAGACAATATTGCTTATTTCTGAGGGAAGAACAACGTCATCATCCGTTTCTAAATACTGAACGATTGATTTTGTAACGGACAAAACAGTTGGAATATCATTTTGAATAGAGGTCATATACTCAAGAAGCTCAAAGTAAATGTTTTTTCCCATTACAGTTTTAAGCAAAGCTATCGACACGCTTAAAGATAATCTGTTAACATTTGAAAGTGCAAAAGTATTATCAATATCCTGAATTGACTCTTGACATTCAATAATTTTTTCGTAGGTTTTTATATTTCTTTTTAATGCATCTTTATATTTAATTGCAACACTTATTAATAATGAAACTGCATCAATTTTTGTGTTTATACCTTCCTTAGACACCAACAAAGTTTCTGATACAGCAGAAATCAAATCATCCATTATTTCTATAGGACATACATAATTTTTGTCTATCAACATTGCTCTTACAGTGGCAATATAACGCATCCCGTACTCAGAAAACACGCCATTCCTTCCCTGAGATTTATTTCTCTCTTTTATGCAACTTATATATTTCTTGGTATATTGTAAAAAGTCTCCCTGTACATCTTCTGTTGTCTCTAGCTTATATACCCCGTTATAAAAATCCGGTAAATACTCACATATTTTTTCATTAAGTTTTTTTGTTTCTGTCCTGTTCTGTTTGCGTAAAACATATAAAAAAGAGGGATGGTTTTCTACTTCATGTCTTTCTTCTTCGTTATCTATTAGATTACAAATATGATTAATTAATGACCTAATCTGTTCTATGCTCATTTTTTCTAAATCTATTTTTCGCGAAATAAGCCTAAACATATCAATATACCAACGACTATAGTGTTTATCCATAAACAGGCAACATATTTCTGCAATTAAATCTTGTGACATTCTATGTGCTACCCCATTAAGACAAAAAAATATATATTGACCTACCGCCACAACACATTGGTCGTTATTTAGCCAATCCTTTATTATACCCACAATCGTTTTTTCATACTTTTCATATATAGAATCATCCAAATAATAGCCAATTGTACCAAAGCTTAAAAGTTGGCTCGAAACTCGACGATATAATATTGGTTGATTATCGCAAAAATTCATTATTATTGTTGCATCATTTCCATCCAAATTGTTTAATATTTCTGGATAAGAATCTATTATCCCTTTTACATCTTTGTCTTTTCCTAAAAACAAGGCGTATTTGAGCAAATCCTTCCTATAAGCAACATCATCATATTTACAGCACAAATAGAATAAAAGCTCTTTTATTTTGTCATAGAACAAAATTATGTGCGTTAATGAACCATTGTAGAGGGCAACAATAAAAGCACTGGCAAGCAAAGCTGCACATTGCCCTAAATCACTACCAAATGTAACTGTATTAGGTGATTCAGTTTTCTTTTTGAATAAACCTTCTATGTATTTTCCCTGTAATGATTCATACATCCTATCTAAAATCGGATAATATACATCTTCTTGACTTTCGCTTAACTCTTTTTGTGCTGAAAAATCGTATCCTGAATTTTTAATTGTGCTGTTCATAAATTGTTGATTCCTTAAATCAATAAGAATATCATGAATAACCCATGAAGGCTGATGCATTTCTCTTGCATTATCAAGAGCATCATTTAAATAGGACATGCTCTTCTCAATTTCATCTGAAAAATAGGCCTGGATTGCTTTCCAACGAAAATTAACAACATTGAAATACTTTTCCTCCTGCAGTTCTTTCAAATCTTCCAAAAACAGCTCTGCATTAAACTCCTTAATAGACCGATTTTCAAACAAAACTTCTAAAAACCTTACCGTCCACTCATCTATTTTGCTTGTTTTCAGTTTATCGGATTGATTAAAATCAGCTAGCCATCCTTGACCAATCAGATTTAAAATGTATTTTTGGGTTTTATCTATATTGTTTAAAGTTGCCTTAGATAAAAATGGTGCTTGAAAAAAAGCATTGGATGGTAGATTAACATAATCAGGACTTTCTTCTGCATCCTTTAATTCAGAAAACAACCTTCCCTTGCAGTAATTGTGATAAATAAAAACAATTTCATTGATAAGCGCTTTTGCTCCATCTTTACTCAAATCATCAAAACAAGCAACCGTCTTACTTTTTGCATTCTTGGCTCCAAGTAAACTTTTTTCAAAAGCTGTCGGCTTCTTTTCGTCCTCACTACAAAAATAATAAATTGCCTTTATCTCCAATCTTCTGACAGTATCAATCTCTATTTGCACGCCGGGGGTTACACCAATTTTGTTGTCAATAAGAAATATGCAAACATCACAATCCTCAAGATTCCAGGTATAGTGCTCTTGTGCCGATAAAGATGAAGCTTCCTTATCTTCGAACAAATAAACCTCAGCAAAATTAGTTTCTTCAATTAATCGCTTAAGCTCTGCTCGCACTTTATCAAATTTGCCTTTATCACCACAAATAGAACTTACAAAGACCCTTATCTTCTGGTCAGGTAGCAACACATTCCTTTTCTTTGGTCTTGTTTGTTTTTTTTCATGGAATAGCGAAGCAAACACACCATTAGCTATTTTCATTATATTCTCCTTTAACTACATATAAAATTAATATTTGTTATACTAAATAATATAATCCAGTTCTCATAATAACATTTAAAAAATATACTATCTCTGCATCCATTTTCCTTTCCCCATCCTATTTCAGGCTGCCTCGTATCTTGAAGCAGCCTGTTTTATCATCCAAACAATTCGTTTATCTTTTCCTGCAAAGTGCCCTCTTTTGAATAAACAAGGGCATCTGCAAGGCGGAAATTGTTTTCTGTTATGCTGTTGTTTTTGTCAAAGCCGAGAATAAACCTCAACGCTATTCTGTAAATAATCTCCGTCGGGGCAAGTCCGTATACCTGCTTAGCAAAAATATGCTGCAAGCGCTCGGTGCTGTCCGGATACAGAGCTTTAATTTTCTCGCTGTTATAAAGTCGTTTTACTATCTCGGTAATGTAAAGGCCCGACTTCATATACATATCAACAAACGTCTTATCCGGATTATCAAAGCAACCGGGATTTTCCTTCTCAAGCATATCAGCCATCATTTTAACGACCCACTTGGGAGTAAATATCTGGTTGGTTTTCTGAGGCGGAATATAGTCAAAAATATCCTCGTCGTTTGATTCATCAAAATAATTTGAGAGCGCATCTCTTTTATTCAAAAATTCTTTAACCGAATCGTTGAACACAACCGAGTCAAAGAGGTTTCCGTCAAAGTGTGACAATTCGCCGGTCTCCTCGTCAGTATAATCTCCGCCGTCGCGCAGGAATCTGAACTGGTCAAGCGTGATACTTGTAACCTCTTTGAAAACATCATCAGGAATAATTGTGTCAAAGTTATCAAGTGTAACATTTTCCGTTCCGTATGCCATAAGAAACGACGGAATGGTTCTTGAAAAGCCTCTCAAATGGTCTCTGATTGCAGTTTCAATAGTTGCTTTCTCTTCTTCTCTCTTGTGGGTTTCAATCGTCGAAACAACTTCCTCGCCGGACGATTGGACAAACTTGTCAATAGATTCTGACAAATCCTGCTTGAGCTTGTCTGCAATCTCTTTCTTCTGACGGTCAAACTCAGCGTTTATATCATCGACCTCGCTGTATGTGCAGTTCTCCAGAGCCTTTTTACGTTCGCTTTCTATTAAGTTGTTTTTAATTCTGAAATCTCCGGATACTTTGTTTAATTCAGCATCGGCATTCTGCTTGATTTTCTTTTCAAGACGCTTGCGCTCGGCAGGTTTAAGCTCTTCGGAGTATTTCTGACTTGCTGTTTCAATAATCGGGTCAACCGCTTGCGTTTTAAAAATCTGCTTTAGCTGTTCAAGCTCATCATCAAAGGTCTCGGGTGTTTCGGCTGTAATCTTGTTTACATTATCAACCAAGGCTTGACCGATATCTGCATATACTTTTTCGCCGAAAACTTCTTGCGCTTTGCCGATTATGTAATCCTTCGGAAGAGAAACATCTCCGTTTTCATCAAGCGACAAGTCCTTAGCTGTATCCTGATTGATTGGAAGTCCGGACTCTTTCTCGGAAACAGGTGTTAAACCGCTGATGATATCAGTCACCGCTTTTGGTGCGTGGAAAACATTAGAAATATTCTGGAAGAGGAAGTCGCTCATAAAGCCTCTTCTTACAACTTCCTGAGAACGAATTTTCCTCGGAATTGACATAACCTTTTCGGCATCGAGTTCAATCATCTCTCCGCCTTCATCCTCACCGATAACCGGGAAGAAGTTCAGAAGCTCACGGATATTCTCTTTTCTCTCATCTGCATCGCCGCGTCCGTCGGCAGTTTTACTGTTAAGGTCATTGGCAAACTCTTCAAAAACAGTCAATGTTCTCGCAGGGTCAAAGTCAAAAACATAAGCGTTCTTTTTCCTTAAGAACTTTGCGTTTTCTTTGAAAAGGCAGGGATTTTGCGCTCTGAATGCCGCCTGCATATAAAGCGCAGGGCTCTTCATATTGCTGAGCATAAGCACCGCTGTCCATTCGGGAATTGTAACACCTGTCGTAAGTTGTCCGACCGAAAGAGTTATGGTCTTTTCATATGTTGCAATAGCATTTCTGACCTTGTCGAAAGATTTTTGGTTCTCATCGTCATCATCAAGTTTTCCGTCACCTGCAGCAAGAACAATCTCATAATCTCTGAAAACCGGATGTTCTTTCAGCTTTTTAGCAAGTGCTTTTGCACTGTCAACGCGGTCAAGAATCCAGAACGTGTGCTTCAGCTCGTTGCGTAAATCCTCCGTTGAGAACGGAAACTTCGGCTGTGTTGTCAAGGCATCAAGAAATTTGTCAACAGAACTGTTGTAAACAAACTTTCCGTTATTGGTTTCAAAGAATGTGTTCAGGTCAAAGGCATATTCTTCCGTTTCGCCGTTAATTTCTATACCTTGATTAAGCTCGTCTTTTACGATTTCGGACATCTGATAGGTGAACATATTCAGCTGCGGTAAATCGGCATAAGGGTTTGCTTCGCCATCCTTAGATTGGAAGTCTCTTTTCCTTTTCTGCTCATCGGCATAAGTCCAGTTATAAATTGCCGATTCGGGGAATTTATCATTTGCCAAAGCCTTAAAGGGCGTACCTGAAAGATGCAGCGTAAAATCACGATTAATCTGATTAAATGCAACATAGGTTTTGGAGGTATCAACGCCTTCGTGCGCTTCATCAACAATCAAAATGTCCCAGTGCATACCCGCAACTTCTTGAAGTCCGTCATGCTTTCCGCCAAATGAAGTAGAAAGCTTCATCTTTTGCAAACTTAAAAATTCAATGCGACCCTTTGGATTATCAGTAATAAGCCTTGAATAATCCGCTCTCGAAAGAACGCCTTTTCTGTTCTTCAACGATTCCGTTTCACTGACAAAATAATATCCGGATTCAACGCCAAGAAATTTCTCATAGTCGTCATACCATGAGTTAGCTATGGCCGGACGATTGGTAACGATAAGAATCGTCTTAGCTTTCAATCTTTTACAAAGTTCGTAAGCGGCAAGTGTCTTTCCGAATCTCGGCTTTGCATTCCAAAGAAACTCTCCGTTTTCGGTAGCTTGCGAATATTTAAGAGCCTTATCAACAGCCTCCTCCTGTTCGGGACGAAGCTGATAAGGTATAACGGTATCGAGACTTTTAAGTACGCCTCGGTTCTCACGAAATTCATCAAATCTGCTTCTTGATTCCGGCACAGCGATTTTGAACCACTCATTTTTACCGTTATTCTCATATTTGAGCTTTCTGAGATAGCGGTGGAAATCCTTATCCTTGAAAATATCGCCCGAACCGTCGTCAAAAATAGCGTTGCCTTTCCATTCGATGTTATAGAGAACATCGGCTGTATGAAGCTGCTGTCCAAGTCTTTTTTCAACTTCCTGTTCGGTATAGCCAATCTTGACCCAACCGTTGTGCCTTGCAATTTCGGGTGTGGTATAAGCATAAATCATCGGCATAACCTTTTGTGCGGTTTTAATCTGAATCACTTATACCATCTCCTTTACATGAGTTTCGATAAATTCAATTTCTTCGGGAGAAAGGTCGTATTTTTTATAGAGCTGCTTATCAATTTCCGCAACGGAAACAGACCAGTCAATATCGCTGTCAGAGGTAAAGTCCTGGAGGGGGACAAACTTCCATGTGTCTTTATTATTATCTTGAGTGATTTTTAAAATTCCCAATGCTGCTCTTGCAAATTTCGATTTAATAAATTTCAAGCACGCTTTTGCCTCAATTTCAGTATCAAACGCACCAATTCCTATAAATGAGCGCGTATAGCCGATAAGCGGCGTGCCGATAAGCGGCGTGCTCAAAACTTCTCCAATCGCGCCAGAACCATTACTTGTTGGAACTAATACTTTAAACTTATTTATATTTTCATGGTCCATATCAATAAGTGATTTTGAAATATATTTCCAAACCCTTTTATTTTTAACAATACCAATAACACTTAAATCGTCATTATGTGCCTTTACATCCGTAAATGGTTCTGGCACCTTTGAAAAGATATTCTTTTCAAGGCGTTTGTCTTTTCCGTTGCTTCCTATACCGCTTTTGGAATTTGGGTATTTTTTATACAGCTCATCTAAGTTAAACCTTGATTGAATATAAACAATCGACATTAGTGATTTAAAGTTGTCTGACGAAATTATTTTTTGTTTGATAGAATTTAATTCTTCAAAAGGTGTAAATGTTTGAATAGCATTAAATGTTTTTGTATTATCATGATAAGTGATTGCCACTCCGCCTTTAATATCTGTATTTGAAAATACTTTATTGCTTTCTTGTGTATAAAATAAAACTTTTAAATGCTCATCTTTAAGCATTTTATCTGTCCACGCCTTGGGTGTTGAGCCTGCATTAAATAGAAATCTAGCCGGTGTGATAAGTTCAACTCTATCGCCAACCTTATAAGCTTCGTCCATAAATTTATCATACACTGGAGGAGCATATGTTCCGTTTTCTCCAATGGTATTATCCTGATACGGTGGGTTTCCAATAACAAAATCAAACTTCATTTTATTTTCGTCCTTTCTTTAATTCGGAATACTTTATTGAGCGGTCTGCTCGCCAATCATATATCATACATTCCATGCCCTCATCGGCACTTATCGTTTGTTCAAACAGAGGTGTTTCGCCATCGGAAATGCTGTTGCTTATATCTCCGAACCACGAAAGCTGCTGAACCTCTTTCTGAGGCTTGCCGAGCGGAACCGTGCCTTTCAGTCCGTCCATCTGCCAGATGTTCCATGTAATGATATTCGCTATTTTCTTCAATATCTGTATTTCCGGTGCTGCTTTAAATCTTTCTTTGTAATAGTCAACAAATGTCATAAGCAAATTTATCCTTGCAACAAGAACATTGTCGCCCTGATATTCAAATCCGTAAACACTTTGAAAAGCTCTTATCGTCCATTTAAGCCATTCTGCGTCATCAACTGCATTTTCATTGACTATTCTTAGCTTCCTGTCGAGAATTCCGATTCTGTCCTCTGTCGGAATCATGTCACCGGTTGTTGTATCATACCGTGAAACGATGTAAGGGGCTTCACCGCAGGTAATCTCTAGACGCCGTGAATCAACATAATCCTTCCATGTTTTACCCTCGGGAAAATCAATCTTTTCTTTATTCGTTTTCCTGTGCTTGTCCTTCTGACAATTAAAAACGTCTTTTCTGCCGAACCATTCTTCGTCACAATAGTTATTCATAAGATTACAAATCCAGGATGGGGTAAATACCTCGGCGTGTTTTCTTGTCCTGCTGGACTGCTCCTCAAACGCCTTATATACCCTCGGCTGGATAATCTTGCTATAAGCCCCTGAAACCAAATCCTCGGTGATTTCTTCATTGTCCGCAAAGAATATACCGTTGTCGCTATATGTGTCCGTCGCCCAGATAATATTCTTCTTTGTCGATTTATCCTGCAACAGTATTTTAATTGTACTCTTGACTTCAATCGAGTCAAAATTGATTAATGCGTTCAGTCCACTCACCTCGGAAAAATACTGCTTTTATTTTACCATATATTAGAAAAAATATCAATTATATTCAAAATATTATTCCACATCCATAATAACAGAACTTTTATAATTATACAACAATTAAATTGTTTTTTAATCATTTTTCAGTCCGTTTACAAGGACTGTACATTACAAAACAATTTAATTAATTTTACATAAAATCACCGACCATCGGATACCTCCGACAATCGGCGGTTTGGCTTATTGGCTTATTGTTATCTATGTATACCTCGGCTTGGTTGCTTTTGATGAAGTGAGTCTGTTATTTCTTTTAATCCTCTTTTTAGTGGCTCAGGTATATTGTGTTTCTCGATAAAATCGGACACCTTATTGATAACAGCTTTAAGCAGTTTGTTTTCGTGTTTTAGTGAATTGTTTTCCTTTTCCAATTGGGCATTTTCGATGGTTAATTCTAAATTACTTTTATTATCAGTTAGATATTTTTTCATTTGCAAGTAATCATCCGCAACATCATCACGCTCTGATTTTGCTTTTCGGATTTCAAATTTTATCTGCTGTAATTCCGCTTCTTTCTCCTCAATGTTTTCTGCTTCTGCGATAGTCCTGACTTTTTGAGTTAGGTTTTCATTAACGGCTTTTATGCTCTCATAGCTCTTTCTGTCAACTGTTACAGTGTCACGATTCAAGATATCAGATACCTTGTTCACCTTGAGATTGTCAACCACTTCCGTTGTAAGTAAATCGATTTTATCTGCCGTGTCCTGCAATTTCTTTTGAGTGTCAATGTATTCTTTCTTTTGTTCAGCTAATACCTTATTATTCTTTTCTATCATTTCTTCCTGCGTTGCGGCTTGCCATTCTCTCTTGGTTGTGTGCACCTTGTCGTTTATGGCAGATGCCGGCTCACCCCTTTCAAGTCCGTATTTTTCAGATACTGCTTCAAAAAATCTGTCTTGCCTTTTTCTGTAATCGGTTTTGTTTCCCATGATGATTTTAGCATTTAATCTGTTCCCGGATTCAGAAGTATAAACAGGAATTGACGCAACCTGCATATGCGGCGTCGCTTCGTCCAAATGAATCACTGCGTTTAATACCCGTGTTTCATCACCCTGACAATATTCCTTTACATAAAAATCAAGGCAATCCTCAAAATACATTTTTATCTCCTGTGTTGTTTTACCTTCAAAAAATTCAGGCGATGCTGTGAACAATCCATCCAACAATACCACCGCATCCTTACGGGTTTTTTTGCTGGTTTCTGATTCAATTTGTTTTATCTCTTTTGTTATTTCTCTGTTCCATTGCTCAGTTTGAACAAGAAAAATATTGTCTCTTGTTCTATTCCAATCAATATCAGACTTATCAAATTCCAATCCTTTTTCATGCTGTTCAACAGTTCGGTTTGCTTCCAATTGTATGCCGTACACATCTGCACGACCTCTCTTCTCAACTCTCATAATGCCGTACATTTTTCGTCTCTCCTTTCGGCATTTTCGCCCCGTGAGTCAGCCTTTTGAGTTGTAAAAGTATAGTCTTTTGCAAAAGTCTAACTCACGAGACTTTACTGCGTAAAATCCGTTCGCAAGGGGAGAACCCCTTGACCCCCTTTCAATTGGTTCCAAAAATTACTTTTTATTATTTTTGTTATGCTCGATTTTATTTTGGAACCATGCTATTGCGCCGTCGATATCACCGACTGCATCATAGCCTTCAGCCCACTCCAGCACAAGCTGTAAGAGTTGGGCTTTTTTCTTTGCTTCCTCAGCAGCCGTCGCCTTTTTCATCTGCTGTTTCAGCTTTTCCGCTCTCGCAAGAGCTTTTTCGTACTCTTCCTTAAGCTCAGCGGAAGATTTCCTTTTTGATGACATTTTATTTCACCTCGCTTTCTTGATTGTTTTATTTGGCAGATTTTTTCTGCTCCACCTGAAGTTCTTTTAAAACTTCGGGTCCATACTTCAACATCATTGCTACCATAAAGATTGCAAACGCATTTTCATTTGCCTTTATTTCGGCAGCAGTCTTTTCTGTGCCCACACACATCACCTGTCTTTCCGAGCATTTGCTCGGTATAACTATGTTAGTTGAACCCTGCGCGAATAAAAAATGAAAAACCGCTCGAATTTTTGATAAATCCAAACGGTTGTTGACAATATTCTAATTTAGCTGTATAATTTACCTGACCTTATATTACAATCGAGGTGATAAGATGGACGCAGATAATAAAGTAAAAAAGTGTTACATATACACCCGTGTTTCAACTGCTATGCAAACAGACGGATACAGCCTTGATGCACAGGAGAGACGAATGCAAGACTATGCCGCTTACAACAATCTGCAAATTGTCGGCAAATATTCCGACGAGGGCAGAAGCGGAAAGAGCATCGAGGGTCGACCTGAGTTCTTGAGAATGATGGAAGATATCGAGTCGCATAAAGATAATGTTTCCTATGTTCTGGTTTTCAAACTGTCCCGTTTCGGAAGAAATGCGAAAGATGTTCTTGTAAATCTTGAGACCATGCAGTTAAACGACGTGAATCTGATTTGCGTTGAGGACGGTATTGACAGTTCTAAAGATGCAGGAAAACTGATTATCTCTGTTCTCGCCTCTGTTGCCGAAATAGAGAGAGAAAACATTGCCGCCCAAACATTCGCCGGTCGGCAGGAAAAGGCTACCAAAGGTCTTTGGAACGGTGGCAAAGCCCCTTATGGTTATAACCTTATCAAAGGCAGCGGCAAACTTGAAATTAACGAAAATGAAGCTGAAATTGTCAAAGTAATATTTGATAAATTTGTCAATGAAAACATTACCCCTGACAAAATATCCAAGTATTTAAACGACCATTTTAAGAGAATACCGATTCAAAAACATGACAAATGTTTATTTACTGCAGATTTTGTGAGACACATTCTTGACAATGAGACCTACTGCGGTTATATTGTTTATGGCAGAACTCGCTCTGTTCAGAATAAAAAAGACAGGTCCAAAACTCAGAGAGTAAAAAGTGATGATTATATCAAGGTTCTCGGAACGCATACGCCTATTGTATCGAAAGAAATATGGAATCTCGCAAGTAAGAAACGGAACGAATCCAAGGAACTGCATAAGATAAATAAAACCCGATATACAGACCATACCTATCCGCTTACCGGTCTTATTGTATGCCCGGATTGCGGCTGCAGAATGAACGGCTACAGCAGCCAAAAGAAGAACATCTCCAAGGGTGGAATGTATAAACCGACTTTTGCTTATAAGTGTCGTAACAACAAAAGTCAGCGTGGATATATCTGCGATTTTAACCGACAATTAAATGAAGATGCAATGTGCAACGCAGTAATAGAAATCATAAATCGGATTTCTTCGAACGATAAGTTCAAGCAGTTGATTACCGAAAAAATCGGAGAAAGCATTGATACATCCGAACTTCAAAAACAAAAGCTGGATTATGAAAAGGGGCTTCGTTCCGTCAGCAGAACTATTGAGAGCTTAGGATATCAATTGGATAATCTTGATGTTGAAGATGAGCTCTATGCCGTTCAGTATGAGGATTTAAGTAATCGAAGACTTAACTCGATGAAGCGCCTTGTTGAACTTCAAAGAAACATTGAGAGCGTCGAGCAACAGATTTCAACTATTCGAGAAAATCAGTTGACGAAGGATGCAATATACACATTACTTCTTAATTTTGAGTCCCTGTTTAATAAATTCGATGCCGAAGAAAAGAAGAGATGTCTGCACGAGATGATTGACAGCATAGAGATTCGCAAAGACCTTGGCTCCGGCAAACAGGGCAGAATAGATTACAGCGCGGTAATTACAGCAGTCAAATTCAAATTCCCGATAAATATAAAGGGTGATGAATTGACTGATATTTACCTGACCAATAAAAATCGAGATGAGACGGTAGTACTGCTTTCCCACAAAAAGCCAGACAGTCATATCAACGTAAAAGTCGAGTTTGGCGAGGGCGAGGGTAAAGTTCCGTTAAAAGCAATCGCTGAAAGAGCAGAAGCCTATAAGCCGAAAGAGCGAGTCACCTACAAAATGATAAAAGAGTACATAGAAGCAAAATACGGTTTCAAAGTACATACTGCATATATTGCAGAGGTTAAGAGAGATTTAGGCTTACCGATGTATGATGCTCCCAATGCGGTAGAGGAATTGAAACAGCCGAGAAAACATCCGACAGCAGAAAAGGTAGAAGCAATTAAAGAGGCATTGAGATATTATGAGGAGATATAAGTATGTTAGATGAAAAAAGTTATACATATGTGTTACCAAATGAGAATAATGAACCAGTTGAGTATAAAGGGCAATGGCATTCTATGATTATAATAGGTGCAAATGGTTCTGGGAAAAGTAAATTAGGTGCATGGATAGAGAAACAGACACCCAGTAATACACATAGGATAAGCGCTCAAAGAGCTTTGACATTTGGCAGCTATATTCAGCAAAAAAGTTATGAACAAGCCACAAATTTACTTATTTATGGACGAGAAACACCATCTGATAGACATGATAATCGATGGACATGGGATGGAGAAAAATATAACTATACATCATCTTTGCTTAATGATTATGAAAATGTACTTTCTGCCTTAATTGCATTACAAACGAATCAACAAGAAAAATTTGTAACAGATTGTAAACAACGAGAAGCAGAAGGAAAGGCACATAATATAGTTCCTGAAATGGTTTTAGATAAGTTACAACGTATTTGGAACTCTGTTTTTCCACATAGAAAAATAGTGATTACAGATGGAAAAGTCATGGCAGGTTTAGAAAAAAATGGAGAGCATTTAGAATACAAAGGGCGAGATATGAGCGATGGTGAAAGGGTTGGATTATATCTGATTGCACAATGTTTATGTATTCCTAAGAATAAAACAATTATAATCGATGAACCAGAAATTCATTTGCACCGTTCAATAATGGATAAACTTTGGACAGCTATTGAGGCTGAAAGAGAAGATTGTTTCTTCATTTATATTACACATGATACTCAATTTGCCGCATGCCATAAAGACTCAAAAAAAGTGTGGGTTAAAGGGTTTGATGGTACACAATGGACATTGGAAGAAGTACAAGATAGTAATCTTCCAGAACAACTTTTGTTAGATATTTTGGGAAATAGAAAACCTGTTTTGTTTGTAGAGGGGACAAGTGATAGCTACGATACTAAACTATATTCTGAAATATATAAAGAGTATTATGTAATACCGTGTGGTAGCTGTAGTTCTGTTATATCACAAACAAAATCTATGAACAGCAATGAACAGTTGCACAATTTTAAATGCTATGGAATTATAGACCGAGATTATCGTAGTGATTATGAGATTGGAGCCTACAAAGAAGATAACATTTTTACTTTGGAAGTGGCAGAGGTAGAAAATTTATTTTTGACAGAAGAGTTACTTCAAGTTGTTAATGATATTATGGGATTTTCTGATAACACAAAAATAGAAAAGGTGAAAAAATATATTATTGAAAAGCGCTTTGCTGAAGAAATTGATAGGCAAATATGTGAAGCAATTGTATCTGAAGTGAAATTCAAACTTACTACAGCAACTATATCAAAAAAGAGTGAAGAAAAAGCAAAAGAAACTTTGAATAAGGCTTTTAGGGAAATATCATATGATAATATAAAAACAGAACAAGAACAGAAATTTCAACAAATTTTTGATTCTAAGGTATATAAAGATGTTCTAAAGGTTTTTAATTGTAAATCACTTTCGACATCAACAGGCCGTTTTTTTGAATTGGACAATAAAGCATACAGAGATTTTATAGTAAGGCAACTGAAAGGAAAAAGGGCAGGTGATTTTGTTGATGCCATTATTCCATATTTGCCTAACGAGATACCGATTGAGCGCAATTAGCGAAGAGATATATTGAAATGCAGTAATGCTTATTTATGGGAAAGGGCTACAAGAGAAGTATTAGTACTGTATAAATATTTCTCATATTCCGTTATTTTGTGGGGATATGTTCTGATTTGATACACACGTTGAGACGGTTGCGTTATTGGTCAGGAACATATCAACTACTCTTGAGGAGTTGAAACAGATAGCTGATGTGATGGAAGTTACATTCGAGCAGTCCTTTATATTCCCGGACGGAGATCAGATAAAAACAAGTAATGAGTGAGGTGATTATAGTGGATTCAGATACTAATAAAACAATTGAAGAAGAAAAATTGTTGAAGCTGAAAAAAGACCTCTCGTTATATTTAAAACAGATGCTGATAAATATGGTCGTGATATAACATTGATGAGTGATTTCTTTGATGGTTATGTTCAAGGTGGTGTCTACATGGACTTGTTATTAAACGATATTCTTCATTTGTCAAAAGAAGAGATTAACAATAGTAAAATAGAATTTAATATGCAAGCCGGAAGTGGAGGACAACCATATCTTGATAGATGGTTAAAACATTCTGAAGGAGATAAAGCAAACGGTACTTGCAAGGACTGTTCATATTGGGGTTGGTATGGAAAGCAGAGGAACTTTTATCCTGGACAATGGGTTTTTAGTTTCGCAAGAATGCCAGAAGATGAATGGTTGCTTATTTCGGCTGCACAGATAATAGATACTCCAGCCAATGATTGGGCTGATGTTCAAGTGCTTGATAGATTTGTTCCATTATTCGGAAGGCTCATCATCAAATGCAAGAAAGGTAACACCTTTTCAAGATATGTATTTAATTTGAGCAAATATCTTGATCAAGCAATTGTCCGAGAGGTTCTTCCATGTGTTTATAGTGGTGAGAAGTTTGAAGGATATGACCGTGTGCATCTGCCATATCATAGATTATCTGACATTTTCAATGGTCGAATTCTTCCAACTTATTATGAGGCATTAAAGAAGATAACTGGAGTATATTGTTTGACCGATACCCATACTGGAAAACTATATATCGGATCGGCCACAGGAGAAGAGGGCGTGGCTCAAAGATGGGGTAATTACTTGGATTCAAAGCATGGCGGAAATAAAAAACTTATCGCACTCTATGAACAGAAGGGTGCAGAGTATTTTGAGAAGTATTTTACATATACATTGTTAGAGTATTTTGGTTTGTCATATGATCCTGTGAAGATTATTGAAAGAGAGCAATATTGGAAACGTTGCTTTGATACGATTAAGAATGGTTATAATGACAACTGATAAAAATGTTTTGAAGATATTGCCCTGTTTGATGAATGGAGTAACTCAACACTTGTGTCGGTTCAACATACCTGTTTTAAGGCGAAAATAGGTGTTCTACCATTCCCGTGTACAGTGGGTTTTGAGTATGTTTTTGTTTGAACAACCGAGCCATGTGGAGACTGTTGCGTTATTGGTCAGGAACATATCAACCAAAGAACACGTTGTTATAGAGGTTAGACCGGAAGAGCCCGGCTCATAAATCCGTAAAATTGAATACCTTTAATGATTGTTCCAAATCAACGTAAAGCAGCCCTCTCAACCTTCATGGCCGGGAGGGTTTCGTACGTCTATGCTTATTTTTCTACATCGACCTTGAGGCCGGATTTCAATTCAACTGTGCAGCAGTCGTCCCGTATTGTGATTTACTTAAGCCGGAGTTTTACAGGCGCTTCATCAAATGTGGTAAGGTTAGAAGTTTGTGGAATCGAATTAAAATCCTGTCGGTGATTTTATTTTTCAATATATCTTTCCATGCATTTGCGAATTTCCTTGAACGCTTTAATTGCGTTGAACGGCAGAAGCTGCTTGCTTGAAATTTTGTATGCTTTTGCTTCGCCGTCCTCGGAAACGGCAATTCTCACGATCGTAATCTCCTCGTCATTGACAAGCACGGGATTTTCCGTTCTGGCAGACCAGCGCAGCATTCTGTATCGGTCAACAATTTTCGCAAGCTCGTCAAAAATTTCAATGCCGATATCGTAATATTTTTCACGTTCAAATGTTGTCTGATTAACGACATTTGACACTGCAAGCTCGGCTGTCTCGTCGCCTGTCTTTGACGCTCTGAGTGAATATGCTCCGCCCTCGATTCCGCCGCTTACGGTGTATTCGCATTTGATGATATCGCCTTTACGTTCTGTTCTGAATTCTGCCATAGTTTTCACTCCCATACATAATAGTTTAATTCTATTCTATCAAAACAGGGAATAAAACGCAACGCATATTATAAATTTCATTATAAAAAATAAGCTCTTTAATTTGTGGACTATAACGAAAAAGGACTGTGCGAAATGCAACAGCCCGTTTTTGTTCATGCTCCTATTCCCCGTCCCTTAAAGCCGGTAATATCCTTTATAACCTCGCCTGCGATTATCAATCCCACAACCGACGGAACAAACGCCGTGCTTCCCGGCACCTGTCTGCGCTGCGTACATTTTCTCGCCGTTCCCGGAGGGCATATACAATGCTGACGACAGCTTATTGCCATATCGTCAATCGGGGCTATCGGCAGCTCTTTTGAATAAACCACCTTGAGCTTTTTTATTTTTCTTTTTTTCAGCTCGGTTCGCATTACCTTAGCTAACGGGCAGACCGAGGTTTTGAAAATATCCGTCACTTCAAATGCCGTCGGGTCAACCTTGTTGCCTGCGCCCATTGAGGAAATTATCGGCGTTTTGGTCTTATTTGCGTTTTCAACCAACGCAAGCTTACCTGTGACCGTGTCAATGGCGTCAACTATATAGTCATACTGTGAAAAATCGAATTGGTCGGCAGTCTCGGGCGTATAAAAAATCCTGTGCTTGTTTACGGTCGCATCGGGGTTGATCTCGGCAATTCTTTCTTCGGCGACGTCAACCTTGTACTTGCCAACGGTTTTGTGTGTCGCAAGAAGCTGGCGGTTTATGTTCGTCAGGCAGACCTTGTCGTCGTCAATAAGGTCAAGTGTGCCGACTCCGGAACGTGCAAGTGCTTCGGCCGTAAAGCTTCCGACTCCGCCGATTCCGAAAATCGCAACACGGGAATTTTTAAGTTTTTCCATAGCCTCGTGTCCGTATATAAGCTCTGTCCTTGAAAATTGATTAAGCATAATTATTCCTCGATTTTTCTGACATTTCCGATGTCTGTAACAATTTTATACCCTGCCGATTCAACACGTCTCTCGAGACAGCCTCGGCACTGAGCCGCCTCCTCACCTGTGCAAATTTTATTTTCATACAGCGAATACAATTTGCGCACCGAAACGGGTGACAAATTCGGCATAACAACATTTGCACCGGCTTTTAATCCAAGCTCACGTCCCTGCGGATGAATAGTTCCGAGTGCAGTCGTTGAAGGAATGAGCGCATACGGAAACATCAGTCTGAGAATTGAAACCAGTCTGAGTGTGAGCATAACGTTGCCGCTTTTAAATTCGGCAAAAGGAGTGTCCGCATGGGTAATATACGGTCCGATGCCGATCATGTCGGGTTGAAGCTTCTGCAAGAAGCGCAAATCGGAAATAAGATTTTCCGTTGTTTGATACGGCGAGCCGACCATAAAACCCGAACCGACCTGATAGCCGATTTCTTTCAAATCAAAAAGACATTCCTTGCGATTTTCAAGACTCATTGCTTCGGGATGAAGCTTGCCGTAATGCTCAGGATCTGCCGTTTCATGGCGGAGCAAATATCTGTCCGCTCCCGCATCAAAAAACGCCTGATAGCTCTCCCTCGGCTTTTCACCGATTGAAAGAGTAACGGCACAGTCGGGATAGCGGGATTTAATCTTTGAAACAATATCGCAAATCATTTCATCCGTGTAATACGGGTCTTCTCCACCCTGCATAACAAAAGTGCGAAATCCGAGTTTATAGCCCTCATCGCAGCAGAGGAGGATTTCATCCTTTGTCAAACGATAACGCTCCGCCTTTTTATTGTCACGCCTGATTCCGCAATAGTAACAGTTGTTTCGGCAATAGTTGGTGAATTCTATGAGGCCACGAATATAAACCTTATCGCCGTAATTCTCCCTGCGGCGAATATCTGCAGCTTCGGCAAGCGGCTCGTTGAATTCGTCGCTTTCGATTAAGATTTTCAGCTCATCATCTGATAAATCGCCTGTCTCAAAGAGCTTGTCAACCAAATTATTCATACCGTCACCGCCTTTTCTAAATATAAACCTATTAAAATGATAGACTTTATATATTATATAAAAGTATAGACTAAAAGTCAATATTTCAAACTATAAAGATTTTTATGTGTATATTTTCGCTCTAAATGAAAAAAATAGTTAAAAGCCCTTGACAAAGCATAATAATAGTAATATAATAGTAAAGCACTTTGAGAGAGGGCACAAATAGAATACCGCGGAGTGGAGCAGTTGGTAGCTCGTCGGGCTCATAAC
>UMCF01096006.1_pt1 | contig 19478 bp, 10 predicted proteins | sample 1964131 | NCBI WGS metagenome assembly UMCF01 (sample SAMEA4835958, study PRJEB28245) | human gut metagenome | biome: gut microbiome; material: fecal sample | place: Denmark | collected 2008
TTGGTAGAAGCATTCAATGTATATTGTGGGTCACGATACTGGCGAACAAACGCCTGCAAAGTTGCTGCACCTGTAGCAGGAGCAGTCTGAGCCTCACACTCTGCCTTAATCATATACATCTCCTCGATACGAATCAAAGGAATGTCAGAAGCATTGGTAGATGTACCAACCTTACCCTGATAAGGAGCAAACTTTACCTGAGTATAAGCAGGTGCACCCTGAGCTGCAAGATAAGCCTTCTCTGTTGAATTCAAATTAGCTGAGTTTCCATCACCATCGAGGAACCAGCCCTTACGAGCATCTGTTTCATTGATTTCATTGAAGAGTTTCTTATTAACTTTCTTCCATGCACCAACAGTTGCATAACCATAGCACAATGAACCCATATGAGATGGGAAGTTACAGATACCTGTTGTTACAACACGGTCTGTTTCGTTAATCTTAATACCCCACAACCAGTTGTTGGCAGTGATATCATTGAAACCAGGACGACTAGCTTCTGCAATAGACAATGGCTTAGCACCACTATTGTTAATAACAAAGTTAGCATCCTCAAGCGCAGCACTATAGTTTTTCATCACGAGATAGATACGTGAACGAATGGCACGTGCTGTGTAAATATCAACATAGCGCTTATCGGTACGCTTATAACCACTCTTCTCCAAAAGATTGATGGCCTTGTTCAAGTCACCAAGAATCTGCTCATAAGTTGCAGCTACAGTTGCACGTGGACAACCATTGGTTGCAGCATCATCCTGGTTAGCCTCAGTAATCAATGGCACACCAAGAGCGGTATTAGGATCAACATCACCATAAGTCTTCTGGTAACACTGTACCAATGTGAAGTAATCGAATGCACGGATGGCCAAAGCCTGTGCCAAATAACCTTGAAGCTGTGGATTCTCTGTATCCGCAGCAACTGACTTGGCTACATTATTGGCAGAATAAATCTGGTTGTACATACCCTGCCAAATCATACGATTATCACCATAAGTATAATCTATGTCATCGTAAGTCAAGGCAAAGCTAAACCAGTTGTAACCTATATTCTTACCTACCATATCAATACCTCTTGAGTCCAAGAGGAGCATGATACCAGGGTAACCAATATCGCTATGCACATCTGAACCACGAACAGCACCAAATGTACTGAAGTTAGTCGTGATAGCAGTAACACTAGCTTCCAAACGGTCTGGATTCTGCTCTACAGTCTCAGCCTTCTCGTCAGAAGTTACGTAATTTCCTAATGGCTCTGTGTCAAGGCAAGATGCAAAGAGCAGAGGCGCAGAGGCCATCATGATATATTTTGCTAATTTCATAAATGTTTAATTTTAATTTTATTCTTGTTTGACTTTAGAATGTAATCTTCACACCACCAGAGATTGTTCTACGAGCTGTGTACCAACTGCTAGATACGGAAGTAAGACTCATACGTGGGTCCATACCCTGACGAGCAGTAAATAAAGCTACGTTCTCAATTGAGCCATAGAAACGCAGGCCAGAGATACCGATGCGAGAAGTCCAAGCCTTAGGAAGTGTATAACCCAATGTGATGTTATCGATAGAGAAGTAATCAGAGCTTGTCATGAAACGGTCTGACTCGTTTGTTGCATACTGATCCACAACATCCAAACGTGGAATATCGGAATTTACATTATCCTCGCTCCAAGCCTTCAACACGTCCTTGTGGAAGTTATGACCAGCAGTGAAACCTGTACCACCTGTTGTCATCAAGTTAGCATAACCTTGATCATATACCTTACCACCAAGCTGGAAGCTAGTCTGGATTGCGAAATCTATGCCCTTCCAAGCGAAGTTTGTACCGAAGCCACCATAAACATTAGGCAAGATATTGCCAGTCTCCTTACGATTGTAGTTGTAAGCATTCTGATAGTCTGTAGTTGCCTCCTCTATGTAGTTGCCATTCTCATCCTTAACAGGAGTCTCATTATTTTCTGCATCTTTAACTGTCTTCACACCAAGATAGAGAGCCTCACCCTTCTCGTTTACACCAAGATAGTGTGGAAAATACAGGTTGTAGATAGAAGAACCCTCTCTAAAGATACGGCTACCATTGATATACTGACCATTCTCGTAATCAGATGAGAGCTTGTGGATGCGGTTCTTTGTCCATGTACCATTGAGAGATACACCCCACTGCATATTCTGATTCTTGATGATATCATAGTTTACCTCGAATTCAACACCATAGTTCTGTACGGTACCCATATTGACAGGAATCTTTGAGTAACCATTAGAGATTGCTACCTGCTTAAAATCAAGAAGGTTGCTTGTGGCACGGAAGTAGAAATCCAAGGAACCATAAAGACGGCTCTTAAAGAATGAGTAATCTACACCAAAGTCGAATGCATTGGTCTTCTCCCACTTCAAGTTAGGATTACCCTTATACTTCAAGGTACCATCAGAGAATATGCCATCAGTACCTGTCATCTGGAAAATATCCTGATAAGCATACCAGCCATAATAATATGAACTGTAATTATGGTTATCGTTACCAGTCTGTCCAAATGAAGCTCTGAGCTTCAACTGATCAAGAGCAGTGAAATCTTCCAACCAAGCCTCTCTCTTCATATTCCAACCCAAACCGCAGTTGTAGAAGTCACCCCAACGATTGTTCTTTGCAAATGCTGAGGTACCATCACGACGATAACCCACATTCACGAAATACTTCTCATCATAGTTGTAGTTAGCTGTGAAGAAGAAACCTGCAGTATTATACTTATGCTGCTGACCACTAGCACTATACTGAGATGTACCATTACCAAGGGTAAAGTCGCCCATCTTATACAACTGCTGAGCATTGCCATAGAAATATACATACTTCAGGCGATATCCCTCGAAACCAGCCATAGCACTTACATTATGCTTGCCAAAAGCATTCTGATAGTTCAAAAGATACTGATGGGTCAAAGCTGTTGTACGTTGCTGGGTATTTGATATTTCACCACCATAACTGCTACTCTGACCATAGAGAGGGTTGCTATAGCTAAAGTTGATTGTATTATCAACATTCAAGCCCAAACGAGCTGTAGCGGTGAAGCCATGGGTCAAGTCAACCTTGGCAAACCAGTTACCCTCGAAGATATCCATATTGTACTCTTCCTTGTCGTAAATAAGGGTACCGATAGGGTTAGCCATAGACATCCAGTTACGAGTTGCAGAAGTACTTGCACCATCACCAAAGTCATACATCTTCTTACCAGAAGCCTTATCATATGTGATATTGCCTTGAGCATCGCGAACGTACATTGGATAGATAGGAGCTATCTCGTTAGCAAGATAGAATGCGTTACCTGATGATGCAGTACTGTTAGCATCCTGGTCTCCAGGATTTCTGCTATTTGTATGGGTATAACCCATATTAGAACCAAGAGTCAACCACTTATAAGCCTTGTATTCTACATTAGTACGACCTGTAAGACGATCGAAGCCAGATCCCTTAATGGTACCATCATCCTGCAAATAACCAAATGATGTATAGAAAGAGAAGTTATCTGAGCCACCAGAAACGCCTATATTATATTCCTGACGCATGGTTGTCTTGAAAGTCTCATCTTCCCAATCATCTGGAGTAAAGTAGTTAACACCATCAGTATAACCCAATGTAGCCTGTGGGTTGAGTTTACCATTCTTACCAATCAGGTACTGACCAGCAGGAACTGTATAAATTTGATAGCCTGTCTTGCTCAAATCTGCATTGGCAAGCTGGAAAGACTTATTTGCAGAGAATCCACTGTTGTAACGATAGCCATTATAGAAGCCCTTGTACAACAACTCATAATACTGACCAGGATCAGTTACTACGTCATAATTCTTATTCTCACGTGAAACGGCACCCCACTTAGCATCAGCAGTAATCTGAGTACGACCTTGCTGACCCTTTTTGGTAGTAATCATAACGACACCGTTAGAACCACGAGAACCATAAAGAGATGTAGATACAGCATCCTTCAATACGGTCATAGACGCAATATCCTGAGAGTTGATTGATGAGAGATCACCATCGAATGGAACACCATCAACAACATACAATGGAGAGTTGGTACCATTAATAGAGCTGATACCACGAATACGGATTGATGTATCAGAACCTGGCTGGCCACTAGTTTGGAAAGTCTGAACACCAGACATTGTACCTACCAAAGCTGCTGACACGTTAGAAATCTGACGAGCCTCAATCTTGGCAGACTTAATCTCTGAAGCAGCACCAGTATAAGCTGACTTCTTAGCTGTGCCATAAGCCACAACAACAACATCATCCAGCAAAGTATCATCTGGATCCAACATAATTTTAACGTTCTTGCCAGCCTTTACTGTCTTAGACTGCATACCGATGTATGTAATCTCCAACTTAGCTCCGGCAGGAGCGTTCAATGAGAAGTTACCGTCAACATCGGTAACTGTACCTGTGTTAGTGCCCGCAACCTTGATAGAAGCACCGATAACAGGGCTGCCATCCTCAGAAGAGGTTACGTGACCAGAGATTTGACTTTGTGCAAAAGCCATGCTCGTGCTAAGAGCAAGACCTGCAACTACTGTCATGAGTCTTTTTTCCATAAATCTCTCTCGTTTAATTAATTAATAAATATATAATGTTTTATATTTCTTTCTCACTACATATCCTCCCAACTTTTATTGGGCGTGGGGGCTCATTTCTTGTCTCCAACTCTTATCCCGAACTGGTAGGGGTATGTTGCCATACCTTAATTATATATAAGGAAGTATCTCAAACTTCACTAAATTTTAATAATATTTTTAATCGGCTGCAAAATTAAGCATTTTTTAGGAAATAACCAAACTTTTTTCTAGAAAAGTTGCACTTTGCTCGATATTTTGTTATAAATATGCGGTTTTTATACACTTTTGCTTATGAAAAACAAGCGAAAGCGGCAGTTTTGTCAAAAACTGCCGCTTTCGCTGAAATACTAACTTTCTGCCTTTAATTCTTTGTCTAGAACAAAGAGCATATAGAGGGGGATGTTGATGGTTTTTGAACTGTTATTTCTCTCGTATGGCAAGAGACTGGTGCGAACCAACTTGTCTTGCACCTTCCTGTATGAGTGGCTTCCTTCCGTGACTGTCTTTCCATTTTAACAATTGGGATATAAGTAGTCTTTCCATACGCTAAAAATTATGTTTTGGCAAAGGTGCTAATAAACAGTGAATTACGAAAGGAAAATCACATTTTCCTAAGGACTTTTAGGGGCTTAAATCGAGAAATCTGTCGTAATCTCGATAAAAAAGTGAGATTACGACAGATTTTCATGACTTTTCTCTTTAATTACTTGTCTACGGTAGAAGAAACATTGTTCTTATTCATAGATCTTCATTTTAGAAAAGGTTTGAAAATACTTGAGACAGGTATTGCGCCATTCCTTTGCATTCTCCAACTGTACATTGAGCAGAGAGTCTGTATGTTGCCATTCCTGTTCATGTCCCTTCATATACTGCTTGGCTGAGGTATGCCAGAAGTCGCGGTAAACTTCTACCATCGCCACACCCATGTTGTACTTCATGCAGAGTTCCTGCCAGAGGGTGCTGCCTGATTTCATCTTGTAAGTCCAAGGCACATGATGGAACCAGAGGAGATATTCCTCAGGGCAAGTTGCGATGTTGTCATACAGACTGCGATATGGTTCCGGATACTGACCAACGGCATCTGTACCTTTGGATGACCGGTCGAAACCTACGCCCTGTGCATCAGCCTTATGGTAGTATACCGGGCACCATTCCAGAGGATAACTTGCGATGAAACCATCAGGTTCAGGACCGTAGTGGTGGTCGAACTTGAAGATATGATGCAAACCCAAAGGCATCATATAGTTGACGCAAGCTTCGCGCGAAGTCATCATCATCATCTCTACCGGCTTGGTGAATCGCTCGTCCTGGTTTCCGTAGGTCTGTACGAGCCATTCGTGAGCAATCTCCTCGGCTGTAAGTGAAGGATTCCATGCCAATCTGCCGAAAGCATACCAGTTAGCCTGAGAGAACGGATGACCGCACCAGTTGGCGTCATCACCGATATTGGCTACACCTGAGATTCCAACCAGTCTGTCTGGATTAACAAAGCTAAAGAATTCCTTCCACATAGGAGCGAGATAGGTGAGGTGCTTTGACTGACCGAGATATTCCTGGGTAATCTGAAGTTCTGCTATCTGTGGAGTCTGTTTGATGTTGTCGAAGATAGGAGCGTATGGCTCACGTGGCTGGAAGTCGAGCGGACCATTCTTAGACTGCAAGATGACGTTGTCGCGGAACTTTCCGTCCATTCCCTTAAATTCGCTCACAGCCTGTTTCACACGGTCTTCACCTTTATGGTTGGCACCATATACAAAGCTTCGCCACATGATGATGCCTCCGTATGGTTTGACGGCATCGGCAAGCATGTTGGCTCCATCGGCATGTGTGCGGTGGTAGTCGCCAGGACCAGGCTGTCCTTCAGAATTGGCTTTTACGAGGAAACCGCCAAAGTCTGGGATGGTAGCATATATCTCCTTTGCCTTCTTCTGCCACCACTGCTGAACCTTCTTATCCAGTGGGTCGGCAGTCTTGGTGTAGCCTAAAGCCATAGGCGAAGCGAAGTTGATGCTGAGGTATACCCGGATGCCATAAGGACGCAGGATGTTGGCGATGACCTTCACCTTATTAATATATTCTGCAGTCATCATCTTTGGCGATGCGTTTACATTGTTCAGTACGCTGCCGTTGATGCCCAAAGAGGCGTTGGCACGGGCATAGGTGATGAGACGGTCGTGCAGACTCTTGCTGATGCTGCCGCCCTTACCGTTTTTGCCGAGTTTGATTTCTTCCCATTTGAAGATGCTCTTTCCGGCGTAGCCACGTTCGATGCTGCCATCGAGATTATCCCAATGGTTAAGAATGCGGAGACCCACTTGTGGCTTCTCGGTCTCATCAATAGCTTTGCTGAAGTTCTGCTGATTACCGCTACCTGTGTTGTAGGCATCGGTGTTCTGAAGTCGAATTAACTCGTAGGCACCATAGAGCAAACCGATAGGATTGCTGGCGGTGATAGTTGCTTCGTACTGAATGTTGTCGCCTTGCTGGGCAGGACGGGCGTAGATGTTATAGCCCTCGCCCAGATTGAGACTCTTGTCTATCTTGAGCTCAACATTCTTGCCACGCCAGTTGTTTTCTAACTCCTGCTTGGCAATCTTGGCTGTTGCATCATCAGGCAACTGTGAGATGACTTGGCATGAGTTAGCATACTGCTTTCCTAGCCATAACTGTGAACCATCACTCTGTGCAGAAACATGGAGTGATGTAAGTACCGTAATTAATAAAATAAGGTATTTCTTCATATCTTTGCAGATTGTTAATTTGTATTATTGTTGTTTCTGCTGCAAAGATACGAAAAAATACCTTATTCTCTTTTATTTGTTGTTTATTTCTCTTTTCTTTTTGTTTCAGCATATTCGCTAGGCGACATGCCATAGTGTTTCTTGAACACTGTAGAGAAGTGGGTCTGGTTGTTGAAACCTACAGAGTAGGCTACCTGCGTGATATTAATCTGCCCCTCTTCGATGAGTCGTGCCGCCTGTTCCAGTCGGAGGTTACGGATAAATTCTCCGGCAGAAACACCAGCAATCTCCTTTAGTTTACGGTGGAGCTGTGCACGGCTGATACCTACCTTCTCGGTAAGTTTCTCTACATTGAGGTCGGGATCGGCAAGGTGGGCGTTGATATATTTCATCACGCGTTCCATCAGGGCATCGTTGTTGCCCTTTACCTGAATCTGCTCAATCTTCGCCTTCTGGCCCTGTGCTCCGCTGTATTTGCCACGGATGCGTCGCACATTATCCACCAGGTTGTCGATAAGGATATGCAGCTCTTCCATGTCGAAAGGCTTTGCCAGGAAAGCATCGGCTCCTCTGCGAAGTCCCTCCAACCGGTGTTCCACCTCGCTCTTTGAGGTGAGCAGGATGACAGGAATATCGCTAATGTTACTGTTGTTCTTGATGTTCTTGAGCATGGTGATTCCATCCATCTCCGGCATCATCACATCGCTTATCACGAGGTCGTACTTGCCGGTGAGCAGCATCTTCAAACCCTCCTTGCCGTTGCAGGCACGCTCAAAGCGGTACCAGTCGCTCAGTTCTGTCTTGATGTATTGGGCAATCTCGCTGTCATCGTCAACTATCAGGATATTGAAGTTGCGGTTGGCCTGTACTTTCTTTTTGGTAATCTCCTGCTCCTTCTTGTCTTCTTCTTCCAGTATCTCGCCTGGCTGCAGATGGCTGTTGCCCAGCGGAATGCTTACTTCGAAGCAGGAACCCTTGATGCCGTCGGTACGGTTGTAGGCCTTGATCTTGCCTCCGTGCATTTCTACAAATGCCTTACAGAGGTTGAGTCCGATACCGGTTCCTTCGATATGGAGACCGCTGCTGTTGTTTCCCTGATAGAAACGTTCGAAGAGGCGGTCGGTCTTCTCTTCCTTCAGTCCGATGCCTGTATCTTCTACCCTGATGGTGGCATTCTTTTCGCCTTTACCTATGATAACAGTAATCTCGCCGCCATCAAAGGTATACTTCATGGCATTGGAGAGCAGGTTGGAGATAACCTTGTCAAAGTTGATGCGGTCTATCCAAACCTTCAGCTTGCCTTTATCGCTGCTGAGGCTTTCGTCTTCTTTGAGCTCAAGGGTGATGTTGCGCTCCTGTGCATTGAAGCGGTAGAGCGATACGATGCCATGCAGGAAATCCTTGAGCGGAGTTTCCTGGCAATGGAGATGCATCTGGTTCTTGTCTATCTTTCGCTCATCAAGTATCTGGTTTACCAGAAGCAGGAGGCGCTGGGCATTGCGATCGATGGTATCGATATCCTGTTTGCTTTCGGCATCTGTTAATCTTGTTTTCAGCTTGTTGAGCGGTCCCATGATCAATGTCAGCGGCGAGCGGATGTCGTGGGTGGCATTGATGAGAAACTGCATCTTGGTCTCTTCCAGGTCTGCCTTGCGGCGGCGCTCGTATGTATAGATAACATACAGGATGACGCTTGCTATGATCAGGATATAGAGGAGATATGCCTCGGGTGATGCATACCAAGGGTCGCATACCTTGATGTTGATGATGGTAGGATTCTTGGAATATCTGCCATTGCTGGTAGCTCTCACCTCCAGCGTATAGTCGCCCGGTTTCAACTTGTTGAATGCTACGGCATTGGCTCCCTCGTTGGTGCTGTTCCATTTGCCGTCGTTGATGCGGTATTGGAAACTGATATTATCGGTGTTCCTGTAGTTGAGCAGCGAGAACTCCAGAGTGAATGAATTCTGGGAGTAAGGAATGCTGAAGTCTTTGACCATACAGTTGATTGGCTTTCCGTCGATGATGAAGTTGGTGAGATGTACATCTCCCAGTTCCATCTTCTTGGCCCTGACAACGTCAGGATAGAAGGTTGTGATACCATCACTGGTTCCGAAGGCGATAAGGTCGCTGGCGGTATGCATGGAAGAGCCCAGCACGTACTCACGGGTAGTAAGTCCGTTGCCGTTGATGTGCCCGATAAACTGTCTGTTCTTCTGTTCGTACTGCCAGATGCCCATGGTTGTACTTACCCACAAGTCACCCTTCTGGTCTTTGATGATGCTGCATACCTGCTTGCCTTTCAACGCTTCCGCATGAGGGAAGTTCTTCGTCTTGTTGCTCTTTCTGTCAAACAGATAGAGTCCTTCTTCGGTACCGATGATAATATCGCCGTTCTTTCCTTCGCAGATACCATTCGCCTGTCTGTCTTTCAGAATGTTGAGCCATCCGAAATCCTTGAAACTGAGCGTTTTGGTATTGAGACAGGAAACTCCATTAGAGGTTCCTATCCATAAATGGCCTGTATGATCGAGCGCCATGCTTCGCACCCAGTCGTTGCTGAGAAATCCTTTATCGCCTCTTTGCTGCATATTCAGAACGGTAACCTTGCCGCTTTCCACATTATATATATATAGGCCTTTGCTGTATACAGAAATGTAAAGGTTGCCCTGTGCATCGTCAGTCATACAGTAGATGCCGGCGCTGGTAAAGGTGAGTTTCTGCTGGTATGTACCTGTATGAGGGTTGTAGCTGTAGAGTGCGCTGCCATTGCTGATCCAGTAATCGCCACGTCGGTCTTTATAGATGATGCAAGTACCGGCAGGTGACTGGGGATGGGCGATAATCTTGCCTGAAGCATCAAAACAGAACACACCACTGTTCTGTACCGTACACCATGTTTCACCATTTTCGCCTTGTGCAATAGATGAAACGCTGCTGCCGATGATGTAGTTCTGTGCAGAGAAACTCCAGCTGTTGAAAGCCTGCTGGCGCTGGTTGATCAGGTACAGACCTTTGTTGTAACAGCCTATCCAGAGATTGTTGTCCTTATCTTCAATGATATTGTTGACGAAGGCGGTAGCCAGATTGAAACTGCTGTTGCTGTTCTCCAACTGTTCTACCCTGTTGCTTCCCTTTCTAATCATGAGAACACCATGTTCAGAGGTGCTGATATAGAGGTTGCCTTCGTGGTCGAAGGTAGCATTGTTGATGGTTACATTATTCTGATAACCGCCAAAGTCGTAGCCGGCATCAGCGATGCGGCCTGTGCGGTAATCATAATAGACGATGCCATACATGCAGGCGATGAGCATGGCCTGCGGACGATGTTGGATGAAAGCTACAGGTGCTCCGCATGGCGATTTGAAGTCTTTGCGCTGCACCTTGCCTTGTTTCTTGATGAAACGGGTGAAGATAGAAAGGTGGCTACTCTGCCAGAGATAATGATGCTTATCTTCGTAGATATGGGTAAAGAATACATCAGAATCGCGCTCAGCGTATTGCCTTTCCTGTCTGATAGTGAAAAGGTCGTCTGTTCCTTTCTGGGTATTTCTGTCTTTTACAGAATAGAGACCATATCCTGCAGTACCCAGCAGGATATCGCCATTGTGACTTTCTACCATAGAATAGATACGTGGCTTTCTGCCATCAGGAAACTGGAGACGGGTGAAATTGTTCGTCTCATAATTATAGCGCATCAGTCCCTTGGCACAACCTATCCACAGGTTACCTTTCTTATCTACCAGCAGGTCGGAGATAATGTTGTCAGTAATGGAGGTTGTATCTTCTTCGTTGTGCAGATAGTTGGTAAAGCGGTAGCCGTCGAACTTGCTGAGTCCGTATTCGGTTCCCACCCAGATATATCCGTATTTATCCTGCACAATGCAGTTGATAAGCGAACTTGACAGTTTGCCCGATGTGAAAAGTTCACCACTGTCAGCCCATACCATGAGCGAGATGGTGATAGCGAAGAGTGCCGTGAGGCAATGTCTGATATGCTTCATATTTTCTGTCCGTTTTCTTGTTTAAAATAGGTTGTTACGGCTGCAAAAGTAACAAAAAACAATGAAAGAAACAAATTCTAATGCAACAAAATGTTTCATTTCTTTTTGTTTCTTTATCTTTTTGCGCCCTTTTTGCAGGTATGAAACAAATAGAAAAGTAATGGTAACTATTAAATACCTGTTATTTCATTACTTATTAGTAAATTTGCATCGTCAACAACAATAGAAACATTAAAGGCATCATAATAACAATGAATAGACAAGCAATCAAAATCTTATCGCTGGCGCTCGTATTGGCTACGTCAAGTTCTGTAGCTTTTGCCCAGAAGGTATGGAAAGGAACTTGGGCTACTGCAGTGGAATGGACTGGTAAAGGAGATATGCCTAAGGAAAGCTTGAGCAACCGTTCTTGTCGACAGGTGGTTCATGTATCTTTTGGCGGAGAGGAACTCAGAGTGAAGCTCAGCAACGAGCAGAGTAAGGAACCGGTGGAAATCAAATCAGTGTATATTGCAGATACAGATAAGAACAGCAACTGGTTTGTGAATGGTAAGACCGTGAAGTATCTTAAATTCAATGGCAAGAAGAATGTAACCATCGCTCCTGGCAAGGCTATCTTCTCAGATGATTTGAAATATGCCTTGAAGAGTGGACAGCGCCTCACGATTACCATCGACTATGGTAAGCAGACTCCAGTGAATGCAACATCCCATCGTGGTTCACGTACCACATCTTATATAGTAAACGGTTTGCATCGTACTCCTAAACCGATGGATAAGAGTTTTGATGATGGCGAGGAGGTGGATCACTGGTACAATCTTTCTGCCATTGATGTGAAGACCGATAAGGCTACTCCTGTGGTTGCTATCCTCGGAAACTCTATTACCGATGGCCGTGGAAGTACTACTAACCATCAGAACCGCTGGACCGATTTCCTCTCGGATGCCCTGAATGCAGAAAAGCCATACGGCGTATTGAATCTTGGAATCGGTGGCAACTGTGTGGTACAGGGCGGATTGAGCGAACCGGCCATGAAGCGTTTCGACCGTGATATCCTGGGGCAGACAGGTGTGGATAAACTCATCATCTTCGAGGGAACCAACGATATCGGTTGCTGCAGCGGAAATTATGAGCATGTAACAGATACCCTGATTGCCTGCTACAAGGTGCTGATAGCGAAAGCCAAGGCAAAGGGAATCAAGGTGTATGGCGGAACCATCACCCCAACCAAGGGAAACGGCTGGTATTCTCACTGGCATGAGGCGATGCGACAGACCGTGAACGAATGGATCAGAAAAAGTGGTGCCTTCGACGAGGTCATCGATTTCGATGAGCTGACCCGCGATCCGAAAGACCCTCAGCGTCTGAAGGCTGAGTATTCTGACGACTGGCTGCATCTCAATCCGAAGGGATATGAGGCAATGGGCAAGTTTGCCGCAGAGAAATTGAAGTAAATATATTATATGCATCTTTTATATTATATATATAATAAGGTGTAAACTTAATGACAGAATAAAATATGGAACAGACATCTGTAACACAGGAATCTAAGGGATTCTACAAACTGAATTGGCTACAACGCATCGGATTCGGATCTGGCGACTTGGCGCAAAACCTCATCTACCAGACCATCTGCATGTATCTGTTGTTCTTCTACACCGACATCTATGGACTTAATCCTGGTGTTGCTGCCACCATGTTCTTGGTGGTTCGCTTGGTCGATGTACTCTGGGACCCGTTGGTGGGAACTTATGTAGATAAGCATAATCCACGTTGGGGTAAGTATCGTTCATATCTTGTCCTGGCAGGTTTGCCACTCACCGTACTTGCCATCCTCTGTTTTTGGAATGGTATGGAAGGACAGACAGAAACCATCAAACTCATCTATGCCTATGTAACATACGTAGGCTTGTCTATGCTTTATACATTGATCAATGTGCCTTACGGAGCCTTGAACTCTTCGCTGACTCGCGATACAGACGAGATAACCATCCTTACCTCTGTACGTATGTTCATGGCAAATGTGGGTGGACTCTGTGTATCGGCAGGTGTTCCAATCCTGGTAGCCATGCTCGCAGCAGCCAAGGATCTCCCTATCGAGATGGCACTCTTCATGGGTTTGGGCTCTTTGCCATCTTTTATCTTTATGCCACTCGTTCCTGCCATCAAGAAAAAGGTGGGCAAGAAGAATATGTTCTACATCTTCCTTACTGTGGCTATCGTGGGTATGGCGATGCTTTATATCATCAGCAAGATGGGATCTGTAAAGGATCATATCACGCTGGTTTATATCGCTCAGTTCATCAAATCAACAGGCGTAATCGTAGCTACAGGATATATGTGGGCTCTGATTCCAGAGGTTATCTCTTTTGCAGAATATACCAGCGGCAAGCGTATTGCCGGCATCGTCAATGCCCTGACCGGTATCTTCTATAAGGCAGGTATGGCTTTGGGTGGTGTTATTCCTGGTGCAGTTCTTGCATGGACCGGTTATCAGGCAGCAGCTGCTCAGGAGGGCAACTCTCTTCCTACCGACAGTAATGCTTGGTTTGTTGCCATGCTGATTTTTGCCCTGGTAGGTTTCGCCCTTCTGGTATTCTGCTTTACCCAAACCAAGGAGCGTGTGGTAATGGACGAGAAGGAAACCAAGAATGTTAAGGTGAGTGACCTGTGGACAGAATTCTTCCATAACCGTCCTCTCCGTATCGTGGCACTCTTCTTCATTACAGCCTTCGCCATGATGTCGGTTGGTAATGCTGCCGGTGCTTACTTCATGAACGATTTGGAGCAGCAGACTCCTCTGGCACAGGAGGGTATCCGCTGGCTGGTATGTGTGATTCCTGCCATCTTGCTGGGTTTGGCGATGTTCATCATCTCTAAATATGAGTTGACCGATGAGGTTATCGACGACATCAACAAGAAGATTGAGGCCCGACACAAGGAAGAAAACTAGAGACTATAATTATTAACGAGAAAAATAGATATAAGATATGAAAAAGATCACAACTCTGGCACTGGGGCTGATGCTTGCTTCAACAGCTTTCGCTCAAAAAGCGAACTCTGCAGCTCAAATCCCAACATTCCAGGAAACTATGGGTAAGTACTTCCTGGTAGGTGCTGCCATTAATACCGATTTGCCTGATGGACAAGACCCTGCAGGTGAGGAAGTAGTGAAGAAACAGTTTAACCAGGTAGTTGCCGAAAACTGTATGAAGGGTGAGAAGAATCATCCGGAGGTGAATCGCTTTGATTTCACAGATGGCGATAAGTTGGCCGACTGGGCAGAGAAGAACGGCAAGGCCTTGATCGGGCATTGTCTGGTTTGGCATTCTCAGCCACCTAAGTGGATGTTTACCGATGATAAGGGTAATCTGGTAAGCCGTGAAGTGCTTATCGGCAGAATGTATAACCATATTATGAATGTGGTTACTCATTATAAAGGTAGAGTAAAGGGTTGGGACGTTGTGAACGAGGCTTTCGAGGATGATGGCTCTTACCGCAAGTCTCTATATTATAAGATTATCGGTCCGGAGTTCATCGAACTGGCTTTCCGCTTTGCGCATGAGGCTGATCCTAACGTAGAACTCTACTATAATGATTATTCTACTTCGAAGCCAGCCAAGCGAGAGGCTATCTGCAAACTGGTTCGCGATTTGAAGGCGAAGGGTCTCCGCATCGATGCAGTAGGTATGCAGAGCCACAATGGTTTTGATTATCCTGACTATGCTGAGTATGAGAAGAGCATCGAGGCTTTTGCTGGTGAAGGCGTGAAGGTGATGCTGACGGAGTTGGATATGAACATGCTTCCTAATCCGGAAGGATTCGGCGGAGCGGAAATCAGTCAGAAGTTTGAACTTCAGAAGAAGTACAATCCATACGTGAAGGGACTTGACAAGAAGGCGCAGAAACTCTTCAATCAGCGTTATCTCGATCTCTTTAAGATTGTAGAGCGTCACAAGGATGTCATCAGTCGTGTTACCTTCTGGGGTGTCAACGATGGTCACTCTTGGTTGAATGGCTGGCCTATCCCTGGCAGAACCAACTATCCACTGCTCATCGACCGCAACAACGAGGTGAAGCCAGTGGTGAAGGAAATCGTCAATCTCTTTAAGTAAAATCTCTTTAGATAATATTGTACATCTCTTAAAATAATAAATAACAATGAAAGCAAGATATTTGTTCCCAAAGGATTATATGGCAGACCCATCTGCCAATGTGTTTAACGGTCGCCTGTATGTTTACCCATCTCATGACTGGGATAGCGGCGAATGCTTCGACGATGATGGCGGTCACTTCCAGATGAAAGACTATCATGTTCTCTCTATGGACGACGTGATGGAAGGTGAGGTAACCGATCATGGTGTGATTCTCGACGTGAAGGATGTGCCATGGGCTGAGAAGCAGATGTGGGACAACGATGTAGTAGAGAAGGATGGCAAGTACTATCTCATCTTCTCTGCCAAGGATTATAATGGTGTGTTCCATCTAGGTGTGGCTGTAGCTGATAAGCCAGAAGGTCCTTTCATTCCGAATGCCGACCCTATCCGCAAGTCATACAGCATCGACCCTTGTGTGTTCAAGGATGATGATGGCAAGATTTACTGCTACTTCGGTGGTATCTGGGGCGGTCAGCTTCAGTGGTATAAGGACAACAAGGCTCTGAAGGATGAGCATCTCCCTGAAGGCAAGGAGAACCCATTGCCATCTCGTGTAGCCATGATGACGGATGATGTGCAGCAGTTTGCTGAAATGCCAAAGCCTGTTGTCATCGTTGACGAAGAGGGTAATGTTTTGCCAGCAGATGATCCACATCGCTTCTTCGAGGCCAGCTGGATGCATAAGTATAAGGGCAAGTATTACTTCAGCTACTCTACCGGTGATACTCATTATCTCTGCTATGCTGTAGGTGATAATCCTTATGGTCCGTTCACTTACAAGGGTGTTATCCTGGAGCCTGTAGTAGGTTGGACAACCCATCATAGCATCTGTGAGTACAAGGGACAGTGGTATCTGTTCCATCACGACTGCGTGCCATCAAATGATACAACCTGGCTTCGCAGCGTAAAGGTGGCTCCTCTCTTCTATGATGAGGATGATAACATCTTGCCGGTTCAGTCTGAATAAGAGTATTATAATTTTTAGGTTTATAATAGTTTTGATGAATAGTTGATATATAAGTTAATGTTAGTTTAGAAGGAACGGCATCTTCGTGAGGAGATGCCGTTTTCACATATATGCCTTTTCTTTCTTTTCTTCTCTTCTTGTTTTCTCTTTCTTTTCATCTAATGTTATTTTTAAGTTATTTCTATTATTTTGTAGGAGATTTCGGATATTTTTGTTTACCTTTGTGCCCGTAAACCATAAAAAGAATAATTTATGTTGAGATTACTTTTAAGGCTTTGGTGGTTGCAGCAGCGCCGTAACTTCCATAAGCGAGATGCCTTCGTGGCGTGCTACATCATCTTCCTGTATGTGGTGATGGGCGTGAGCTTCTTTCTCAGCTTCACCGAGAATGGGGGAGAACTTGGGGGCGAAGACATGCCTGCCCTGTTGGGAGCCGGTATCGTTGTCGGTATGCTGATTCCAGACATCATCATGAAGATGGTGATGAAGCGGGATATTACGGCGATGGATGATTACGTGAAGTCGCGACCTGTGCCGGAGAAAATCTGGAACAAGTTCCTGCTCACTACCAATCTCGTGAGCTTCTGGAACTATGTGCTTCCAGTGCTTATGCTTCCTGTATTTATCTATTTCCTGCCTGTAGGTCAGGTTATTGCCAGTTTCTTTCTGTTTCTGGCGTTCTCTTATATTGACGGCATCTACATCACCTGCTACCGCAAGGCAACAGAGTGGATTCTGAAATGGCCCTTGATGTTGGGATGGATGGGAATGTTTGCCGTGCTGATAGGATATATGTTTGTGAGTTCCTTTTTCCCGGTATGGATGGGATGGGCGGGTATCTTCTTCCTTGCCGGAGCGGTATTCGCCGGACTTACCATCTATCTCTATCACGAAAAGATTTATAACGAGCAGAAGCAGAAGGTTTCCAGGTTCCGTGGTTTCAGCCATATCAACCTCTTCAGTCTGCAATATATCGGCACATTGAGAGCAAAGCGTGTCCGTACGATGGTGATTATGATTGCTGCCATCTTCCTTTTCGATGCCTATCTCTTTGCCTTGCTCCCGGCAGAAGCGGGACAGGAAATGGGGGACAAGGTGGCTATGACTACCCTCTATGTGGCGGGTGCCATCCTGCTGCCATCGGTGGTGTTGTCGCAGTGGACCTTTGGCATTGAGGCAAACTTCTTCCATGGTTTGATGACCAAGCCTGTTAAGGTTAAACAGATGCTGCAGAATTGCTTTTATTATTATATGGTAGTGAGTGCTGTCGCTTTGTTGCTTACCCTTCCATTCCTTTTCCTGCAGGTCGGAATCGGAATCCAGGTGCTTATCAGCGGTTTCTGTCTGGCAGTATTCATCAATCTCTTCAATCTGCCTACGGCACTCTTCTCTTCCCGTCTGGAGATATTCCAGACTTCCATGTTCAGCATGCAGGGAGCTAATCTGAAGATTAATCTTTATGCCATCGCCTTTCTCTTCCCGCTGGTTGGTGTCTGTGCTGTCTATTATTTCTTCGGTGAGACGGCATGGTTTGTCACCTGCATAACGCTGGCAGTCTTCAGTATCGCCATCCATAAATGGTTCATCGCCAAGATAGCTGCCATCTTCGAGAAGAACAAGTATAAGCGCATGGAGAAGTTTATAGAAAGCTAAGTAAACATTAAACACTACACATTAAACATTAGAATAATGGATATCAAGATTCAGAATCTCAAAAAGATATATAATGGCAATACCGTACTCGATATTGATAATCTGGGTGTTGCAAAGGGCGAGCTGATAGGACTCGTAGGTAATAATGGTGCGGGCAAGACCACCTTGCTCCGTCTGATTCTCGACCTGATTCAGGCTGATGACGGTTTCGTGGAAAGCAATGGACAGAAGGTGAACGAGAGTGAGACCTGGAAGGAATATACCGGCAGTTACATCGACGGCAGATTCCTCATCGACTTCCTCACCCCTGAGGAATACTTCGATTTCATCGCTGATGTTTATCACATTGACGATGAAACCCTGCAGGAACGATTGGCTCAGTTTGAGGGCTTTATGCACGATGAAATCATGGGAACCAAGAAGTATCTCCGTGATTTTTCTCAGGGTAACCGCCAGAAGATTGGTATCATCGGAGCGATGATCATCAATCCGAAGGTTCTTCTCCTGGATGAGCCGTTCAACTATCTCGACCCATCTTCCCAGATGACTATCGCCCACATGATTCAGTGCATCTGCAAGGAGCAGGGCACCACGGTCATCATCTCCAGCCACAACCTCAACTTCGTTGCCGACATCTCCTCCCGCATCCTCCTGCTGGAGAAAGGCAAGCTGGTGAAGGATCTTCCGAATGCCGATGGTGCTGCCATCGCTGAACTCAACGAGTACTTCGGTATTCAGGCGGAATAAACTTTTTCCGTTAATATTATACAAATTCCATGATATGATTTGTATAATTATCGTTAAATGCTTACCTTTGCACTCAAACGAAGAAAAAAGAATCAATGAGCAAAGGAAAATTAGCAAAGTTTGCGGATATGGAGCGTTTCGAGAACGTGTTCCAGTATCCATATAGTGTAGTAGATGACGTGCCTTTCGATATGAAGGGCAAGTGGCGTGATATGTATTTCCACAATGATAACCCTATCGTGCTGGAGTTGGGATGCGGCAAGGGTGAATATACCGTGGAACTTGCCAAGCTCTATCCTGAGATGAACTTCATCGGTGTGGATATCAAGGGGGCACGTATGTGGACCGGTGCCAAGAAGGCGATAGAGGAAGGACAGAAGAACGTGGCTTTCCTCCGTACCAACATCGAAATTATCGACCGCTTCTTTGCTGCGGATGAGGTGCAGGAAATCTGGCTCACCTTCTCTGACCCGCAGATGAAAAACCCTCGCAAGCGTCTTACATCTACTTACTTCATGAACCGTTATCGCCACTTCCTCGTGGATGGCGGTATCATCCATCTGAAGACGGACTCCAACTTCCTCTTCACCTATACTACTTATATGGTGGA
>UMCF01056421.1_pt1 | contig 19261 bp, 14 predicted proteins | sample 1964131 | NCBI WGS metagenome assembly UMCF01 (sample SAMEA4835958, study PRJEB28245) | human gut metagenome | biome: gut microbiome; material: fecal sample | place: Denmark | collected 2008
GCTGTCCTTACCCACGCCGCACATGGGGCATTCAAAGCTCTCGGGAACCTCGCTCCACGGCGTACCGGGCGCTATGCCTCCTTCGGGGTAGCCGGCACTTTCATCGTATTCCCAACCGCAAACGCTGCATACATACTTCATGGCAATTCTTCCTTTCTGATTTTTGATTCCTTCCGCTTTGCAGCGGTGAGGTTTATTATTTATTATACCATACTTTGACTAAATAAAAACGCAAAATTGATTTACGGTGAAGTTATTCTTCCTTCAACCTTCCGTCGATTGTTACCGTTACTACCTGCCATGGTATAAACTTGCCGCTGTTCTTCAATGCCGTTATTGCCGCATGCTCAAGCCCTCCGCAGCAGGGGACTTCCATACGCACGACCGTTACGCCTTTAATATCGTTATTGCGGATTATCTCCGTCAGCTTTTCGGAATAGTCCACGCCGTCCAGCTTGGGACAGCCCACAAGCGTTATGTGCCCGCGTATGAAACGTTCATGGAACGCAGCATAGGCATATGCCGTGCAGTCGGCGGCAATCAGCAGCTTCGCTCCGCTGAAATAAGGGGCGTTAACCGGTACAAGCTTTATCTGCACAGGCCATTGCGAAAGCCTGCTTGCCTGTTCGATATGCGGCTTATCCGCGCTATCTTCTTCCCTATGCTCGATTTTTCTTGAGTGGCTTCCCGGGCATCCGCAGGGCAGCGTCATTCCCTCCTTCTGCATTTTGTGCTGCTTAGCCTCCATCACGGCCTGCTCGTCATATGCCGCCGCTTCGCGCTCTACAAACGTTATTGCTCCCGTGGGGCAGGCCGGAAGGCAATCGCCCAATCCGTCGCAATAATCGTCCCGCATCAGCTCCGCCTTGCCGTTTACCATGGCTATGGCTCCCTCATGGCAAGCCTCGGCGCAGGCCCCGCAGCCGTTGCATTTTTCCTTGTCGATCTGTATTATTTTACGAACCATTTTATTATCCTCCTTGCTGTGCTTATTGACTTTACGGGTATATTTTACTATCATAATTCATGAAAAACCGTTGTTATACCAACATAAAGGAGAAAATATGCGCATTAACTTAGCAAACACGCGGCTTTTTCGCGGAATGGAGCCGACTGATATAGACGGTATGCTCGGCTGCCTGCATGCGAAGGAGCGAACCTATAAAAAGGGCGATATCATTTTTGTGGAGGGTGCGCCCGCGGAGCAGATAGGTGTGGTGCTTTCCGGCAGGGTTATTATAGAATTGGGGGATGTGTGGGGCAACAACAGCGTGCTTAGCAGCATTGACCCCGGCGGAGTATTTGCGGAGGCGTATGCCTGCGTGCCCGGTGAGCCGCTTATGGTCAACGTTACCGCCGCCGAGGATACAGAAGCGCTCCTGCTGAACACAGGGCGGGTAATAAACCCATGCTCCAACGTTTGCCCGTATCATATGCAGCTTGTGCGGAACTTGCTTACGTTGTGCGCGGAAAAGAATTTGCAGCTTTCCCGCCGCATATTGCACACCGCCCCGAAATCGATCCGCAAACGGCTGCTGTCCTATTTTTCCGAATGCATAAAGCGCACGGGCAGTTATTCGTTTGATATTCCGTATAACCGTCAGCAGCTTGCGGATTATCTAAGCGTGGAGCGCAGCGCGCTGAGCAACGAGCTTTCCCTAATGCAGAGGGACGGGCTTATACGCTATGATAAAAATCACTTCGTCATTATGGAGCGCGGCGGGGAGCGGTAGCAAAGCATTTAGCTTTTAATGCCCAATGGAGAAAGTTAAGCGGGCAAGCCTCAAAGAGCCTGCCCGCCATAAGCTTATCCTGTTTTGTTATTATGTCCTTTTACGCCTACGGATGAAAACAACGGTTCCCGCCAATGCGCTGCCGCTGATGAGCAGAAGTGCAAACCACAGGGTAGTGCTGTTATTGTCGCCTGTCTGCGGAGGCAACACGCCGGAAACTGCGGTGTTGGTAATCGTCCAGTAATTGCCGCCATGGGTAACGTTGCAGACATATCCATACGGAACATCCACTTCGCCTACCGTCCAATTATACCTGTCGTCCAATCCTCTCCATGTGTACTGCCAACCGTTTGCCGCGCTGAGTACGGCCCTGCCGTCATCCACAACCCTGCCGAACATGGTGAGGCTATATGGCTTACCGTTGCAGTAAAGCTGAACCGTCACGCTATTGGGACGTCTCACGGAGCCGCCGTCCATCCAGACCTTGTTCACATAGACAAAAGTGGTATCCGGATAGTTATTGCCTGCCTTATAGTTGTTAAAGGCTGCAGTGGCGGTCTTTCCGGATTCAATCTTGCCCGTCGCGGTGGTTTCCTTGGTGCCGTTTACCGTAACGGTATATCCGGCGTTATCGCTCTCGGTCACGGTGTAGGTCATACCTGCCGGGATTCCGGTCATGGTCTTTTTCTCATTGTGCTTTAGGGTGAAAGTTGCCTTGCCGTTGATGAATTCAACGTCGCCGTACTTTTCTGCCACAGGCTGGGGCGATGCGCTGGGAGCAGGGTTGTTATGCAGCGGATCTGCAGGGATCACGATAAATTCGGGGTTTTTCAGCTCCACGGTAAACGTAAATGCCTTGTTATAGTCCGCGCCATCGCCCGAAACGGTCTTTTTGACGATCAGCGTACCCGCTTCGGGATTCATCATCTCATAGGTGTTGGTGAAGGCAATAGTTTGGGGCTTCTCTGATACAGTAACCTTGCCGTCAGCAGGATCGCTCGTTGCGTTCAAAATGAAGCCCTGAATTTCTGCACCTTTTTCAACAACGGTATATTCGCCGTATGGCAACATAATCGGATCCGACTTATATGTGTTGTCGCTCCCTTCCCTTTTTGCCGTTACCTGCTGAATAGGATTGTTGCCCTGCATAATTTCAAAGGTGAAGCTGTTTGGCAGTTGCCCATACGGCAGCCCGTTTGCCCTCTTGCTTATTGTCAGCTCACCCTTTTTAGGTTCTGCTTCCGTGTAGGTGTTGATGATTTTGACGTCTACGTTGGGTTTATCTACCGTTATATTTCCGATGCCGGTAGTCGTATAGTTGTAGCCATCTACTGCCGCATATTCAGGATCCTCTTTGATGTTATATTCGCCGTACGGCAGGTCGTTTATCGTGCCCCCCTCATATAATCCATTATTCTTTTTCACAGCCACCGTATAAGTATTATTAGCATCATTGGTGTCCGTGACTTTGAATTCGATTTGAGCCGGCCACTTTTCTATCGGCAATCCCTTTATTTCTTTGCTTATATCCAGCGTGCCTGTTTTGGTTCCTTCATTGATGCCGTTTTCAAATAGGATATCTCCCTGATATGATACACCGTTTTTCATAACACTCATAACAGCTTCAAGCTTATTATCTTGCTGGTTAAGCGTCACGTTGTAAACTACGGTATATACCGTATCATCGTAGGCTATTTTGGGGTCATTTCCTTTCACTTCGCTTATCTTATAGGTATACTCTCCTACAACGTGAAAGGTAATTTCACCAAAGTTCACTTCACCATTACTGTTGTTTTTTGCTGTTTTTAGTTCTTCCCCATCCGCCTTCAGTTCAAAGGAGAATTCGGATTCGCCCGGTATATCACCCTTCAGCGTCTTTTTTGCTGTAAGGTTCACTTTCGCAGGTTGGGGCGCAGCATTCTTATCGGCAAGATATACTTTTATAGTGCATCCGCCGGCAGGAGTAAGTGAACCTCTAAAATACGTATTCGTGGATACGAATGGATTCACAATCCATGTTGCGATCAATGGGTCAACCTTCACATTTTTGATGATGTAACCATCAGCAGTTGTAAAGGACGCCATCCATGAGCTTGAACAAACATCGCTAATGTATGTCTGGCTTTTTATTTGATCATCAACGTAAATGACCAAGGTTGTATTTGCCTTATTCCCAATTTTGGGAACGTGATACTTGAATGTTCCATATTCATTTGTTACCGTTCCGTTATACGGTAAAAATTCCTCCGCAAGAGCCGCTGCGGGCAAAAGCGCAAGCACCATAAGCAGACAGAGTACAATGCTCAAAATCCGGTGCTTTCTATCGTTGTGTAGTTTCATGCTATTCCCTCCTCTTTTCGTTGCCTCATATCGGCAACATTCTCAATACATCCTCCGTCCCCCTACGCATGGCATGCGAAGGAGCAATGGGTCACCTTGCCTGCACCCCAAAACAGGCCGTAAATAGGCGGTTTAATTTTCTGTATAGCATCACCTTCCCTTCTATGCGGCAGAAATGGAGCGCCGCAAACCGTTTAATATACACTTACACAAACATATTATACATTAAAAGTATGACTTTTTCAAGTTGTCAAATCAATCGTTGGTATTTTTAATGGCCGTATATTTTAGCGCCCCCTTCCGCACGGCTTTATTGATTCAAAAACAGCAGCACAGATTTTTTTGCTCTGCGCTGCCGTGGTTTACCGTGCGATGCTATCCAAAAAGTCCCTTATTTGTGCCGCTCCGGCATATATGACGGGCGCCTTGCCCCGCGCCACAAGCGACGGAGCCTGCGTCAGCCTAAGCGCTTTAGCTTCGTTGATATACTGCTGCACATCGCGCTCCTCAAACGGTATTCCCGCCTGTTCCAGCAGCGGCTTAATGCTGATGCAGTTCGGACAGGTCGCGGTGGTATATAGATAATACCCTTCGGCAGGCTTTGCTTCTGCCTTTTCTTTCTGTGCTTTGGGGCAAACCGTCTGCGCATCGCCCACGGTATATGTCTTTCTATCCAGATATTCCTGGCTTTTGCCGTCGTTCCAGTTCTGCACGGGGCGGTAATATCCGGTTATGCGGCTGTAAACCTCCGTGGCTTTTCCGCAAATGGGGCATAGCTTTTGCTCCCCCTTCAAATAGCCATGCTCCGTGCATACGGAATATGTGGGCGACAGCGTATAATACGGCAGCTCATAATTTTCCGCAATTTTGCGCACCAGCGCGGCGGCGGATTGCCAGCTCGGCAGCTTTTCGCCAAGGAATGTATGGAATACCGTGCCGCTTGTATAGAGCGTTTGTAGCTTATCCTGCACATCCAGCGCGCTGAAAACATCCTCCGTATAGCCAACGGGCAAGTGGCTGGAATTGGTGTAATACGGCGTTCCGTTCTCGTTGGCGGTGATTATATCGGGATAGCGCGCCTTATCGTGCTTTGCAAGGCGATAAGCGGTGGATTCAGCCGGTGTGGCTTCCAAATTATAAAGATCTCCGTACTGCTCCTGATAGTCGCTCAAACGCTCACGCATATGCTTTAGCACGCGCACGGCGAAGTTCTGCGTCTCCTCATGCGTTAAATCCTTGCGGAGCCAGTTAGCGTTCAGCCCCGCTTCATTCATGCCAACAAGACCTATCGTGGAAAAATGATTGCCGAAGCTGCCGAGATACCGCTTTGTATACGGATATAGCCCCTCAGCCAGCAGTTTTTCAATGGTTGTGCGCTTTATCTTCAAACTGCGGGCGGAAATATCCATCATCCTATCCAGCCGCGCGAAAAAGTCCGCCTCATCCTTGGCAAGGTACGCTATGCGGGGCAGGTTTATCGTCACGACGCCTACGGAGCCCGTGGATTCGCCGCTGCCGAAGAAGCCGCCGCTTTTCTTGCGCAATTCCCTAAGATCCAGCCGCAAACGGCAGCACATGCTGCGCACGTCGCTCGGCTCCATATCGGAATTGATGTAATTGGAAAAATACGGCGTACCGTATTTGGCGGTCATTTCAAAAAGCAAGCGGTTGTTTTCCGTTTCGCTCCAATCAAAATCCTTTGTTATAGAATACGTCGGGATTGGATACTGGAAGCCGCGCCCGTTCGCGTCACCCTCTATCATAACCTCGATAAACGCCTTGTTTATCATGTCCATCTCCGCCTTGCAGTCCCCATAGGTAAAGTCCATGGGCTTGCCGCCCACTATGCAGGGCTTATCGGCAAGGTCGGCAGGTACGGTCCAATCCAGCGTAATGTTGGAAAACGGCGCTTGGGTTCCCCATCGGCTTGGTGTGTTGACGCCGAACACAAAGCTTTCTATGCAATGCTTTACTTCATTGTAGCTTAGCTTATCCGCGCGCACAAACGGCGCAAGATACGTATCGAAGCTTGAAAACGCCTGCGCGCCCGCCCACTCGTTCTGCATTATGCCAAGGAAGTTGACCATCTGGTTGCACAGCGTTGCCAAATGCTTCGCAGGCGCGCTTGTGATTTTTCCGGTCACGCCGCCAAGCCCTTCCTGAATAAGCTGCCTTAGGCTCCATCCGGCGCAATAGCCCGTCAGCATTGAAAGATCGTGCAGATGAATGTCCGCATTGCGGTGAGCGTCGCCTATTTCTTCATCATAGATTTCGCTGAGCCAATAGTTGGCGGTGATAGCGCCTGAATTGGACAATATCAACCCGCCCACGGAATAAGTGACGGTGGAATTCTCCTTCACCCGCCAGTCCGATACGCGCAGATAGCCGTCCACCAGCTTTTTGTAGTCCAGCACAGTGGAGCGCATCTCCCTCAGCTTTTCCCTGTTTTTACGGTAGAGTATATAGGATTTTGCAACGGCCGCGTAGCCTGCGCGCTGTAATACGGCCTCCACGCTGTCCTGAATATCCTCCACTCCTATTTCGTTGTTCTTTACCTTTCCTGCATAATCCGCCGTAACCTGCAACGCAAGCAGATTGATAATATCCGCATTGTAGGGGATTTTCGTTGCGTCAAACGCCTTTGTTATGGCGTTGGCTATTCGGGTCAGGTCGAATTCCGCCTTTCTCCCATCCCTTTTGATTACCTGATACATGTTTTACGCTCCTTAAATGCCTCTAAGCTCTGTGTTGGGAATATATGGCAGCACGGCTTGACGCAGCCTGACCAATTCCTCCCGTGTATGCGCCTGCACGCCGCCCGCTACCAAGTCGCCCGAATCCGCAAACGGTTGGATAAAATAGCGTTTTGCCCCGCGGAGCATGCGCCCTATCTCCCCCATCTCCTTCTCCGTATGCAGCGGCTTGCAGACCGTTGTCCTAAACTCATATTCCGCCGTGCCGTTAAGCAGCAGCGCGGCGCTCTCCCGAACGCTGTCAATAACGTCCTCGCCCCCGCAGGTTATGGCATAGCGCGAAGGGCCGTTCTTTATATCCATCGCCACATAGTCAAGAAGGCCGTCCGAAAGCAGTTCCTTGAGCATATCCGGATTTGTGCCGTTGGTATCCAGCTTTACAGCATAGCCAAGGCTGCGTATGTCCGAAATGAACTCCGGCAGTTCCTGCCAAAGCGTCGGCTCGCCGCCCGTGATGCATACCCCGTCCAGCTTCCCCCTCCGCTGCTCTAAAAAGCCGAGTATCTCATCAGCGGATATCTCCTGCCCGTCCATACTCTCCGGCAACACTAAGCCAGGGTTATGGCAATACGGACAGCGAAGATTGCATCCGATAAGGAACACTGTGCATGCAACCTTGCCGGGATAATCCAGCAGCGTAAGCTTTTGCAGCCCGCCAATGCGCATGGCAATGCCCCTCCTTTCCGAACATATATGACGCTATATAGTAAGTATACCCGATATTGTGGTGGGTGTCAATCCAAAAACACCATATATTGGCAAAGTGTTGTCAAGCATGTAGTTGCGCATTTATTGAAGCCAAATAAGCCGTATCTAACAAAATGTCAAGCTTAATGATTTTCAGCATATAAAAACGGCATAGCCGCGTTAAACGACTATGCCGAATTTTTAAGGATTGAATCCCTTAGCATGAACCGCCCTGTCGGGCAGGCTCATTTTTCAGGTCAACCTTGTATTATTTGTCAATCGTGCAGTGCATGAAGTACTTGTAGCCGAGCGGGTTGGAGAAGAACCCGTGTACGCTGTCATCCAGCATGTAGATATCCGTGTAGAAGTACAGCGGGACGATACAGCCGGTGCTCATCAGCAGATCCTCAGCCTCATGCATGAGCTTATAGCGGATTTCATTGTCCGTGCAGGTCTTGATGGCGGAAATCAGCACGTCATAGGTCTGCGCCCAAGTGCCGTTCTCAACCTTGGTATCATAGCCATAGGGGGTCAGGTCCATGCTGTAGATAGCTATGTTTTCGTTGTCGCCCCTGCCGAACTGAACGTCGTTGTTACCGGAATTGGAAATCCACATATCCAGGAAGCAGATAGGATCGTTATAGTCCGCTATCCAACCGTTACGGGCTATGGAGTAATCGCCGTTCTTACGGGTGTTAAGGAATGTGTTCCACTCCTGGTTTTCAAGGTTCATCGTTATACCGACGGTTGCAAGCACACTCTGGAGATACTCGCCAATGGCCTTGTGGCCCTCGCTTGTGTTGTAGAGGTAAGTCAGCGTCGGGAAGTCGGTGAACTTCTGTGTGGCTTCATCGAAGGCATAATACTTCTTCAGCGTCTCTATCGCGCTGCTGAAGTTGGACTCGAATGCTTCCTTGGAAACATTGTAGTAGCCGTCAAAGCCATCGTTATGGCCGGCAGTCTGATAGAACTGCGAACCGTCCGGATTGGTCATGCCCATTGCAACGAAGGAGGACGCGGGAACCTGACCGGCCTGGCCTATTTCTTCAACGACATAGTTACGGTCGAACAGGAGGCCTATCGCGCTGCGGATTTCAGCCCTCGCCTGCTCGGCTTCATTGCCGGTAAGGTTGGAGGATGCGGGCAGTATCTCCTCATTGATGTTCCAGCATACATAGTAGGTACCGATCTGGCCGACTACGTAGAACTCGGTGGGATACTTTTCCTTCAGGTTAGCAATTTCATTGGTCGGTACATCGTCAATGAGCGCCCATCTGCCGTTTTCAAAGTTGGTCAGCATGTTGTTGGCATCATCTGAGAGATAGAACTCTATCCTATCCATGGTGACAAGGGAAGCGTCAAAGAAATCGGGGTTCTTATCAAGCACGATAACGCTGTTGTGTACCCAATCAGTCATCTTATAAGCGCCGTTGCCGATATAGGTGGAAGCATCGGTTGCCCAAGCTTCGTTGGAAACAACATCCTCCCTGACGGGGAAGAACGTCGGGAACGCAAGCATCTCGTCCCAATAGGCGACGGTGTTGGTCAAGGTGACCTCAAAGGTCCTGTCATCGGGCGCGGAGATGGCCAAATCGTTCGGATAGCCCTTTACGACCTCGAACATATAGCCGTAGTCTGCGCCAAGCTCTTCGGAGGCGGCGCGCTTCTACGCGAACACGAAGTCGGACGCGGTAACATCCTTGCCGTCTGACCACTTCATGCCCTCGCGGAGGGTGTAGGTATAGCTCACGGTGCCATCGTCGTTCATAACGCCTTCAACCAGCTCTTCCGCTGCATCGGGCGCGATTACCAGGGCACCGTTGGCATCCTGTGACCACTTGGCGAGACCTGAGAACAGGTGCGCAAGGAGCGTCGCTCCGTCAACGGCGGAGTTCAGCGCGGGGTCGATGGTGTCAGGCTCGGAAGCCAAGCAGACTGCCATGGAGTTGCCTCCGCCAGTCGTACCGGGGTCTGCCGGCGTTGAGGGGTTATCCGTAGGCTTGCTCGAATCCGTGGGGGTCGTCGGTGCATTGCTGGGCTGGCAGGCTACCATGGAGAGCACCATTACCAGTGCAAGCAGCATAGCAAAGATTTTTTTCATGTTTTGTTTTCCTTCCTTTCCTCTTTCATTTATTTTAAGAAAATGCGGCAGGGCTTCACCCTGTCAAATTTTCATTTACCCATTAGGCTTCATACCCTCTGTCCGCTCAATCAATCTCGTTTGCACGGTGGCAGGCTATGAAGTGGCCGCTGCTTATTTCCTTAAACGGCGGCATGGACTCCGCGCAGCGTTCCTCTGCATAGTGGCAGCGGGTGCGGAACGGGCAGCCGGACGGCGCGTTTAGCGGGCTTGGGATATCTCCCGTAAGCACAATGCGCTTGTTCGCGCGCGCTATCTTCGGATCCGGTACAGGCACGGCGCTCATCAGCGACCTTGTGTAAGGATGGAGCGGATGATCGTATATTTCGGAAGCGTCCGCCAGTTCAACCATCTTGCCAAGGTACATGACGGCAATCCTGTCGCTTATATGCCGCACGACCAACAGGTCATGCGCTATAAACAGATAGGTAAGCCCCAACGCGTCCTGTAACTCGTCAAACATATTGATGACCTGCGCTTGGATAGAAACGTCCAGCGCGGAAACAGGCTCGTCGCAAACGATGAATTCAGGGTTAAGGGCAAGAGCGCGCGCAATGCCTATGCGCTGACGCTGACCGCCGGAGAACTCATGCGCGTAGCGGGAGGCGTGTTCGCTGTTCAGACCGACATGATCCATAAGCTCCAGTATTCGCGCCTCGCGATCTGCCTTATTGTTATAAACCTTATGGATATCGAGCGGTTCGCCGATGATATCGGATACGGTCATACGCGGGTTAAGCGAGGAATACGGATCCTGAAAGACCATGGTGGCGCTTTTGCGGAAATCGTGAATCTCGCTCTTGGTGCTTATCTCCTTGCCGTTGAAGAATATCCGGCCGGCTGTCGGCTTATACAGGTGCAGTATGGAGCGGCCGACAGTGGTTTTGCCGCAGCCGGCTTCAATCGTCCGCAAATACAGCAATGCTTTTTCAGCATTATGCGTTTCGGGACGATTGGCGTTTACAACGAAAAGAATATCAAAATCCTCAGGATGCAGTTGATCCTCAAAACGCGCCAAAACGCGCGCGCCTATCGGGTCGCCGCCTATATCTATTACGCCTGACCAGCTTCTATCCTGAAACAACGACAGTACCGCCGGATCGATTGCGGGCATATCAACCGCGCCGCCGCAGGAGCTTACTATCACCCTGATTCCGGCCTCCCGCAGGCGCTCGGTTTGTTCATAGGCGCGAAAGTAAGGATTTACTATATCCAAATCAGCCAACGCAAGCTTTCTCTTGCCATCGGCTAAGGACAGCGCCAAATTTACCGCATATTCCGTTTTACCCGTGCCGTAATGGCCTGTGATTATCTGAAGCCGCTTCATGAATGATACTCCAGAATATCCTCCTGACCGCGAAGCACGCGCAGCGCACTCATTGCAAGGGCAAGCATCTCATCCTCGCCGGGGTAAACATGCACGGGCGCAATATGGGCTACCTGCTCCTCTATCCAGCCCATAAGCTGCTTATCGTAAGCAAGGCCGCCTGTAAGCAGAATGGCATCCGCTTTGCCGCCAAGTACAACGCTCATGGCGCCGATTTCCTTGGCTATCTGATATGCCATGCCGCGGTAGGCAAGCTCCGCTCCCTTATCTCCTTCCGCTATGCGCTTGCTTATAACACGGCCGTCATTTGTTCCCGTATATGCCATCAAGCCGCATTTTGACATGTAGAAGCGGCGCTGCTCCTCCAAAGTATCGCCATAGCGATGCTCGAATGCCGCGCGCAGCACCTGCAGAACGGGCAGGCTGCCCGGACGCTCCGCCGTATAGGGGCCGTCCCCTTCAAGGCCGTTGTTAACGTCCACAATCCTGCTGTTTTTATGTGCGCCTACGGTAACGCCGCCGCCCATATGGGCAACGATTAGATTAAGCGCATTATACGGCTTGCCAATATCCTCCGCAAACCGCTTGGCAATGGCCTTTTGGTTAAGCGCATGAAACACGGCGCGCCGCGGAAAATCCGGATGTCCGGACAGATGCGCTATATCCGTCATTTCATCTATTACGGGTGGATCGACTATAAAAGCGGGCTTACCTACATCCTCGCCTATCTCCACCGCAAGTATGCCGCCCAAATTGCAAACATGCGTGCTGAAGCGGCATTCGCGCAAATCGCGCTGCATTTCATCGTTTACGGCGTATGTACCGCCCGGTATCGGGCGAACCAACCCGCCGCGGCCTACTATGGCGTCAAAGCTTTCGGGAGTATAACCGTTTTCTTTCAAATAGCTGAGTATCAGTGGCTTACGCATTGCGGCGTTTTCTTCCATGGTGTGAACGCCGTTCATTTCCTCCTGCGTATGGCGAAATGCATGCTCCAGCATCTTTTGATTGCCCTCATATACGGCAATTTTGGTGGATGTGGAGCCGAAATTAAGTGCAAGTATCTTATAATCCTTATGTTCCGTCAATTGTTTTCTCCTTTCTTTGCCGCCGTGGCAAGTGCAAGCACTATTGAATTTATCTTGGTTTGTTCGCTGTCTGCGCGGGATGTGATTATAACGGGCGCCTTTGCGCCAACGATAAGGCTGGCGGTGCTTGCGCCTGCAAGTATTACCAAGGCTTTATAAAGCGCGTTTCCGGTTTCGATATTGGGCATAAGCAGCACGTCCGCATGGCCTGCATTCGGATCCGCAATGCCCTTGCGCTTTGCAGCTTCAACGCTTATGGCATTATCCAACGCCAAGGGGCCTATTACCGTGCAGCCAGTAATTTCTCCCGATTTAGCCGCCTCGACAAGCGCTGCGGCGTCAACCGTTGCGGGCATTTTGGGGTTGACCTTTTCGATTGCGCAAAGGCAGGCAACAACGGGATTTTCCGCGCCGATTGCATTTGCAACCTTTACGGCGTTGCGTATTATCTCCTTCTTTGCTTCAAGGTCGGGAGCTATGCTCATTGCAGCATCGGTCACCAGCAAAAGCCTATCAAAGCCGGGCACTTCAAACAGCGCCACATGGGATAAAAGCTTTGCATCACGAAGGCCGATATCCTTATCAAGAACCGCTTTTAATATAATTGCGGTATCAACAATGCCCTTCATCACGGCATCCGCTTCACCGTTTTTAACAAGCAAAACGGCGGTACGGCAGGCCTCTACCTTATCCGGAACATCTATGATGCGGTAATTGGAAGGGTCTATGCCGCTTTCGGTCGCAACACGGCGTATCTGTGCTTCATCGCCTATTAAAATTGCATCCGCAATATTGGAACTGCGCGCATTTTCAGCGGCAAGCAGCACGTGATCATCCTGCGCACAGGCGGCCGCAAGGCATTGTTTAGCGCACGCTTTCGCCGCATCGCAGAGCGATTCGATAGATCTTATCATTTGAAATTCTCTTTAAACAAGCAAATATGCAGCGTTGTAATATTTGTCATTTATAGAATATCTCTTTGAACAAGAAAAGTCATGTTTTTTAACTAAAAACTGTAAGCCGCGTTGCCGGTATGCAAATCAAAATAATAAACGCAGTAATATTTTTATTTAATAAAAAATGCAGAATTGCCGATGAAAACGTTGCTAAAAATAATAAAATGCTAAAATAACGCTCGTTTTGGTATGCTTGCTTTATAATTTCGCGCGGAAGCGGGAGTATTTGGGCTTAACTTACAAATCGTTTACAATCCGTTGAATATCCGTTTACCCGTCATCTGTTATAATAATACCGAACAGGAGGTGTTTTCCACATGGCAAGAAACCGCATTTTGGTCGTTGAGGACGATGAGGCCATATCCAAGGTGATAGTTAAAAACCTTATATCCACCGGATACGCCGCCACGCCGTTTTATGACGGGGCGCAGGCGGCCGAATCGCTTTCGATTGACGCGGACTATGACCTTGCGCTGCTTGATGTTATGCTGCCCGGGCTTGACGGCTTTGAGCTTATGGCATACATGAAGCATTACGATATACCCGTTATTTACCTGACTGCAAAGGCCGATGTTGATTCCAAAATACAGGGGCTTCGCAACGGCGCGGAGGATTACATAGTTAAGCCGTTTGAGGTGCTGGAGCTGCTGGTGCGGGTGGAGAAAGTTTTGGAGCGCACGGGGCGGCTACAGCAAACGCTCACCGCCGCAGGGCTTGAAATAAACCTTCTTGAACGTTCCGTCAGGCGCGGCGGCGTTGAGATAATTCTAAAGCCGATGGAATTTGACCTGCTTGTGATGCTTGCAAAAAACAAGAACATAGCCCTTACGCGGGATTGCCTTCTGCACAGGGTATGGGGCGTGGACTACGCGGGCGAGACCCGCACGGTTGACGTACACATAGGCCAGCTTCGCAAAAAATTGGGGCTATTCGATAATATTAAGACCATCTCCAAGATGGGCTACCGGCTGGAGGATTAGAGCATGAAGCTATGGCTGAAGGTATCCCTTTGCGCCGTTGTGATGGTTACGCTATCCACCACGGCCTGTTCGCTTCTTCTGCTGCTGCGCTCCGGCCAAAGCAACCTTAACCTTGCAATAGATAATGCGCTTGCAAATCAGCAGATACGCGCCGCAAGCTGGCAGAGCGCCATGCAGACACGGCTTGACGAAAGCTACGGCGAAACCGCCGCAAGGAGCCTTGCAAAATATCTTATGGGGCAGCTTGGGGACAGCAGTACGGCGCTGCTTTGCGGAACGGACGTTATATATAACACAACCACCGTATCGCCCGAAGAATATCTGCCCGTTACGGCGGAAGCACAGCAATACATAATAGAGGATATAGACGACAAAACAATGCTTATAGCGGGCAGCGCCGCCACGGTGAATGAAACGCGCTACCGAATTTACGTAATAAAAGACATAACCCATGTTTTCACCGGCATACGGGAGCTTGCATACAGCTTTGCCGCCATCAGCCTATGCGTTATACTTGCGGCGGGCGCAGTGACGGTATTCATAACGCGGGCGCTGTTAAAGCCCATAGCAACATTAAAAGAAAACACCGCCCTCATTGCAAACGGCGTATACGGCAACCGTGTAACGATTGCAGAGCGGGATGAGATAGGCGAGCTTGGCGAGGATTTCAACCGTATGGCCGAGGCCGTGGAAACGCATATACAGGAGCTTAGGGACGAGGCCGAGCGCCGAACCATGTTCATGTCCGCCCTTACGCATGAGCTAAAAACGCCCATGACTGGCATAAAGGGCAACGCGCAAACGCTGCTTGCAACCAAGCTTACCGAGGAAGAACGCGAGGATGCGCTTTATGCAATAGATGCGGCGTGTACGCGGGTGGAGCGGCTTAGTCAAAAGCTGATGCAGCTTATAGTGCTTCGCCAAAGCGGGAATATGCTCCTCTCCCCCGTCCCCGCAGCCGTGCTTATTGCGGATGTACAGGCCGCGTGCGCAGAGCAGCTTCGTATACGCGGTTTGACGCTTAAAACGGCTAACGATATGGGATTAGTGATGATGGAGCGCGATCTGCTTGCAGATTTGTTTATAAACCTAATAGACAACGCGGGCAAGGCATCAAGGCGCGGCGACATAATAGAGCTTAACGCACACGGCGGCATTATATCGGTTACGGACCATGGCATAGGCATAGCCGAAAGCGAGCTTGACAAGCTTACGCAGCCGTTTTACATGGTGGATAAATCCCGCACGCGAAAGGCAGGCGGCGCGGGGCTGGGGCTTGCGCTTTGCGATGAGATAGCGCGTCTGCACGGGGCGCGGCTTATAATAAGCAGCACGCCCGGCATAGGCACAACGGTTAGCGTGGTATTCGATACGGAAGGAGCGCAATATGAAAAAGCCAATCAGTAAATGGAATATTCTATATGTGCTGCTTGCGTTGGCGGTACTGTTCTCCCTGTTCGCCTCGCCCCGCATAGTTATAGGCGTTATGAACGCAAGCAAGGGGAAAATAATCACGGTATCGGGCAATGCCGAATAAATTACAATCCGTTTACCATCCGTTGAATACTTGATGCATATTCGGCTGGTATGCTTGCAATATCCTATAAGAACGGAGAGAATCGGAATGAAGCGCGTAATACGCAATACCTTATTACTATGCATATGTATGCTCACGGCGGCGCTCACCGCCTGCCAGCCTACGCCTGATGCGCCGATAGTGGTGCAGAAGGATATGGAGCAGATGATAGAACGGGGTGCTAAGCCGCAGGATTCCCCCATTGCGGGCACACTGCGCGAAAGGCTGAATGTGCCGGAGCGACTTATGTTAAACGAAGAAGCAGGCAAGTTATCCATTGTGGCCGACGTGCCGCTGGAGATACCGAAAGCAAGCGGCATGCCAATGATGCATGTGGAGGCAGGAAAGTTTTCACAAGAACAGGTGTATACTTTTTTTAATACACTTTGCGCGGACAAGCCTATGTACCTTGAGCCTGAGCAGATGGATAAGCCGCAGATAGAACAGGCTATCCTTAATATCATGGCAGAAAAGGCTGCGCAAGGTGGCAGCGGTAAATTTTGGGATAATGAGATTGCGCGGCTGGAGGAAATGTATAAGACCGCTCCGGATAAAAATGAGCTTATCGCTTCAGACGGAACCCTTCTCCAAAACGAAGTTATCTCTGACGACCCATCCGGCAATAGCGTTATCGGCATCAACACAATGCTCCATGCCAGTTCCGACCCGGGCAATGGGGATGCCATGAGATTCATCGTATATAATGATGCGGATTATAAAACCACCGATGTATCCGTGTATGTAGATGAACACGGAAACATACACGCGCTTAACCCGAGAAGCTGTTCCCATATATCCTTTGAACGAAACGGGTATCAGCCGTTCCGTCTGGATGTTATCGTCGGCACACAGCTTGCGGATGTGACGGAGCTTTCGCTAACAGGCGGGCAGACTGAGCATTCTGCGCTTGCCCTCACTCCGACGGAGGCGCGGGCAAAAGTTGAAACGCTGATGCAAGCATTGGGACTGAATGATTTTATAGTAGACCGCATAATGCTGTTTTCCGATGCCGAGCGGTTAGCTTACGAGGCTGAACCCATACCGGACACAAATTCGACAATCCCTCCCGTCGATAATAAGAAAGCCGATGAAAAATACGCCTATGTGTTTAATCTTATTAGAACAGTACAGGGGTTTCCGGTCGCATCCACATTCGGCATCTCCCAAGCCAGTGTGGAAGAGATGGGCTTTGGTAAAGAATGGGATTATGAATACCTAACAATCGCCATTGATGACGCGGGTATTGTCAATTTGAGATGGAACGCGCCCCTTGTCGTGACGGATACCATAACGGAAAACGCCAACCTGCTGCCTTGGGCGGAGATTGAAGCAACATTGTTGAAGATGCTGTCCGTTAAGTATACGCCGCTTGAAGGCATAACCTCCTACAAGATAGAGCTGACGCGGGCACGCCTTTCCTTGCAGCGCGTAATGGAAAGGGATAATTTTACCGCAGGGCTGCTCATACCCGTGTGGAATTTCTACGGCAGCGCAGTAGCAAGCTATGCAAGTGGTGCAGCCTATGACCACGCGCCAAATGACGGCGGCCCGCTATTGAGCATCAACGCCATAGACGGCAGCATAATAGACGTAAAGTTGGGGTACTAAATCATGAAAAAGCTGTTTATTTTCGCTTTTACCGCATTTCTCCTCCTCACCGCCTGCCAGCCTACGCCTGATGCGCCGATAGTGGTGCAGAAGGATATGGAGCAGATGCTCGAAAAAGCAGACCGACCCGAAAACGGCGTGCGGGAGGCCGCTTTGCCGGACATTCCGCAGGGACGATATACGTTCTCTGCAACGGGGCTTGACGGGCGACTCCGCATAGCGGTCAACGCTGAGATTACCGTACCCGAAACGACGGCTATGCCTATTGTTCGCGTTAAGCGGGGCGGCTTTCCTCAGGAGCTTGTGACAAAGCTGTTTAACCACTTTTATGCAGGAGAAACCGCGTATGACGCGAGCTCCGAACATGTGGAAACAAAGGCCGAGATTGAACCGCTTATCATCGACGCCAAACGCCGCCTTGCCGACGGCAGCTATGCGGAGTACGGTTATACGGAGGAGGAGTATACCGCCCGATTAAAGCGCATAGAAGAAAGATACTCCGCCGCGCCCGAGACTGCCCCGGCACTGCCGGTTTCAAACGGCACAATGCATATACAGGAGTTGGAGAACAGTGGCGATTATCTTCTGCTTAATGTTGATACCGATACAGCGAGCGATACGGCACGAACCATGAACGTACTAACGCCCAATTCACGGTATTCCGCAAATAGCGGATTCGGAACCCATCTATATTATCGCGTGCATTCAAGGACGAAGAAAACTGTCGAATACAATTCTCAGGGCATACTCCGCACGGACGGCAAAAATCTGCCGGAGGCGGCGCGTAAAAAGCTCACCATAAGCTTTAACGAGGCAAAAGCGCTTTGCGATGATATGTTTGCGGCTGCCGAACTTTCGGACGACTATAAGCTTGGCCACGCATTCCTGGTAGGCGATACCGGCACGGGGGTATACAGCGGCGACGGTAAGGAGCTTGGCACTCCGGCCGAAAACTACGCTTACCGACTTTATTACACAAGGATGATTAACGGCATACCCTGCTTTGTCAATACCGATATCGGGCTTGACGATTCAAATAACGGCATGACCTCTCTGCCATGGTACTATGAGTACATATCCTTCACGGTGGATAACAGCGGCCTTACATATCTTTCGTGGCATAACCCAATAGAAATCATGGACACGGTAACAGAAAATGCAGCTCTTCTTCCGTTCAACGATATCATTGATGTTTTTGAAGCCATGATAAGGATAGAATATGAAGCATTCCTGAACAAATGGACAGAGGGCAGCGGAGAGATGGATATAAACATAGACACGGTAGAGCTTTGCCTTGTGCGGGTGCGTGAGCGGGACAGTGAGGCGACGGGACTGCTTGTGCCTGCATGGGTGTTTTACGGCAATAATACGGTTGTGAGCAATGATGGCAGCACATTGTATGACTTTGCCCACGGCAACGCAAGCTCATGGAACAAAGAGCCGTTTCCCATACTAATCATCAATGCGGTAGACGGAAGCACGATTGACTTGGGAAGGGGATATTGATTATGAAAAGGACATTTGTTATTGCACTTGCTATACTATTTCTCCTCACCGCCTGCCAGGCAACCCCCGATGCGCCGATTGTGGTGCAGAAGGATATGGAGCAGATGCTCGAAAAGGCGCAGGGCACGGAAAATATACCCGAAAAAAGCACGCAACCGCGGACTGAAACCTCTGAGCACAAAGCCAGTATTTTCATAACGAATCTTGGAATACCGCAAAATCTGAAACTTGAGTCCATTAGCGCAAAAGGCAAACTGCTCGTACATACGGATGCTTCGATAATCCTTCCGCAAGCCGATAAAATACCCATTGCAAGGGTAAAAATGTCCCGTTTGACAAATGATACGGTAAAGTGCCTTGTTGAAGTATTGTTTGAAGGTACCAGGCCTGTCTCTGACGATCTTAGCCTGTTGCCCCCAAAATACTACGATAATATTATTGAAGACCTTACGACCAATGTAAATAACAATACCTGGTTCAGTGAACGATATTTGGAACAGGCGGAATATGACGCCGCGCTTACCGATGCCATGCAAAGTCTTGAAAACGCTCCGTCCCAGGCAACGT
>UMCF01030410.1_pt1 | contig 18611 bp, 17 predicted proteins | sample 1964131 | NCBI WGS metagenome assembly UMCF01 (sample SAMEA4835958, study PRJEB28245) | human gut metagenome | biome: gut microbiome; material: fecal sample | place: Denmark | collected 2008
GTGCCGGTACTGCTGTTGGGCGCGTCAACCCAGCCCACGCCGGGAACGTATACCTTACCGCCGGAGGTGGTGCCGCCGGTAGTGCCGCCGGTAGTGCCGCCGGTGGTGCTGCCGCTGCTGGTTACGCGAACATAACTCTTGAGAACGTAGCCTATGTAGTTGCCCGCAGTTACCTTATAATAGCCGTTCTGCTCGCCGGTTATGGTAACGGTGGTGTTGGGGGTCAGCTTGGCAACGCGCTTGGAGGAGCTGCTGGCTTCCGCGCGCAGGCTCACCCAGTTGGTGCAGTTATAGATAACGCCGGTGGCGTTAGTGGTGGCGGTAGTTGAACCGTTAGGACCGACTGTCACGTTGCCGGAAGAAGCGCTGCTGCCCCTGGCAAGCATGGCCTTTATGGAATCGGTATTTCCGTTCTTCAGCGTTATTGCATCGTCCAGGCAGCTTGTCTGCACATAGCCCATGTGGATATCGAAGCCGATATAGCTCCATTTACCGTCGCTGGTTATTCCGAAAAGAATAACGCGGGTACCCTTTTCAACGCGGCTCTGGCCCTGCACGAAGGCATAGCTGGTGCCGGGGCCCTGATAGAAGAAATCGCTTTCCACCATCGTAGTCGTACCAACGTAGTCCTTTACTACCTCGGCTGAGGCGAAGGATGCCGCGCCAAGCGCGGTCATCAGCGCCATCACCAGCGCGAGGATACGAAAACTCTTTTTCATCTCTCAATGAATCCTTTCCTTGTGTTTTTTTGTTCTTGTATGCTATGCGCTCAAAGGAAAGCCTTTCCCCCGTCCGCGCATGTCATCGTTTTGTTACTCGCCGTCCGTCTTATCGTCGGAGGAGAACTTATCGTCTGATTCTGACTTGTCGTCCTCATCGTCGAACTCGAACGCGGCGCGCATCTTGTTCCTCTCCTTGCGGATCATTTCTTCATCCTGTCTGCGCTGCTCCTCGGCAGCCGCCTTCCTGTCGGTAAAAACAATGCTCAGCACCAGCATGGCTACGAGCGCCGCAAGGCCCAGCACCCATAAAACGCTTCCGACCACCTTAAAGGTTGCATTGTCGTAAAGGAAAAATTCTATCGCGCTGTTGCCCAGCGTGAATACCGCGCCCGCAAGCGCCACAGCGCGCATTATGGTGCGGAACTTCTTTTCCTCTATCTTCAGATGCTTGTTTTCAAGTATCTTGCCCCTGCCCAGCACCGCCACATACAATAGATATACGGCGATTATGATTTTGAAAATGGGCATGTAGTTAAGCGTACCGTCGCTTGCGTATATGGCGGGGTTCGCCTCCAATGCAAGTATTGCCAAAGCGAGTGTTTTCATCCGTTTTTCTCCGTTCTTAGAATATAATACCAATTAAAGCGGCAGCTATAAATAGCGCAACGCCATTGTTCAAAGTTTGTTTACTCTTTTCCGCCTATTCATGCGCCGCAATGAAGCGCGCCGCGATGAGCGCAGCGGAAGAGACGTTGAATTCATCGTGCGGGTCAAGCTGGTAATCAACCGCGGCGTTGCGTATCCATGCCGCGTCCGTGTCTATATACGGCGCGCGGGCGGCGCTTAATTCCTCCGCAGTTTTGGCGAAGGCGTCAAGCTCCATATTTTCAAGCCCTATCCGCACCGGGAAGCCCGCAAACCCCGCCGCGCTTGAGCTTGTTGCAACGCACATAACGTTTTGCGGCACGGCGGCGCCCGTGCATTCATTCAGCAGCGCGCGCCACGCGGGCGAATATGTATCCGCGTTTTCCATAAGCAGCATGAACCTGAGCGGCTGCGCGCCAAGGTACGCAAACAAACTGCGTATCTCCGCGCCGTTCATGGGGCATGCCTGTATTAGCCTCAGCTCCGGGAACTCATCCGCCATGGCGCGGGCAAGCGTCGCCTTGCCCATGGCCTCCGGCCCGTATATAAGCACGCAGCTTGGCTTCGTTCCGCGCATGAATGCTATCACCTGCTCGCCAAGCGTTTGCCGTGCCTTCTCCTGGCAGCTAAGCTGCACGGCGCACTCATTCTGCGCCGCTTCCTCAAGCCATGCCCGCTGCCCGTCCGTGCGGCATTCAAGCGTTCTGCTCCTTAAAAGCACCCCCGTTCCGGACGATGCAAACAGATTGAAAAGATCCTGCGCCGCGCTTTTCCAATTATCGCTCTCCGTAAGGCTTATGTATATTTCCTCCAGCACCTCGTCCGCCGCGTATTCGCCGCGCATGCCCTTTTCGCCGTAGCTCCAGGCGGGCCATTCGCCCTCCGCAGGCGGCTGCAACGCCGCTTCCGCAGGCATCGCTTCTTTATTATGCGGCATGGGCTTAGGCTCGGTCCCGCCCCATGCGGCGGTGCTCATTACGGATATATCGTCCTTGGCGTAGCGGGAACGGGAATTGAGCTCGCGGCTGCGCTGCATGGTCATGCGGCTTATGTCCGCAGAATCAAGCGTGCTCAGCTCCCCAAGCGCGCTCAGGTCGCTCCTGAAAAGCATAAGCTGCGCCTCGTCCAGCATGCCGGTGGCAGAGCTTAACGCAAAGGAATGCCCGTACCCCACGGCAAGGTGGATAAGATAATCCGTAAATATGCTGCCGCTCACGCGGCGCGCAGGGCTTTTTATAAGCGCGCGGCACAGCGCGCAGTGCTTTATATACGCTCCCATGCAGTCGCCGTTTATTATGCATTCGGCCGCGCCGGCAAGCAGCTTCAACGCGTCGCTCGGCTCCTTTTCCCGCAGTATTGTCACGCGGTTCACGAGCGAAAGCAGCCTTGCCGCGGCATCGCGGGCGGAACTGTCGTTATAATTTCGCATGGGCCCATCCTCCCTATCTTATTAACCTATTATATCATACCACATATCGCCTCGTTTGCCATCCCACGGCGGCAACTTTATTTTCCTTTATGAACAATGCATGAATAATGCATGTTCGGGCAACCATTTTGCGGCGAAATGCGTTATAATTGCAGAAAATGAAAACAAACCTAAGCCCCGCGCAACGCCGCGGAGCGGAAAGGAAGAATACTTGCTATGATCAAAAAAATTGCAAAGGGCGCGCTTGCGCTGCTGCTTGCGCTCGGCATGGCGGGCTGCACAAGCGGAACCACAACGCCCACGGATTCGCCCATAGCCAATCTGCCCAACCCCATGGTCAGCGTGGACTCGGCCGATGCCTTCAGCGCGGCGGGCGTGAACATAGACGCGCCTGCGGACGCGACAGACGTGAGCTATTATATAATCAGCGGCACGCTTGCGGGGGTGCAGTTCACCTATGACGGGGAGGAATACACCTACCGCGCCAGCGCCAAGGACAGCAACATATCCGGCATTTACTATGAGCTCACCGCGCAGTGCATAGTAATGGTTGAGTGCGACGGATTCTGCGTAGACGCCACCGTGTACGCCGCGGAGGACAAGGGTAAGCTGGTTGAATGGGAGCACGACGGCATACATTATGCCCTTTGGCATGCGGGCGACACGGACGACGAAAAGCTGACCGCCGCGCTTACGGGCGTTATGGCGCGCACCTTCAACGGCGTGCAGAGCGACCCCGTATCCGCCTCTCTCGATTTCAGCAAGGACGGCGAATGCGAAGTTGACCTTGACGGGGACGGCCTTGCCGAAAAGGTGAGCATAGCTGCGCAAAGCGGCGAACAGTATATGATACAGGATTACTGCACGCTGAGCGTTAAGGATGCAAGCGGAACCGAGCATACCATGAACCTTCAGATACAGTGGGCAACGATAGCCACGGCATATGATTTTGACGCGGACGGAAGGACGGAGCTTTTCATAAGCGGAGACATGGAAAGCGACGATTTTGTAAGCTACGTTATCCGCTTCGACGGAAGCGAGCTGATACTTGCCGCGCCGGAGGTTCCCTATGACAACAGCGGCGACATGCTCATCGACGTTGAACCCGGCACGCCTCAGACCGAAGAGCCTTCATTCTATGGGTACATAGATACTGTAAACGATGGTTCGCTCACTGTGAACCAGACTCTTGACATACTTGGTACGCGCGGCGGCAGCACGACATATCTCATGGATGCGGATTCTTTCCGCTTTGCAAAGGATCCTTCCGCGCCCTGGGTATTCAGGTTTGATACGAACAATGCCGAGGACTGGGAATACATGGGCATGGAAACGAGCGCGGAATTCCCCGTGCGCATGGACGGCACGCAGGAGGATGCGACCCTGCCCATAGGCACCGAAATAGCCATAACCGAAATAAGCCTTAACGGCGAAGAATACGTTTGCCGCTTCGTTACCCGCGCGGGCGAGGAAGGCACCATAAGGGTAACGTTCGTCAATACGGATACGGACTACGGCTGCTATATAAACGGCGTTTCCGAATACGATTGCTTCACGGTGCTGCATTACGCCGGCTAATTAAAAAAATAATAGGAACGGCTCACAAGGCCGTTCTTTTTATATGCCGCAAAATATGATACAATATATCAAAAGCAGCATTTTCAGCGCGGAGGGACAGCACATGAACGACATTATGGCCATTGGCATTGCGGGCGGCACCGGATCGGGCAAAACCACGATAACCCGCCTTTTGAGCGAACGCTTCGGCAAGGACGTATCCGTAATATATTACGATAATTACTATAAGGCGCACGACGACCTTACCTATGACGAACGCGCAAAAATAAACTACGACTGCCCCGATGCATTCGATACGGAGCTTTTTCTGGAGGACGTTGCAAAGCTCAAGCGCGGAGAGGACGTGCTTTGCCCCGTATATGATTACACGGTGCATAACCGTTCCAACCAAACCCTGCTTATAAAAAGCGCGCCCGTGATACTGCTTGAAGGCATACTCCTTTTGAGCGACGAACGCATACGCGACCTGCTTGATATAAAGATATTTGTTGATACGGATGCGGACGTGCGCATACTGCGCCGCATAATGCGCGACGTTAAGGAAAGAAAGCGCAGCCTTGAAAGCGTGGTTGAGCAATACCTTACCACCGTTAAGCCCATGCACGAAATGTACGTTGAGCCTTCAAAGCGCCATGCAAACATAATAATCCCCGAAGGCGGCCACAATATGGTTGCCGTGAACATGCTTATGGAAAGAATAAATGCGCACATAAACGCATGACCTCCCCACTCTGCCATCCGTAGACCCCCAAAAGGGGTCTTTTTTGTATAAATAAACGCCCCCCTGCCGGACGGGGACGCTTATGCCGAAATTTGCAGCGGCGATATGCAGCCGCGATCAATTGAATATGTTCGGCCTTCTGGCGTAGTTGAACGCCGTGCCGCGCGTGGTAACGACCACGTTATCGTAGCTTGACGAGCAATGCGCAAACACCGGTTCTCCGTTTTCAAGGAAGCCTATGCATATGCCTATGTGGTTGCCCTGGTCGGTAGGGTAGCGGTTCATGAAGGCCACGTCTCCCACGCGGAGATCGTTATACGCAATGTCCGCGCTGCGGTCCCATTGGTTCCATGTGCCGTTGCCAAGCAGCGTCTCCATCTCGCTGAAGCTGTAGCCAAGCTGTATGAACGCCCAGCTTACGAAGCCGGAGCAGTCAAGCCCATAGGGCTTCATCTGCCCGCTCGATTCGCTGCCGCTGCTCGTAACCTCCCTAAGCTCTCCCCACGCGGGGTCAACTCCCGCTGCGCTGCTTTTGCCGCCCCAGAAATAGTTCACCTTGCCAACTATGCTGCACGCGGCGCGGGCGAACTCAAGGCGCTTCTCGCTCGATGCGTCCGCGTTTTCCGCTTCCTTTTCCTCCCCGCGCACAAGGGCATAGGCAATTTCTTCATCGCTCAGCGCGCGATAATTCTTCGCGCGGATATAGTCCGTCAGTTTGTTTATGCCCAGCACCGCAAGGGATGCAATGAGCAGCACCGCCGTCATTATCACTATGCGTGCGGCTGCGCCCTTTATTGTTTTTGCGGTCTTTTGCCGCTTCACTTCCCGCCGGTTAAGGACAGGTTTATTCTCCATAGTAATTCATTCTCCTAATTATTGGGCTGTCAAGCCGCAATTTTGGGCTTATTCATGCCCGTGCTTATAAAGCTGCCTGTTATCCAGCGCCCACAGCCGCTCCGTAAAGCCGCCCGTAACTATGCCCGAAAGCGCGTCATACATTTCAAACAGCCTTGCGTCCAGCAAGTCTACCTCGCTCACTATTTCCGCCTCCGGGAACATTGGGGGCTTAGGTGAGCCGAACTCAGGCACGCCGTGATGGGACATTACGATATGCTGCAAAAGCATCTTCGTTTCGTCGTTTATCATCAGCTCCGCCGCCGCGCGCTCAATCATCGCCATGCCAAGGTCAAGATGCCCCAAAAGCTGCCCTTCGGTGCTGTATGCGCTTGCAAGGCCAAGCTCGCCCACGACAAGCTCCCTCGTCTTTGCAATGTCGTGCAGTATTATGCCCGCGTAAACAAGCTCGCTGCTGAGCGAGGGATAAAGCCGCTTATATACGCCTATTATGGCCTTTGCGCTTTCAAGCATTGTAAGCGTGTGGTAAAGCAAGCCCCCGCGCATGGCGTGGTGCAGCTTCAGCGCGGCGGGCCAGCGCATAAGCGCCTCCTTATTCTCCTTCAAAAGATGCTGCGTGATGAGCTTCAAATCGGGGTCGTTAAACCCTTCGGTAACAGCAAATATCTCGTCATACATTTTCTGCGGGCTTTGCGGCGCGCAGGGCACCAGCTCGCTCATGTCCACTTCTTCATTGGGCCTCAGGTTGCGTATGCGGTCTATTTTAAGCTGCTCCCCGTCTTTCCACATGTTTATCGTGGCGCGCACCTTTATGACCGTGTTCGCTTCGTAGGAGCCGTGCGCCTCCGGCGCATAATCCCAAAGCTTGGCGTTGCATTCGCCGCCCGCGTCCGCCAGTATCATGTCCAAATACGCCGCGCCCTTCACGTTTGTCTTTATGCCAACGCTTTTAACTATGCAGAAGCCCTCCACCTGGCTTGCAGAAGCGTTAAATACCTTGTCCAGCAGTCTCATGCGACCCATATATAAAGCCCTCCGTATTGCTTATTCACTTTATTATACCAAATTATTCGGCTATATTAAACCCGTCCGTGCGCGTTATGCCGCCGTCCTTGGCTATCCAAAGCGCCTCGGCGTCGGCTATCGAATCTATAAGCGCGCGCCCTTCGCCCGTATCCATTATGAAAAGCGCCGTGCTCAGCGCGTCCGCCAGCGCGCCGTCGGACGATATAACGGTAACGGATGCGTGCTTGTCCGCGCTCATAAGCGTATCGGGGTCTATAATATGGTTATAGCGCACGCCGTTTACTGTGTAATACCGCTGATAGTCCCCGCTCGTTACAACATAGCCCGAAGCTATGCTCGCCGTTGCGGCATTATCGCTGCCGCGCGGGTCCTGCACGGCAATCTGCCATGCTTCGCCGTTCGGCTTTGCGCCCGCCGCGCATACGTTCCCGCCAAGGCTTATAAGCGCCGCGGATATTTCCCCCGCATCTATGCGCGCGTTAAGCTCATCCGTAACTATCTGCCCCGCAAAGCCCTTTGCGATAGCGCCCACGTCAAGGTGCACCTTATCATCTGCAAAGAATACCGTGCCTTTTGCTTCGTCCAGCACAATGCTGTTTATGTCCGTATGCTCCGCGGCCTTTTCAAGCAGCTCCATAGGCGGAAGCGCGGCGTTCGCCTCGTCCGCAAGCCCCGCTTCCCTGTAATCATGCCAAATTGAAAGCACGCTGCCCATCGCCGCGTTCACCCTGCCGCCGGTAAGCTTATATGCTTCCTTGGCAAATTTAAGCAGCGCCATGGTCTCCTCGCTCACGCTGACCGGCGCATTTGCCGCGGATGCGTTCACAGCCATAAGGCTCACAGCATCGTTGTATTCATTATATATATCGAAAAGCTTGTTCAGATATATCAGCCGTTCGTGCGCGGCCTTTGCAGCATCCGCCGCCGCCGTTTCGCTTGCGGCGTATACGGTAAGCTCCGTTACGGTATCGAACACATCAAAAAAAACGTATTGGTATTTCGCGTCCCCTTGGGTGCAGCCCGCGCCCGTAATCAGCGCGGCTATAATGAGCAATATTGCCGCTATCCGCTTCATTGGGCGGCCTCCGGCGCAATGTTCGCCTCAAACCATTCGGTAAGGTCCCTTCCCGCGGCTTCGCTGAAGGCGGCAATAAGCTTTTCCTTTGTACCTATGCCCATGTAGTTTGCGTTATAGTATGTTTTAAGCCCTTCATAGAAGGCGCCCGAGCCAATCTCATTCACAAGCTTGGCGTAAAAATCATGCCCGTAGGCATACACCATGAAGAAATAGTCCGCGCCGGAAAGCTCCTCAAGCGAGCCGTCCAGCCGCTTTGTGCGCAGATATTCATGGCGCATGGCATAGTAACGCTCCTGCTCAAGCGCATCCGCCGCGTCTGTACCGGCATACTGCCGCAGGAAATCGAACCCAAGGTATTCAACCAAGGATTCATCCAGCCACGGGGAATACACCTGATCGCTCCCCACAACGCCGTAAAACCACTGGTGCGCGGTCTCGTGCCCCATAACCAGCGCCCCCTCGGTTGATTTTGACGATTTGAAATACGCCTTGTTTATCATTATAAGGCCGGGGTATTCCATGCCGCCGTTCAGGTCAAAGGGCACAACGAAAATATCGCTGTAAGGATATTCGCCTATATTTTCGCTGAAAAAGTCTATCGCCTTTGCAACGCATTGCGCGCCGAACGCCGCGTGCGCCTTACTTTGGCCCAGCGCATGCACCTTCACGCGCCCGCCGCGCGCCGTGGCTTCCGCAGTTGCGGCGTTGGGGATGAGCGCAAACGCAAATTCCCTTACGCTTGGCGCGGCGATGTAATATGTTTCGTATGCGCGGCCGGAATCGTAGCTCATGCGCGTACCCGTGTGCGCAAGGGCAAACTTGGCGGGAATCTGCATGGCAACCTTATAGTCGGCAATGCGGCTGTAAAAGCTGTCCCCGTTTGAATAATACGGTTCCGTGCGCCATGCGCCGTTTTCATACATGGCAGCTATGGGTAATGCGTTGCCCAGCATATAGCCCGTTGAATTGGCGCCGAAGCGGTCGCCCGTTTCGGGCAATGTCATATCGAACCGCATGAAAAGCCGAGTGCTTTCGCCGGGCGCTATTTCGTGCGGCAGCGATATATTCAGTATGCCGCCGTCGCCGCTGAGCGTATATGCGGCGGATCTGCCGTCCGCCCCGACCGAGCCTATGCCCATGCAGTTGGCCTCAACGTCGTTTGCGTGCAGGCGCAGTACAACGCTGTAAAGCGTATCCGCGCTGCGGTTAACGTATGTAAGCCGCATAAGCCCCCATACGCGGAGCCGCCTGCCCTCCTCCATCGCCTGAATCGAAAATTCGTAAAGGTCGCGCTCTGGAACGTCTCCGTTCTCCGCCGCGGCAGGTACGGCAAAAGCCGCTGCGCATATAAACGCGGCGGCCAATGCAAAAAGCCTTAATATGGTGCTTATGCTTTTACGCCTATGCTCCACATGTTTCCTTTCTTTTTTACTTCATCACTATGCAGCCGGAATAGATGTAGCCGTATTGCCCGTTCACCTGGCAATAATACCACGTTCCGTCAAGCCTTATCACCGTGACATCGGTCCCTTGGGAGAAGCTGCCTATCACGGGGAAATCCTTGCCCGCGCCGGAGCGCATGTTTGCTATTATGCCCGCTGCAATGCTTGCGTTGGCGCCGCTCTGCGCGGGGGCAGGCGTGGGCGTGGGCGTAGCGGAGGGGAAGGAGCCGTTATTGAACATTCCGCCGCCGGTTGACCAGCCGCTTGACGCGCCGGAGTTATTAGCGCCCGTTGAAGGCTGAGTTACATCCTCAAGCACAGGATATTCAACCGTTTCGCTCTTTATAACATAGCGCGTGCGCATATATCCGTATGTGCCGTTATAGCTGCCGTACCACCAGCCCTTCTTGGGGTTGGATTCAACGCTTGCCTGCGCGCCGCCGGGTATGGTTGCAAGCTTGGCGGAATCCGTGCTCATGGATTTATAAACATATGTTTTGCTCTTTGCGGTGTATGCGGTCTTTACGGCGTTTGCGTTGTCCGGATAGGCCAAAATATATTCGGTCTTAACATAGCCCAGCTTGCCGTCCGCCGTGCGCACCTTGCACCAGTCCGCCGCAAGCTGCAGCAGCATCACCTTATCCCCGCGGGAAAGGGTTGCAACGGTGGTATCCTTGGTTCTTGAAAAGCCCGTGCGCAGGGGCGTGCCGTCGTATTTTATAACGGCTGGAATCTCCGGCGGATACGCGCGGTCGTCCTTGGGCTGCTTATAATCGGAATATGCCGGAATCTCCTTCTTCAGCCTTTTTACAAGCTCCGGATCGGCGGCCTTTTTGCGGTTTATTACGCAGGTGGTTCCCGGCGGGCAATTATAGTATATAAACTGCGCAACGTGCGGCAGCACCCTTACGCAGCCGTGGGACACGGCCTGACCCAGCTTTCTGTATGCCCCGCGGGACATGGAGGTGAGCTTCTTTGAATTATACATTACGGAATGGATGTATATTCCGCGCACTACCTGCGTCCAATACTGCGCATACTGGCCGAACGCCACAAAATAGCCGAAGCGTTCCTTCATATCGCCAAGCTTAAACGTGCCCGCTCCCGTCTGATGCTCCGCATCGCCGGTGGTGCAAAGGCTTTGCAGCACTATGCGGCCGCCTATCTGCCCCTCGTAAACGGTTATTATTTGGTTTACAAGGTCTATTTCTATTGAATATTTGTTGGGGTCGGTATTGTCGTAATCCACCTTGCTGGTCCAGCCGCTAAGGGTCTGCGCGCTTGAAAACGCGGGAAGCAGGGTAAATACGCTTAGTATGCAGAGCATCAGCGCAACGGTTCTTTTCAGCATTCGTAACCTCCGTAAAGCATTATTATTTATATATATGCGCGATATGGCATTATTCCTTCTGCCTGTTCGCGCTTTTAATTTCCGCAAATATATCCGCCGCGTCGGTGCTTTCGCCGCCAGTGGGCAGTTTGCAAAGGAAATAGGTTATTATGAAGCACGCTGCGAACAGCGCCGCATCTATCGCCAGCGCCCAGCCGCTCCTGAGCCCGGGGTATATGAGCGCAACGCTTGTGAGCAAAAGCCCCAACGCGCCGTAGTAAGCGTAGCCGTAGTGCTTATCGAACAGCCGCTTTACCGCCGCGATAAGCGCCGCAACCACCGCCAGCGCCCCAAGCCCCGCGCACAGCAGCATGGGTATATTGAACGAATTGAACGCGGCAAGGAACGGTTCGTATATGCCAAGGTATATCATAAGGAAGGAGGTGCTTATGCCGGGTATGACCGTGCCAAGGCCGATGAGCGCGCCGCCGAGCGCAGCCGTCCAGCCATTGAAGGGCAATGCCTCTCCCCCGCCCAGATGATGCTGCAAAAGCGCCGTGCCGCCTATCAATGCCGCGCCCGCAAGCGTGCCCAAAAGATAGCGCGGCTTAAACCCGCGGCGGTTGGCTTCGCCTATAAGCGAAGGTATCCCGCCAAGCACCATGCCTATCAGCGCCCACATTGCGCTCACGCGGTACGCCGCCAATATGGATTCCATCACCCGTCCCGTGCCTATAAGCCCCACAACGCCGCCTATGCCAAGCGGCAGAAGGTACATAAAGCAGGGCATAAAGCTTTTGAACAGGCCCGTAACAGCGTCAAGCGCGGGGCGGTACACGCCCATGGCAACGGCCAGCACGCCGCCGCTTGCGCCGGGCAGCATGGCCGCAACGCCTATCGCCAGCCCCTTTATGATCCGCGTGAGGAAACCTCCTCCGTTCTTTTGCATAATTGACCCCTCCGCACGGCAAAAACGCCGCGCTTTATCCGAAAATAGTTTTACAGCATTATTTTACCAGAACGGCGACGCATTTGCACCATGTAGGCGAAATTTAACAAATGGTTCATTTATTCGCGGGGAGACAATTCAACTCCCTCAGAAAATTCGCTTTGCAGCGAATTTCCAGCTCCTTCTTGGAGGAATGTCTGAGGGGTTGACGTAAAAAGCATAGCCACGGGCGGGCCGCCAATGACGGCCCCTACTTCGCATCTTATAAACTTTTGTCAAAAACAAGGGGACGGCTTCCCGTCCCCATAGCTTTACAATCTCACGCGCTCACCCGTCGTAAGGCGGATTTCACATGGCGGAGCCATATTTCACTGCGCGTCAGCGCAATTTCACCCTGCGCCAGCAGGATTTCACCGCGCGCGTAAGCGCGCTTAGCCTCCCAAGTACGCCTTCTTGACTTCTTCTTTTTCAAGCAGCTCTCTGCCCGTGCCGCTGAGCGTTATTTTGCCCGTTTCAAGCACATACGCACGGTCTGTTATCTTCAGCGCCTTGTTCGCGTTCTGCTCAACCAGCAGTATGGTAACGCCGCTTTCCCTAAGCTCATATATTATGGAGAATATCTGCTCCACCAGTATGGGCGATAGGCCCATGCTCGGCTCGTCCATCATTATAAGCTTGGGCTTGCTCATGAGCGCGCGCGCCATGGCAAGCATCTGCTGCTCGCCGCCGGAAAGCGTACCCGCTTCCTGCTTGCGCCGCTCCTTGAGCCGCGGGAACCGCGTGAACACGTCCTCAACGGCTTCCTCGGGCGCCTTGCCAAGTATGTATGCGCCCATCTCTATGTTTTCCATAACGCTCATGTGCGCAAACACGCGCCTGCCTTCGGGAACATGCACAAGCCCCTTGGTAACGATCTTGTTCGGCTCCATGTGCGCAATGTCCTTGCCCATGAATTCTATTGTGCCGGACTTTGGATGCATCAGGCCGGATACGGTTTTAAGTATGGTGCTTTTGCCCACGCCGTTTGCGCCTATAAGGGAAACTATCTCCCCTTCGTTCACCTCAAAGCTTACGCCCTTGACGGCGTGTATCTTTCCGTAGTAAACGTGAATATCGTTCACTTTAAGCATGGCAGCCATTCTTATTCGTCCTCCTTGCCCAGATACGCCTCTATAACAACGGGGTTGTTCCTTATTTCATCCGGCGTGCCCTTTGCTATTATGCGGCCGTAGTTCAGCACCGCTATGCCTTCGCATATGCCCATTACCAGCTTCATATCGTGCTCTATGAGCATTATGGCAATGTGGAACTCGTCCCTTATTTTGCGTATGGTTTCCATCAGCTCCGCCGTTTCAGACGGGTTCATGCCCGCCGCAGGCTCGTCCAGCAGCAGTATGCCGGGATTCGTAGCCAGCGAGCGCACTATTTCAAGCCGCCGCTGCGCGCCGTATGGCAGGCTGCCCGCCTGCTGCGCGGTCATGTTCTCCATATGGAATATGTGCAGCAGCTCCCGCACACGCTCGCGCGCTTCTTTCTCCTGCTTCCAATATTTGGGCAGGCGCAGCATGCTTGATGCGACGGAGTAATTCATTGAATTATGCAGGCCTATCAGCACGTTTTCTTCAACCGTAAGGTCCTTGAAAAGCCTTATGTTCTGGAACGTTCTTGCGACGCCGCGGCGGTTTACCTCGTCCGTGGTCATGCCGAGCGTGTCCACGCCGTTCACCAGTATTGAGCCGCGCGTGGGGCGGTATACATTGGTGAGCAGATTGAATATGGTGGTCTTGCCCGCGCCGTTTGGGCCTATTATGCCGCAAATCTCCGTGCGCCCTATGGCGATGGTGAATTCATCCACGGCGCTGAGTCCGCCGAAGTCTATGCCTATGCGGCGGCATTCAAGTATCGGGGTCTTGCCCAGATCCCTTTCGGGTATCAGGTTATAGCTGGGCTCTTTCACAAGCTTGTTCATGCTTCCTCCGCTCCTTTCCCGCGGCCGCGCCTGAATGAAGCAAACAGCTCGCCGTTTACGCATTTTTCTATTATCCGCTTCATGGAGAAATCGTACCGGCCGAGCAGTCCGGACGGCTTGAATATCATGGTAGCTATAAGCAGCAGCGAATATACTATCATTCTGTAATCGTCAAACGCCCTGAGCGCTTCCGGCGCCGCGGTGAGCACTATTGCCGCAACAACGCTGCCCGCCATGGAGCCCATGCCGCCGAGAACCACCATTACCAGTATCTCTATCGACTTCATGAAGCCGAAGTTTGAAGGATTAAGTATGCCAAGGTACCCGGCGTAAAGCGCGCCTGCCGCGCCCGCAAACGCCGCCGACAGGCTGAACGCCAGCGTTTTATAATACGTTATGTTTATTCCGCAGGATTCGGCGGCAATCTCGTTTTCCCTGATGGAAAGCACCGCGCGCCCGTGGCGGGATTTCATAAACGTGTGGATAAGAAAGCAGGTAAGCCCCACCATGAGCCATGCGTTCACAAACGTTGTGGTCTTGGGTATGCCCTGAAGGCCCGCCGCGCCGTTAGTCAGCTTAAAGCCCAGCACGGAGTCTATATTCAGCAGCACAACGCGGATTATTTCCCCGAAGCCCAGCGTTATTATGGCAAGGTAGTCGCCCTTGAGCCGGAGCGCCGGTATGCCTATCAGCACGCCGAAAAGCCCCGCCACCGCCGCGCCTATTACTATGCCCAGCGGGAATGCCAGCTGCGCGGGTATGCCCGTGCGGGTCATAAAAATTGCGCTTGCATATGCGCCGACTGCCATGAATCCCGCATGGCCCAACGGAAGCTGACCAAGGTAGCCCGTTGATATGTTCAGCGACACCGCGGCTATTACCTGAATGCCTATAAGCATGGCAACCTTTGTTATGAATCCGGGCAGCGCCCCGCTTGAAAGCACCGCGTTGCCGCCGATAATGAAGGCCGCAAACAGCGCCGCGTTTATCAAATATGCCGCCCAGTTGGGCAATGTAAACCGTTTTTTGCTCATATTCGCCACCTGCATCAAACCTTCTCGGTCATCGGCCGGCCCATAAGTCCCGTGGGCTTGACCAGCAGTACCACTATAAGTATTGCGAACACAACGCCGTCCTTCCATTCGCTCAGCCCTGCGGAGGATACAAGCGCCTCCGCAATGCCTATTGCGAAGCCGCCCGCCATTGCGCCGGGGATGGAGCCTATGCCGCCAAGCACCGCCGCAACGAACGCCTTCAGGCCAAGCATGGAGCCCATGGTAGGGGTTGCCTTAGGATAGGCGCAGCAGTAAAGCACGCTGCCTATGCCCGCAAGCGCGCTGCCCACGGCGAAGGTGAAGGATATGGTATTGTTTATGTTTATGCCCATAAGCTGCGCCGCGCCCGCGTCCTCGCTTACGGCGCGCATAGCCTTGCCCATGCGGGTCTTTTTAACAAGCACGTTCAGCGCAACCATCGATATGCCCGCAACTACAACGGTTATGAGCGCGGTGGTCGGTATGGCTATCCGGCCGAGCTGTATGGGCGTATCGTCTATAAAAGTGGGTATAACGTGCGCATTTGCGCCGAATATAAGCTGCGCAACGTTTTCCAAAAAGTAAGAAACGCCTATTGCGGTTATCAGCAGCGATATGCGCGGGGATTGCCTGAGCGGTTTATACGCCGCCTTTTCTATCAGCACGCCCAGCACCGTGCAGCCTATCACCGCCGCAATAAGCGCTATTATGGGATTGGCGGCAAAGCGCGCCATCATCATCCATGCTATGTACGCGCCCACCATTATCACGTCGCCATGGGCAAAGTTCAACAGCATTATTATTCCGTATACCATGCTGTACCCAAGCGCCACCAGCGCGTATATAGAGCCGGATTGCAGGCCGTTTATAAGCTGTTTTATTATCGTAGTGAATACTGACATAACGATAGAGCAAACCTTTCAAAATAGTTGCCTTTGTTTCCTTATATATAAAGGAGTGCGGCGGGTCAAGCCGGGCCCTGCGCCAAAGCATGCGCATGGAAAGAGATTATTTTTGCCCCGCTTGCCCGCCGCGTCCCACCGCGAAAGGTCAAGGCAATAAACCTTCCGCGGTGGGCATGTCATATGGAGAAACCTGTTTTAAGTATGCGCACCTTGCGCTTAGAACATCCTGTCGAACACTTCTTCGCCGCCGGTCACCTTTATGATTACGGCGTCCTTTATGGGGTTGTTGTACTCGTCAAAGGTATAGCCGCCTTCACTGGTGATGCCCTTAACGTTGGGGCCTTCGGTCCTTATGGCTTCTATAACGGCCTGCTTGTATTCCTCGCTTGCGGGGGCATAGCCGGTTTCCTCGGCCTTCTCAAGCGCCGCGCACATTATCATTGCCGCGTCGTATGCGGTGGCCGCGAACATGTTCAGCGTGTCCTTGCCGTAGGCCGCAACGAATTCTTCTTCAAACTGCTTCACCGCATCGGTAGAGGCGGGAGCATAGCCGGAGCAATAGTAGCTGCCCTCGAGTACATCGGCGGAAGCGTAGTTCTTTACGCCGCTCCAGCCGTCGCCGCCAAGGAAGGTGCCGGTTACGCCGACCTGACGCGCCTGGGTAACGATGAGTCCGTCGTCCTCATAATAATTGGGGCAGAACACAACCTCGGGATTCTTGGCCGCTATGTTGGTCAGCTGGCTCTTGTAGTCCACGTCGCCCTTGGCATAGCCTTCTTCGGCAACTATTTCAACGCCAAGCTCCGCGCACTTTGCCTTGAACGCATCGGCAAGGCCCTGCGCATAATCGTTGCCGGTCTGCGCGAACACCGCCGCCGTCTTTACGCCCAGCACCTCCGCGGCGAAGGCTGCCATCTTCTCGCCCTGGAAGGGATTGATGAAGCAGGTGCGGAACACGTTGGAATAAACCGTGCCGTCCTCTTTGACGGTGACCGCAGCGGCAGTCGCGCTGGGGGTTATCATGGGCATGTTCACGGCGTTTGCCTCGCCGACCACCGCCAGCGTGTTGCCGGTAAGCACGTCGCCTACCAGCGCGGTAACGCCTTCGTCAACCATTCTGGTGAACGCGGTTACGGCTTCGGTATCATCGCCCTTGTTATCGTATATAACCAGCTCTATCTGCTTGCCGTTGATGCCGCCGGCTTCGTTTACCTTTTTGAAATACAGCTCCGCGCCGTTGCGCACGCCCAGTCCGTATACGGCGTATTCACCGGAATGCGGCCCCAGCAGGCCAACCTTTATGGTATCGCCGCTGCCGGAATTGTTGGAAGCATTGTTGTTGCCGCCGGCCGAACAGCCCGCGAACATTACCGCGGCCATAACGACCGCCATCACCATTGCAAAAACCCGTTTCATTTTTCTTTCCTCCGTTTTTTGTGCAAACTTAAAATTTAATAAAAACAAAAGCGGCTCTCCTTTTCTTATCGGGAGAACCGCCTTATTTCTTAGCGTATTTTTATGCGCTATGCACGGCAAGCTCTCCCGCCCCTAATCAGAATGACTATAAGGCTAATAAGGCTGAATATAATCAGCCCTACCATAATAAGGAGAACGCCAAGCATAACGTTCGTGCAGTTTACGAGCGCAGAAAATGCCGCCATTGCCGCAAAAACATTTGCCAATACGTTTGCCATGCTGCGCTCCTTTCCCGCGGCTTTTCGCCGCCCCAGAATTTTGTATATAATATACTAACCTCGATTCGACTTGTCAAGCCCAATTTTTACAAAAACATCGTTAATAATTATTCACTATCGAGGCATAGCCTGCGCTTATATCTTTGCCCATGCCTATCATTACGCCTATGGGGTCGTTTTCCGTTACGAATATCTGCGCATCACCAAGCGCCGCAATCACCCGTGCGTTGGCGGAGTCCGTATCGGCGGAGGTATCCGTGCTTATCACGGCTATGCCCGCGTTTACCGCCTCGGCAAATTCCTCCAGCGTCGCGTCGGGGTTGCCGTGGTTGCCCACCTTCAATATGTCCGCCGAAACGTCCGCATTGCGCCTGAGCAGCGTCCGCTCCTCCTTAAACTGCATGTCCCCTGTAAGCAGCGCCCTATGGCCGTTTGCGTGCAGCATAAGCACCAGCGAATTGTCGTTATCGTCGTCCTCGTTCAGCTCCGTAGGCGCAAGCACCTCTGCATATGCATCGCCGCCAAGGCTTATCCTGTCCCCCGCGCTGAGTATAGTGCTTTCAAGGCCGACCTTGCCAAGCTTTTTGTCCAGCTTCGCCTGCCCCTTTTTGTTGGCCTCGGCAAATTCCGCGCGATACGCCGCCTTTATGGTGAACGCCTCGGTAACGGCCTTCAGCCCGCCGGTGTGGTCATTATGGCTGTGCGTCAAAAACAGCCCCTCTATCTCATCAACGCCGTATTCCTTCAGCGTGCTTACCAGCGCGTCCGCGTTCTCCTCCCGCCCCGTGTCTACAAGGTAGAATTTGCCGTTCGCGCTTATCAGCGCCGCGTCGCCCTTTTTGGCGTTTATGAACAGTATCCATACATCGTCCGCCGCTTGGGCGCAGCCCGCGCACGGCAGCGCGGCAAGCATTATGCACAATAAAAATATAATCATTCTTTTCATGGCTCTATTATACATCAGCATCTTCTCAAAAAAATATAAAAATTTTGGCGTATACGCAAAAAGCAGGGATTGACAATCGCGCCGACAGCCGTTATAATATCTCTTGCGGTTCGCAAAGATGCGGTCATGGCGGAATCGGCAGACGCGTACGTTTGAGGGGCGTATGGGCAACCGTATGAGTTCAAGTCTCATTGACCGCACCAAATAAAAAAGTCATCCAACGGATGGCTTTTTTGTTTGTGCAATATAATAAAGAGACTTGAAAGCCGCGACCGTGCAAGGCACGGG
>UMCF01110738.1_pt1 | contig 18558 bp, 18 predicted proteins | sample 1964131 | NCBI WGS metagenome assembly UMCF01 (sample SAMEA4835958, study PRJEB28245) | human gut metagenome | biome: gut microbiome; material: fecal sample | place: Denmark | collected 2008
CTTTTTCAAAAAAAGCCTGCTGGCGTTCGGTCGCAAATTCAGCCGCTCGAAGCAGAGTGGTCTGTCGTGCTTCTATACCGGAAATGAGGCGCCGCGCTTCCGTAAGGTACCGCCCGAATGGCGTGGATTCATCCACTGCAATGGTCTGTGCCATGGCGGAAAGCCGAAGTCCCGGCTGGGCCCCGGGATTAAGAAAGGCCCGCCAATGACCGCTCTCGCGCCTGATCGTGATGTCGGCGATGACGTACTGAGTGGCTTCGCTCGCATAGTTGGCGGCCGGATGCGGGTTGAGGGTTTTGAGAAGCGAAAGCGCTGCATCAAGCTTCTTGCTGTCGCCCCCGGCTGCTGCGAGGAGCGCCTTGCTGTCATCGGCCGCAATCTCCTTCAGGTGCTTCAGAATGAGTTCGATAAGGAGTTCGCCGGTGTCTTTTTGAACGGAGCCTGATTCCATGCGGCGGCGGACCTGCAGCGCGAGACTTTCTGCAGGGGATGAGGCGCCGACGCCGGGCGGATCGAAGGTCTGCAGCAGCGCCAGCGCCTTCTGCCAGGCATTCAGCGGTGCGGAAACGATTCTTTTAAGACTTTCAGCAGTTTCTGCCAACGACTGCGGCAGAAATCCGGAGTCGTCAAGCTCCTCAATAAGCGAGATGACGAGCTCATGCGTCAGTTCGTCTGTGCTGAGGGAATTCAGTTCGGCGATGAGATCGTCGCGCAGCGATGACTGCGCGGCAACACGCTCCACCGCCGGAGTCTCGTCAGCGTGGTCAGCGCCGGAGCCCGACCAGCCGGAATAAATGTTTTCGAGCGGACCGCGATCTTCGGGGAAAGGCGTCTCATCTTCGCCGCGAACCGCTTCGCTTTCCTCGTGCAGTGACGGAGCGGATTCGGTTTCCGCTGCCTCTTCCTGCGCTTCACGCTCAAGAAGCGGATTTTCCTCTGCAGCAAGGTCGGCTTCGGCCAAAAGTTCGAGCGCATTCATGCGCAGCAGCCTGAGCGCGTACTGCTGCTGCGGAGCGAGCGTCTGCTGCTGAGCGAGCTGGGCGGCGAGAGAAGCGGAAATGCTCGGCGACATGGCTCACCCTACATGCTGAAGTTGTCGCCAAGGTAGAAGGCGCGCACGTCGGGGTTGTTGATGATCGATTTCGGTTCGCCGGAAGCGAGAACGCGGCCTTCGTTGATGATGTACGCGTGGTCGCAGATGGCAAGGGTTTCACGCACGTTGTGGTCCGTGATGAGAACGCCGATATTGCGGTCCCGCAGGAAGCGCACAATGCGCTGAATTTCAATCACGGCAATCGGGTCGACGCCGGCAAAGGGTTCATCGAGCAGAATGAAGCGCGGATTTGCGGCGAGCGCGCGGGCGATTTCCGTACGGCGTCGTTCGCCGCCTGAAAGGGAGAGCGCCGGATTCGTGCGGATGTGCTTGATCTGAAGCTCGTCGAGGAGCTTCTCAAGCCGCTCCTCGACCTCATAGGAGGAGAGCGGCCGCCCTTCATCGTTGAGCTGCATCTCCAGAATGGCACGAATGTTGTCTTCGACCGTCAGTTTTCTAAAGACGCTTGCTTCCTGTGGCAGATAGGAGAGCCCCATGCGGGCGCGGCGATAGATCGGCTGGTGAATGATCGACTTGCCGTCGAGTTCAATTGCGCCATCGTCGGCAACGACCAGACCTACCACCATGTAAAAGGTGGTGGTCTTGCCGGCGCCGTTGGGACCAAGAAGTCCGACGACTTCGCCCGACTTCACGGAAAGATCCACGCCCTTGACGACCTGGCGGGAGCCGTAGTGCTTCTTGAGGCCTTTGGCTACCAGCGTGTGCTTGACGGCATCGGCACTCTGAAGATTTTCAGTTGCTTCCATGGGAATTCAAGACGGAGAAGAGTATGGGATCAGGGTCTGGCGGGTGTGGAAAGCGAGGGAGCGCTTTGAAGCTGTGCGCCTTCGCGCTGAGCCGGCTGAGCGTTCTTCGTGCGGGGCGCAATGATGGTGGTCACGCGCTCGCGCTGGCCGCTTTCCGACTTGACGCCGCCCTCAACAACAGAGCGGGCGTTCCTCATGTCGTAGACAATGCGTTCACCCTGGGTCATGTCTTTTTCAACACCGTTTTCCGAACGTGAGAGCCTTGCGCCGCCCGTGAGCGTCACCTTGTCGGTCTCTTCGTCGTAAACGATGCGCTTCGCTTCCGCATGCATCCATTCATCCACCGGGTTCTTGGCGTCCGGATCGCGCTGCTGGCGAAAGCGTGCGGGCGCACCTGTGATGGTCGCCTGCCGATAGCCCTTCGGCGTAATTCTGAGCTCGAGAACATCGCCCGTGAGGCGCATGGAGCCCTGGTCGACCACAACGGCGCCGCTGTAGACGGCAGTCTGCTTCACTTCGTCGCCGTTGAACTGGTCGGCGTGAACCTCGATCTGCTGCTCTCGGTCGGATTGCAGCGCCCAGGCGCCGGAAGCAATGCTGGCGGCGATGGCGGCGATGAGAAGCTTCTTCATGAAGAAAGACTCCGTTGATGGCCTCTGGATGGCTGAGGCGGGGAAATGGGTGTCAGGAATAAGGCAGGATTGTCCGGACTTCAGGGAGCATCAGTCGAAAGACTTTTCGGCTGAAGAATCGTCGTAACGTGATTCCGGAGTTCAATTGTTCGGGCCACATTATCGTATATTGCACCGCCCTCAGATTCGGTCGTATTGTCGCCGCGGCGCATGAAGACGGGGTCGTTCGTCTCAAAGCGGAGCGTATCGAGCCATGCCCGCAGGAAATTGGTGCGGAAGTAAAGCTCGGGTTCCGTTCCCCAGGGTTCGCGCGTTACTTCGACATTCCCGGAAAATTCCACCGTCTCCATGCCGTCGTTGCTCCAGAGCTCATCGGCACGGGCGCTTGCAACCGCTTCGCCCGGAGCGAGCGAGAGCACCAGCGCTTTTTCAGCGTGCATCCGCTCATCGGAGAAATGCTGAAGATTTTCTGAGAAAGCCTTGTATTTCGGCTGGCCCGTTTCGTCGAAATCCGTAAGCGAGACATTGCGGGCGAGAAAATCAGGGCTCTTGTCGCTCGGAATGTATTTCAGTCCGGCAATTTCGGACTGTACGGAATACCAGTAGCTCAAAAGCACCAGGCCGAAGAGGATGACGGAGCCGACGATGGCGGTGATGCGCTCGCGGAAGATGAGACGGCGGTGAGCCATGCGCTTACTCCTGAGAAAGGAACTGCTTGTCGATGAGTTCCTCCCAGCGTCCCTGGGCCTGAAGAATCTTTTCAGCGAGGTCGCGCACGGCTCCCCGTCCGCCCTCATGCGGGGCGCGCCAGTGGATGTAGGGGTCAAGTTCGCTGCTGCCGTCCCAGGGCGTTGCTGCAAAGCCGACTGTTCTGAGGCAGGGAAGGTCGGGGAGGTCGTCGCCCATGTAGGCGCAGTTTTCCGGTTTGAGCCCGGCCGCCTCAAGCATCTTCCTGAGGGTGGGGAGCTTTTTGAGCTTTCCCTGCTCGACCTTTGTCATTCCCAGTTCATCGGCACGATAGGAGACGATTCCTGAAGTGCGGCCCGTAAGGATCGCAACTTCAATGCCGGCAGCCTGCAGCAGCTTGATGCCGAGGCCGTCGCGGACATGAAACTTTTTGGCAAGTTCTCCCTTGTCGGTAAAGACGAGCGAGCCGTCCGTGAGGACGCCGTCCACGTCGAGAACGACGATGCGGATCTCTCTGAGGCGTTCAAGATTTGAAGTCATCAGATCACCTTTGCGTCCATGAGGTCGTGCATGTGAAGCGCGCCCAGAAGTTTGCCGTCGGCATCCACCACGAGAAGCTGATTGCACTGATGGGCTTCAAGCGCTTTTACGGCGGATGCGGCAAGTTCGTCGGGGCCAATGGTGTGCGGGTTGGGCGTCATGACGTCCCGCATGACGAGATTGCGGACGTCGCCCACCTTTTCAATGAGACGGCGCAGGTCGCCTTCCGTGAAGATCCCGATCACGTGATCGTCAGCGTCGACCACGGCCGTCATGCCGATGTGCTTGGCTGTGATTTCGCGAATGGCGTCGAGAAGCCGGATATCCGCCGTGACGCGCGGAACTGCAGCGCCCTGGCGCATGATGTCCCGGACATGAATGAGAAGCCGGCGGCCAAGCGCGCCGCCCGGATGGCTTCTCGCAAAATCTTCCTTGCTGAAGCCCTTGGCCGAGAGGCAGGCAACCGCGAGGGCGTCCCCGAGCGCAAGCGTCACGGTAGTGGACGATGTCGGCGCAAGATTGAGGGGACAGGCTTCACGTTCAACGTGGCAGTTGATGTGCAGATCGGCGTGCTTGGCGAGCGTTGAATTCGGGTTCCCGGTCATTGCGATGAGGGTTGCCCCCTCGCGCTTCAGGATCGGGACGATCATGAGAAGTTCCTGCGTCTCGCCCGAGTAGGAGATGCCGAGCACGATGTCGTCGCTCGTGATCATGCCGAGATCGCCGTGGGCGGCTTCGCCCGCATGAACGAAAAAGGCCGGCGTTCCGGTTGACGCAAAGGTGGCGGCAAGCTTGCGGCCGATGTGGCCGGATTTGCCTACGCCCGAAACGACGAGGCGGCCGCGGCATCCGAGAACGGCCTTCACGGCCAGTGCAAAGTCCGGCGTGTCGCCAAGGCGCTTGGCTGCGGCAAGAATGGCGTCGGCCTCATGCGCAAGGACATCGCGGCCGAGGCGGACGGCAGCTTCAGCGTCGTAATGCGTTTCGATCATGGCTCTTAAGCTCCAGAATTTAGGGCAACTTTCTATTTTAAAAGAAAAACGCTCCATCGATTCCGGCGCATTCTGCCGGAACCAGACGGAGCGTCCGGAAATCCCTGAATTTCTTTATGCAGGAGTTTTTCTGTAAAGATCAGTGATTAAGGATCTTCGAGAGGAATTTCTGCGCACGTTCGGTATGGGGCTGGCTGAAGAACTGCTCTGCGGGCAGATTCTCGATGATTTCGCCGGCGTCCATGAAGATCACGTGATCGGCAACCTTCTTGGCAAATCCCATTTCGTGCGTGACGACCATCATCGTCATGCCTTCCTTGGCGAGACTCACCATCACATCGAGCACTTCGTTGATCATTTCCGGGTCAAGCGCGGACGTCGGTTCGTCAAAAAGCATGCAGATCGGATCCATGGCGAGCGCGCGGGCAATAGCAACGCGCTGCTGCTGGCCGCCCGAGAGCTGTCCGGGATACTTGTCGGCGTGAGCAAGAAGGCCTACGCGGTCAAGAAGCTTGAGGCCGCGGGCAAGCGACTCTTCGCGGGAGCGGCCAAGAACCTTCATCTGCGCAAGAATCAGGTTTTCGCGAATGGAAAGATGCGGGAAGAGTTCGAAGTGCTGAAAGACCATGCCGACGCGGCTTCTGAGCTTCGGCAGATCGGTCTTCGGGTCGCCAACGGAGACGCCGTCAACGATGATTTCACCCTTTTGGAAGGGTTCAAGGGCGTTCACGGTCTTGATGAGCGTCGATTTGCCTGAGCCCGACGGGCCGCAAACGACGACGACCTCGCCTTTTTCAACGTTGACGTTGCAGTTCTTGAGAACCTGGAAGTTGCCGTACCACTTGCTGAGGTTCTTAATTTCAATCATTGCCATGAGAGGGATCCTTAAGGGTGAGCTCTTCTTCTAGTGTGTCAGCGTGCAGCGACAGCCATCTTCGCCTGCAGGCGGCGAATGAGCATTGAGAGCGAAAGCGAGACTGCAAGGTAGCAGGCAGCTGCAAAAGAGTACATCAAAACGAGCTGTCCGTCGCGCTGTGCGATCTTAACGACTGCGCCCATGAAGTCGCTGCCGCTGATGACGTAGACGAGACTGGTGTCCTGGAAAAGAATGATCGTCTGCGTGAGGAGCACTGGGAGCATGTTGCGTACAGCCTGCGGAAGAATGACGTAGCGCATCGTCTGGGCATAGGACAAGCCGAGGCCCGTGGCGGCAAAGTACTGCCCGCGGCCGATCGACTGGATGCCTGCACGCATGATTTCCGCAAAGTATGCCGCCTCAAAGAGCACAAATGTGATGATGGCGGTCAGATTGGCGCCGATCATCACCGGATGATCCAGACCAAAGATGAGGCGGAGCACTTCAGGCATCAGGAGGAAGAACCAGAAGAGCACCAGGACGAGCGGAACAGCGCGCATCAGGTTGATGTAGAGGCGCGCAATGAACGAAAGCCATCCGATGGAGGAAAGGCGGGCGAGCGCAAGGAGCGTTCCGAGCGCAAGACCGAAAACGGCAGTGATGGCTGTAAGCTCAATGGTGTAGCCGGCGCCGGCAAGGAGGAAGTCCACCGAGCCGGAGATTGAGGAAAAATCAACGGACATGATCGGTGCTCCTTACTTGGCGGCAATGAAGCCGGGAATGACGCTCTTTTTCTCGACCCAGGCCATGAGCTGATTCACGACGAGAGCGATGATGATGTAGAGAATCGTGGCCCACAGATAAGCGGCAAAGAAGGTGAAGGTGTTTTCACCCATTTCATTGGCGCGCATCGTGAGCTCCGGGAGACCGATCGTCATGGCGACGGCGGTGTTCTTGACAAGGTTCATCGATTCGCTCGTAAGGGGCGGCACGATGAGGCGCATGGCCATCGGGAGCACGACCTGGACATAGGCCTGAACGGTCGTGAAGCCGAGCGCTTTTGCAGCATTGGGAAGGCCCCGCGGAAGCGATGAGATGCCGGCGCGGACCTGCTCGGCAATACGCGAGGACGTAAAGAGCCCCATGCAGATGAAGGCGGTGACGAACTGTCCGACGGCAGGATCGACCTCAATGAGCCAGTCCTTGTACCAGGGAACAAGTTCGGGGACGACGAAGTACCAGATGAAGATCTGGACAATCAAGGGAATATTGCGGAAGAGTTCAATCCAGGCTTCACAGACGCCGCGGATGAATTTATTTGGCGCTGTTCGCAGAGTGCCGACAATGATGCCGATAAAAAGTGCCAGCGCAAAAGCGGCGATGGTGAGGCCGATCGTCCACCAGGCGCCGTTGAGGATGTAGACCCACCAGGGGTCTTCTGTAAGGAGGGACTGCTCAAGAAGCGAGTCCAGACTGAAATTGAGCGCCATGACGCAATCCTCTTTTTATTTCTCCGACGACGCTGCGCAAGGGGGTCTTCCCGTGAAGCCCTCAGTCAAGTTTCTGAAGGGGCGCGCCGTCCGGGGCGGGAGTCTGTGACGTTTGAAGAAGATCCCGGGTGCAGCCAAAGTGCTAGCAGACCGCACCCGGGATTGAAAAAGATCAATCAGAAACGGCAGGACCGGATCAGATGCCCTTGTCGCTCGGGTTCTTGAAGAGCTCCTTCGTGTAGGAGTTCATCTTGAAGTTGAGGTTGGTGTTCTTCGGAGGAATCGGCGACTCAAACCACTGCGTGTAGAGCTTCTCAAGTTCGCCCGACTTGATCATGTCGGTGACGGTCTTGTCGACAACGGCCTTGAATTGCGGATCGTCCTTGCGGAACATGGCGCCGTAAGGTTCGACGGAGAGCGCCGCGTCAAGGATCGTGAAGTCCTCGGGATTGGAAAGGTTGGCAATCTGGCCGGCAAGCAGAACGTCGTCGATGATGAAGGCGTCGGCGCGCTTGTTGGCGACGAGCTGCATCGATTCCGCAAAGTCCTTCGTCATCAGGTAGCGGAACTTGAGCTTGTGATCGCGTTCGTAGGCCTTCGTGAGGGCCACGGATGTCGTGCCGGAGGTGAGCGCAATGGTCTTGCCGTTGAGGTCGTCAATCGTCTTGATGCCGCTCGACTTCCAGACGGCTGCGGAGACCTGAATGCCGAAGTAGCTCACCGAGAAGGCAGCTTCCTTCTGACGCTTCAGAGAATTGGTGGTCGAGCCGCATTCGATATCGACGGTGCCGTTCTGGATGAGCGGGATGCGGTTGGCCGAAGTGACCGCCTGATACTTGATGTCAAGCTTCGAGAGGCCGAGTTCCTTCTTGACGGAATCCGCAACGCGCTGGCAGACCGTGAAGGCATAGCCTGTAGGCTTGCCGTCGGCGTTGAGGTAGGAGAACGGAACCGAACTTTCGCGGTAGCCGAGCGTAATGGAGCCGGTTTCCTGAACTTTTTTGAGCGTGCCCGTAAGCTCAGCCGCGCTCACGGCGGTGCTGGCGGCGAGAAGACATGTGGCAGCGACGATGGCTGTGCGGCGGGAAATCTTGAACATATCTGGCTCCTGATCTCTGAATGGTCTCTTGGAATGCTGCAGGTGCCGTATGCGTATCGGGGCGAACCTGTAATAACTATTGAAGCAATAGCTGTGCCAAAAGTCGGGAGCGCGGGAAATGAGGTTCACAAATGAAAAATGCCCTGCATTGCGGCTGCAGGGCATTTTCGAGTGCATCAACGTGGTGCATCAGCACTCATTTGGTGCATATTAATCTTCTGCTTGAAAGACCGGGCGCCGTCCTTCGAGGAAGGCTTTGAGCGCTTCCGCTGCTTCAGGCGTTGCGCTTTGGCGGGCATAGATTTCTTCCTCAAGCCTGATGCTTTTCTCAATTTCTTCGCCGCGGGCGGCCTTGAGGACAGCCTTGGTGCCGGCTACGGCAAGGGGCGGCAGCACGGCAAGGCGCGCCGTCTTGGCGGCAACGACATTGTCGAGGTGCTCATCCTCAACGACGCGCGTGATGAGGCGCATGGCTTCTGCTTCATCCGCACTGATGGGTTCGGAGAGAAGCAGCTTTTCGGCGGATTTGGGAAACCCGGCGGCGGCCGTGATGATGGCGCCGGCTCCCCAGCGCGGCGTGCGGGCGAGCGCTACCGAAGGAAGCGAAAAAAGAGCATGAGGGCCTGCATAAACCAGATCGCAGTAGAGAAGCGCCGTAAAGGCTTCTCCCACGCAGGGGCCGTTTACCTGGGCGATGACAGGCTTCGTAAAGGCGCGGATGGCGGCAAAAAATTCTCCTGCAGCGGCTTCAGCATCCTGCGGTGCCGCAAGCATTTCCTCAAGATCCGCACCGGCGGAAAAGACCGAGCCGGCGCCCTTGAGCAGAACGACGCGGACTTTGGCATCGCTTTCGGCATCCGTGAGCGCTTTTGCTAGGGTGCGGAACATATCGCACGTCAGTGCATTGCGCCGCTCCTTGCGGTCGATGGTGAGATGAAGAATCCCGTATTGAAGGGTGGTCTGAATGCTCATTGTTTATCTCATATCAGGTATCGCGGAGCGTTTTGCTCCAGGCAACCGTCGGGGAAACTGCCGGGGCTGGAGCAGCTTCGTAGCCGCTTGACCGCATGAAGCTTTCCATCGGTTCGTTGCCGCGCAGAACGTAGCCCGTCATTTTATGGAAACCCTCAAGGAATGCTTCGGATTCGAGCCAGTGAAGAAGTTTCCGGGCGATGCCGAGGCGATGCATGTCGTCGCGCACGCAGATGCCGAATTCAGCTTCCAGTTCCGACAGGGCCGACCAGCGTCCGCAGGCCGCAATGCGTGCGTTTTCGTCTGTTGATTCAACGAGCACCCAGGCGCCGCTTCTTGACCAGTCCGGACGGCAGAGCTCAGCAATGCGCTCATCGGAAAGGGCGGCATTCGTGTGGAAGCGATAGTAGCGGGAGGTTTCCGAGAGTTCCTGAATGAAGGCTTTCAGAAGCGGGAAGTCGTCTTCAATAAGTGCTCGCAGAGAGAGCGTCCTGCCGGAACGAAGCTCTATTGTACGCAGGAGCTCCCATTGGGCAGGCTGGAGGGCGAGATGACTAAAGTTCCGGTCGGCAGCCAACGGCGCATCATAAAGCGCGGCTTCGGCATCCAGAACGAGTAGGCCGTCAGGAACCGGCACCACCGGTTCAAGGCGGAGTTCCCGAAGCGCCGGGACGGCAGCGGCGAGATCTGAAAGCCGGCAGATCGCGTTGAAGAGCGTCTCCCAATTGATTTCCGGAAGACCTCGGTAGTCGCCGAGCGCAATGGCCGCCTTCGGGGTTTGCGCAAGACGTTCTGCGGCCAGCCGGGAAATGGGGGGAAGTCCTACGGCACGGTCGTCGTATAGGGAAGAGGCGAGACCTGCTCCGCCGAATTCCACGACAGGGCCGAGAACGGCATCCAGTTTGATGGAAAGCCTCAGTTCACGCTCAAGGGAGTGGGATGCCATTTTTTCAACCAGCACGCCTTCGGGACGTGCAAGGGGAGAAAAAACCTCAAGATTGGCGGTGAGTTTTTCCCAGGCTTGAGCGAGTTCGTCCGGACCGGAAATGGAAAGAAAAACGAGACCGGAGGCGCTGCGGCTCCCCAAACCTTCGCTCACGGCTTTGATGGCGACGGGCCAGCCGATTTCCTTCGCGGCATCAATTGCCTGTGCCAGCGACATCGTGAGCTTCGCCGGGACCGGCTGAAGTCCCAGCGTGCTGACGAGTTCGCGAACCTCCCGGGGTCCGAGTACATGGCGGCCGGAATGAAGGACGTGCTCGAAAAGCGTGCGGATTCTTTCCAGTTCTTCTTTTTTGAGGAAGCCCCTGCCATGCTGAGGCGGCGAGCGGCGCTCGCGGATGATGTCCTCGCGTTCGGCAAGAAGACCGAAGGCTCGCATTGCGAGTTCCGGCGTGCGTACGGGGATGATGCGCGAATCGGGAAAAGCGGCCAGCTGACGGCGCACAACCGGGGTGCTGCGGCTGGAGATCCAGGAAACAAAGACCGGCTTATAGGTCTTCATGGCTGCGCGGGCGATTTCAGAGAGCGTCGGATCGAGCGTAGAAACCGGACTCGGGCCGATCACTACGGCGGCGCCGTGGATCCCGGCGTCGTCGAGCACCATGCCGAGCGTTTCGGCAAAACGTTCTCCAGGCGCGCTTGCGCCAAGAACGACAGGGTTGACGGGGATATGTTCTTCCGGATGCGTCTTGTGAAGCGCCTGAATGGTTCGATTCGAGAGCCCCCGGATGATGATGCCCGCAGAGTCGGCGGCATCAGCGGCGAGTGCGGCTACGCCGCTGTCGTTGGCAATGATGGCGGCCGAGCGGCCGGCAGGGAGGGTTCCCGAAGAAAAGGCCGCTGCTGCCGCGCAGAATTCCTCATAGGTGCGGACGCGCAAGGCTCCGGAAGCGGCGAGGAGTGCGTCAAACGCTTTGTCGTCGCCCGCATCCGTGCCGAAGCGGCCGGCAGCGAGTCTGTCGGCCGCATATCCTGAACCGGGACCGGCGCGAAGCACAATGACGGGTTTTGTTTGAGAGGCTTTTCTCAGAGCGCATGCAAAGGCTCTGGGGTTTCGGAGCGCCTCAACTTCAATCGCAATCACGCGGGCGGCGGCATTCGAGGAGAACCATTCAATGCACTCCGCCATGCTGATGTCGGCTTCAAGTCCGGTATTGATGATGCCGGCAAAGCCCAGGCGCGATTCCTCAGCATGATCCATGAGTCCGGTCGCAACCATTGCCGACTGGGTGATGAGCGCAACCCCGCCCGGCAGAGGCATCCTCGGCCAGAAGCTGGCATTGATGCCTTTGGCCGGATTCAGAATGCCGATTGAGTTGGGGCCGATGAGCCTTGCGCCCATCGCGCGGGCGGATTCGAGGAGCTCTTCGATTTCAAAGCGATCAGAGAGCGGCCCCTCTTCCTGGGGCGCGAAGAGAACGGCCTCGGGCGGTTTGCCCGCGAGCTGCCTGAGGGCGGCAGGAAGGTGCTTTCTGCCTACGCAGAGGATGGCAAGGTCTATTCGGTCTGTTGGAATTTTGGAAATATCCGCAAAGCAGGGACGCTCGCCGATGAAGCGGTATTTGGGATTTACCGCCCAGAGGCGTTCGAGTCCCGTCGAGAGCGTGACGGAGCGCCAGACGTAATAACCGCGGCTTCCCGGATTGCTGCTTGCGCCGATGACGGCGACGGAACGAGGGGAAAGCGCGGCGGATAGCTTTGAGCTCAACATGAATCGGCCATGCGGAAAGTGCGTGCACTCGAAAGTGTAGCCGGAGAGACCTGTCGACAAGTGCTTGCTAAACTGCAATATAAGGGCCGGAGGATCGGTTTTTGCGATTATTTCCGGCGCCTCTCTGCTTCACCCTGGCGCGCAAAGCGGGACTTTCTTCAGAAAGCCGTCCGGCACGCGTGCTGCCGCTTCCCGCAGCTAAGCAGATTCCCCCGGAGGTAAATGTATGAAGGTCAATGGCATTCCCACCCGCACCATTCGCGCACTTGATGACGGAACTGCCGTCGAAATCATCGATCAGACGCTGCTGCCCTATCGATTTGAAAAGCGCGTGCTTTCGGACTGGCGCGACTGCGTGGAGGCGATTGATGTGATGCGCGTACGCGGTGCGCCGCTGATCGGCATTACCGGCGCCTGGGCTGTCGTGCTGGCGACGAAGGAAAACCCGGAAAACGCCGCGCTCATCAAGGCGGCCGAGCAGATTCAGAATGTTCGCCCGACAGCGGTGAATCTTTCCTGGGCGGTTCAACGGATGCTCGCGGCGCTTCTGCCGAGGGATCCGTCTCTGAGGTTCCCGGCTGCAGTGAAGCTCGCAGAAGCGATGACGCAGGAGGATGTCATGCTTTCGCGCGCGATTGGAGACGCGGGCTACGGCTTGATTGCCGAGCTCTACAGGAAGCTTCGCCGGCCGGTCAACATCCTCACGCACTGCAATGCCGGGTGGCTCGCCACCGTCGACTACGGCACCGCGCTTGCACCGATTTACTTTGCCTTCGAAAGAGGCACGCCCGTGCACGTCTGGGTAGACGAGACGCGGCCCCGCAATCAGGGGCTGCTGACGGCCTGGGAGCTCGGTCAGCAGGGCGTTCCGCATACCATCATTGCCGACAATGCCGGCGGCGAACTCATGCAGAAGGGCGCGGTCGATATGGTGATCGTCGGCGCCGACCGCATTACGCGCCGGGGAGACGTTGCCAATAAGATCGGCACCTATCTCAAGGCGCTCGCCGCCAAGGACAATGAAATTCCCTTCTATGTGGCGGCGCCTTCCTCGACGATCGACTGGAAGTTGAATGACGGCAAGCGCGAAATCCCGATTGAGAACCGATCTGCGTCCGAGGTGCTTTCGCTGCGCGGCATTGACCGTTCGGGCGAGGTTGCCACCGTGCAGCTCGCTTCTCCCAATGAATCGGCGGCGAATCCGGCTTTCGACGTGACGCACAACCGCTTCATCACCGGCATCATTACCGAGCGAGGCGTTTTTTCGCCCACCAACCTTGCTGCAGCCTTCCTGGATCAGATTGCAAATGCAGGACTCTGAGGAATTTGCGCTGAGGCGCGCCGTGATTGAAACGGCGCGCGAACTCAACCGCCGCGGCATCAACGTCAACAAATCCGGGAACATCTCTGCCCGCTTCCGGGAAGGCTTCCTGATCACGCCTACGGGGATTCCGTACGAATCGCTGATCCCCGAAGACATCGTTTTTATTGATCTGAAAAGCGGCGGATTCACCGGGAAGCGGCTGCCGAGCTCCGAGTGGGAAATGCATGCCGAGGTATACCGCGCCCGGGCTGATGCAGGGGCTGTCGCGCATTGCCACTCGGCTTACGCCACAGCGCTGGCGTGTCAGAACATGCCGATTCCGGCTTTTCACTACATGGTGGCGGCTGCCGGCGGCGATTCGATTGACGTGGTTCCCTACGAAACGTTCGGCACGCATGCGCTCGCCCTGCGGGCTGCAGAAGCGCTTCAGAAGAAAAATGCCTGTCTGCTCGAGCATCATGGGTCGCTTTCTCTTGGGAAAACGCTCGGGAAAGCCATTGCGCTTCTTGCCGAGGTCGAGAATCTCGCCCGGCAGTACTGTATTGTTCGTTCGCTTGGCGAACCGCGCCTCATTCCGGCTGATGAGATGGCGCGTGTCGTTCAGAAATTCAAAACGTACGGTCGTCAGCCTGGAGATAAAGAGTGAAAAAGCCCATACCTGCCCCCCGCGAATGGCTGCGCTGCGACGGTACGACGGTTTCCTGCACGGAATCGGTGCGCGTGCTCGAGGAAAACTGGCATGAAGTCGCTGAACTCCTGGCCGAAAGCTATGAGGACGCAGTTCTCCTCGGCGTCGGCAAAAAAGAATTCAAGGACGCGATGAAGCGTCTGATTGATGATCTCGAGTGCGATTGGGCCGAGAAGACTGCTCCGGTGGAGTCGCTCCCGAAAGGAAAGGCAAAATGAAGAAGCGTCTTTGTGCAGCGCTCTCCGCAGCGTTGGTTCTTCCTTTTTTCCTTGCCGCCTGCGCTCATCCCCAGCTTCTTGACATGGGGGAAAGCGACAGTCAGATTGTTGAATACCTCGGCAATCCAGACGCCCGCGTAGAACTTCCCGACGGCAGTACGCGGCTCGTCTACTCCGGGCAAGGCGCGGCACAGGAGGTGTGGTGGCTTACGCTTGATAAAACCGGGAAGCTCGTAAGCCGCATCAATGCGCTCGATCGCGAACACTTTGCCTTGATCAAGCCGGGCGTTTCCACCGAAAAGGATGTCTGGAATCTATTCGGCAAGTGCGCGCAGAAGTATGAATTTGCCCTCTCGAACCAACATGCCTGGATGTATCGCTTCAAGGATGAAGGCGCTTTCGATATGGCCTGCTGGGTGCAGTTCAACCCCGAGGGCATTGTGACGGAAGTGGGCTATACGCTTGATCCCTGGAAAGACCAGGACCACTGGCTGATTTCGTTCTGATTTTTTACTCCGGGAGCGGTCTTCATGGACACTGCCCTCAACCGCATCAAACATACGGCTCAGGGGCGCTGGCCCGAAATTTTTGCCGCTGCCGGAATGGATTCCGGGCACTTTGTGAAGGCCAATCGTCCGTGTCCGCTTTGCGGCGGACGGGATCGCTTCAGCCTTCTGAAGGGAGAGCGGAATGAACCCGACGGGCGCTGGTACTGCCGGGGCTGCGGGTATGGAGACGGCATTGAGCTTGTGAAGCGCTTTAAGGGAACAACCTTCCCGCAAACGCTTCGCTGGCTCGAGTCGTATCTCGGCATCGAGCATCGGCGTGAGAGCTTTCGCCTCCGTCCGGAGGCGCTCTCGGAAGCGGAAAAGAGCGCCCGGAGGAGGGAACGCAATCTTGCTTTCTGGAATGCGGCAGTGCCGCTCCGGGAGTTGAGCCGCGAGTCGCCGCAGTGGAGGTACCTCGCTTCGCGCGGACTTGGGGCTTGCGACGTGAGCGCAATGCTGCGTGCGGAAGCAGAAGCGGATGCCTGGGAAACAGATGATGATGGGCAAAGCCGTCCTGTCGGGAAATACCCCGCGCTTCTCGCGGCAGTGACGGACGGCAGAGGCGAGATCATCACGCTTCACAGAACTTTTCTGACGCCCGGTGGCGGCAAGGCTCCGCTTGCGTCTCCCAAGAAGCTCGCACCCGGAGCAATTGAGGACGGTCTCATCAGGCTCTTTCCGCCTACGGCGATTCTTTGCCTCGCCGAAGGCATAGAAACAGCGCTTTCCGTTCATGAAATGACCGGGCTTCCTGTCTGGAGCGCCATTTCGCTTACAGGCTTCAGAAAGTTCGGAGCCGTGCCTGAAGGCGTGAAGAAGATTCACATCTGCGGCGACAACGACCGCTCTTATGCCGGAGCGGCGGGAGCCTACGAATTGGCCTCCCGCATCAGCAGAGGCCGGCCGGATATCGAGGTGACGGTTCATATTCCGCCTGAACCCGGAACAGACTGGAATGACGTTCTCCGTTCAGGCGGAAGACTGGAAATCCGCTGAAGCCTTATTTCTGCGGCGTACGCTTTGTGAGCACTGTGGCCGAAACGCCGGCTACGATGATGACGGCGATGCCGATAGCCGTGGCGGGAGCAATGGGTTCGGCAAAGAAGATGAGCCCGAGCACTGCGGCAAAGACAATGGCCGAGAACTGAAGCGCGCTCGTGAGAAGCATGTTGCCGGCGCCCCATGCGCGGGTGAGGCAAAGCTGCGCGAGGGTTGCGGTTACGCCGATCCCGAGAAGCGCCGGGAGGTCCTCTGTCCGGATTGGATTGAGTCCTCCCGCGGTAACGAGCTGGCCCAGAAGCCCGCAGACTGTTCCGAAAAGCGTGAAGTAAAACACAATGCGCCAGTCGGGTTCGCCGATTTTGGTGAGCCCCTTCACCTGCATGTAGGCGAGCGCCGAGAAGAATCCGGAGGATAGTCCGATTGTTGCGGCAAGCTCCTCGCCTGCATGCACTTCCGGGCGAAGCGCGAGGACAACGCCGATGAAGCCCGCGGCAATGGCGGCAAGGAGCCCGAGGCTCGGGCGGCGGCCGGCTCGAAGCGCGAGCACGGACACGAAGAGCGCCATATAGAGCGGGCTCGTGTAGTTGAGCGTCATGGACGTGCCGAGCGGCAGTACGCCGAGGGTCCAGAACCAGATCGTGAGGCCGAGCGTACCGAAGAAGCTTCTTTTCATATGCGAAAAGAAGAATTGCGTTCGCAGCGTCTGCCGCTTAAGAAGCACCCAGAGTGCGATCACAATCATGCCGAAAAGCGAGCGGTAGAAGACGAGCTCAAAGGTGGAGAAATGTTCTGCGCCGAGCTTCGTGCAGACAGCCATCAGCGAAAAGAGAAAAGCTGCGGCGAGCATCCAGAGGCTTTGCATGAGAGAGTGTCCGGGAGCGGAGAAGTAGAGGGTAAAGAAACGAAAGCCCCGCAGTTTGTGCGGGGCTTCCGTTGGAGCCTCAAAAGAGAAGAGGTTCCTTCAAAGAAGGCATCAGGCAGGGATTACTGCTGAACGTCTTCCTTCTTCGGTTCGCGGCGCAGCTTGATGTGAAGCTCGCGCAGCTGCTTTTCGTCAACCGTCGACGGAGCCTGCGTCAGGAGGCACTGAGCGCGCTGCGTCTTCGGGAAGGCGATGACGTCGCGAATCGAATCCGCTTCGACCATCATGGCAACGATGCGGTCGAGGCCGAAAGCGAGGCCGCCATGGGGAGGCGCACCGAACTTGAGGGCGTCGAGGAGGAAGCCGAACTTCTGACGAGCCTCTTCAGGACCGATCTTAAGCGCGGCGAAAACCTTTTCCTGAATGTCCTCGCGGTGGATACGGATCGAGCCGCCGCCGATTTCCCAGCCGTTCAGGACGCAGTCATAGGCCTTGGCGTAGCAGTGTTCCGGATCCGTGAGGAGCTTGTCTTCGTCGCCGTCGAGCGGGCAGGTGAACGGATGGTGGCAGGCAACCCAGCGGTCTTCTTCTTCCGAGTACTCGAACATCGGGAAGTTGACGACCCAGAGGGGCTTCCAGCCCGGCGTAAAGAGCTTGTGCTCCTTGCCGAATTCAGAGTGGCCGATCTTGAGGCGCAGGGCGCCGAGGCTGTCCCAGACGATCTTCGCCTTGTCCGCGCCGAAGAAGACGACGTCGCCGTCCTTGGCGCCGACGCGTTCGAGGATGGCCTTAAGCTCTTCGTCGGAGAGATTCTTCACGATCGGCGACTGGAGGCCTTCGCGTCCGCGGGCGAGCTCATTCACCTTGATGTAGGCGAGGCCCTTGGCGCCGTAGATCTTGACGAACTCGGTGTAGGTGTCGATTTCGGAGCGCGGCATGGAAGCGGCGCCCGGGACGCACATGGCCACAACCTTGCCGTTGTGGAGCGACTTGACGCCGGAGAAGACCTTGAAGGCCGAGTTGGCGACGATGTCGGTCACTTCGTGCAGACGCAGGCTGATGCGGAGATCGGGCTTGTCCGAACCGTACATCGCCATCGCGTCGTCGTAGAGCATGACGGGGAACGGATCAACGAGATCAACGTCGATCGCTTCCTTGAAGACCGTGCGGACGAGCTTTTCCATCAGGCCGCGGATCTCGTCCATGTTGAGGAACGAGGTTTCAATATCGACTTGGGTGAATTCAGGCTGACGGTCGGCGCGAAGGTCTTCGTCGCGGAAGCACTTGACGATCTGATAGTAGCGGTCGAAGCCCGCGATCATCAGGAGCTGCTTGAAGAGCTGCGGGGACTGCGGCAGGGCGTAGAAGCACCCTTCCTGAACGCGAGACGGCACGAGGTAGTCGCGGGCGCCTTCAGGGGTGGAGCGCGTAAGGGCCGGCGTTTCGATGTCGATGAAGCCGTTGGCGTCAAGGAACTTGCGGAACGCCATCGCCGTGCGGTAGCGGGTGCGCAGGTTCTTCTGCATGACCGGACGGCGCAGGTCGAGCACGCGGTACGTGAGGCGCGTCGTCTCGGAGAGGTTCTCGTCGTCGAGATGGAACGGAGGCGTGGCCGAAGCGTTGAGGATCTCAAGTTCGTGGCAGAGAACTTCGACGCCGCCCGAGATCAGGGAGTCGTTCTTCGTGCCTTCAGGACGCGCGCGGACGAGGCCGACGACCTTGAGGCAGTATTCATTGCGGCAGCGGTCGGCGGTGGCAAACACTTCCGGACGGTCCGGATCGCAGACAACCTGCACGAGACCCTCGCGGTCGCGAAGATCGATGAAGATCACGCCGCCATGGTCGCGGCGACGATGGGCCCAACCGTAGAGGGTCACAGTCTGGCCGATGAAGGACTCATCAACCAAGCCAGAGTACACGGTTCGCATAAAAGCTCCCAGAATTGCTGGCCGCAGGGCCAGCAGGGTATGAAAAAAATAGCGCGCCCCAAACCCTTTCGAGGCTGGGGAGCTGCCTTGAAATCTGTCGCGCTTGGGGGTTGTCCGGCGCTCCGTCGTTTGTAGCGGCAGCGCTCC
>UMCF01058594.1_pt1 | contig 18526 bp, 13 predicted proteins | sample 1964131 | NCBI WGS metagenome assembly UMCF01 (sample SAMEA4835958, study PRJEB28245) | human gut metagenome | biome: gut microbiome; material: fecal sample | place: Denmark | collected 2008
GGAGCTAGACACTACGTACAACTATCCACGCGTCTGGGGGCTCCAGCAGATGTTTACCCCTCAGATGAAGCAAGATGTGGCTGTCAACGACTTCCCCGTCTATGCTAAGGCTGAGAAACCGATCACGATGGAGGCTATGCGTCATGCCTTCCGTTTCCACTACGATGGCACGGATCATGATCCTTATCTCCACAGCAATCCGCACGAGGTGTACCGTCCTGTCTCTATCTTCCGCACCACGCAGACGCACATCCTACAAGTGCAGCCTAAGCTCCCTGTAGCTGTCGGTCGTATCAACCACGTTTGCTTAGGCATGGCTGATCTAGGACTCTTCGTACCACTCTTCCAAGGGGTAACCTCTTACCCAGAGCCTTATACTAAGGGCGGAGGAGAGTCCTCTCAGGAGTCTGCCTACTGGACCTTCCGCAAGGTGCAGGTACTCGGTATGACCAATTATAATAAGTATGCTCCGCTGATCAAGGCTCGCTATCACGCCTTCGAGCTGGAGTGCGACGAACGCATCGAGGAGATACAGCGTCGCTACTGTCACATGCTAGACAAGGGCATGACGCATGCTGCTCAGGATATGCTACAAGAAGCTTCGGATGCGATCTTGTGGCGTGCGCTCGATCTAGCCGATGCGCTGATCGAGGAGCTCTTTACGCAGATGACACGTGACATACAGGCTGAGTACCTCTTCCACGGAGCTTAGTCTATCAAGTCACTCAACAAAACAAAGGAGACCGCTCACCAATTGGAGGGCGGTCTTCTTTCTCTAATCGCTAATCCGTCGTAACGCTCTCCTTTTTGTATCTTTGCACGCGAGTAAGTAAGAGAGAGCTTTGTGAGGCTTCTTCTGCTGATTCTATAGATACATGTTGATTACAGAGTACATATTACAGTTAGTCGGAGGTATCATCATAGGTCTCTGCATCTCCGCCCCGATGGGCCCCGCTGGGATCCTCTGCTTGCGACGAGCACTCGAGCAAGGACGACGTGCTGGAGTTATAACAGGTGTGGGCGCCACGCTGGGTGATCTTGTTTATGCGATTATGACCTACCTTTTCACAGGTATCTTGCTAGACTATATAGATCGGAATATGGTCCCTCTGCGTATTGTGGCGAGTCTGCTCTTTTTTGGCTTTGCTACTTACCTATACTTTAGCACACCTCGCCTAGAGGTGTCGCAGCGTGTCGCCGCAAAGATCAATCAGCGCAACCTCTCTCACCTAGGAAGTGGCTTCCTTTTGACCATCCCTAATCTGCTTATCGTCCCTGTTTATGTGGTCCTCTTCAGTCAGTTCAACTTCGTCTATCCGTTCGGCGAGCCTCCCTACGGGATGTTTGCACTCGGACTCATCTCCATTGCCCTAGGGGCTCTCATTTGGTGGCTCTTTATCACCTACATAGCGACCCGTCTCAGAGACTTAGTAAGTCAGCGTAATTTGCGCATCTTCAACCGCATCTTTGCCCTTGTTTTTGCGGTGATAGCAGTCGTCTCGCTAGTCTACACATTTGTAGCTCTGTAAAAGCTTCGACTAGACATCTACCTTATTTATATATGACAAAAGCAATCTCACGCCCTACCAGGGGCTTCTGGTGTGGGTTACTTCTGATGGCAGCTTTCGCTGGTGTGGCTGTTCTACTAGCGCCGCTGCCACTCTTTAAGGAGACGCTCCGGATCTCTCCGCTCATCATAAGCGTCCTGATAGGCATGATCTATGCTAATACGCTACGTTACAAGCTCAACCCCGCTTGGGTTCCAGGGCTAGCCTTTTCATCGAAGCGTATCCTGCGTTTATCCATCGTCTTCTACGCTTTCCGACTCACCCTGACAGATATCTATGCGGCGGGGCTTACCGCCTTCGTTTATGACCTCATCATCGTCTCCTCGGTGATCCTCCTCGGGGTGCTCATCGGTCGCTGGCTCAAGATGGATCGCGACACAGCTATCCTTACCGCCTCGGGCAGTGCCATCTGCGGAGCCGCTGCCGTCCTAGGCTCTGAGCCAGTGCTGGGAGCTAGCTCGGAGAAGACGGTCGTAGCCGTTGCTACGGTGGTACTCTTTGGTACGCTCAGCATGTTTATCTACCCACTTGTCCATGCTACAGGGTGGCTCGGGCTGACGGATCATCAGATGGCTATCTACACTGGGGGGACGCTCCACGAGGTGGCTCACGTGGCGGGTGCTGGCGGTGCTATGGGTGAGGCAATCGCCTCCACTGCGACCATCACGAAGATGATTCGTGTGATCCTTCTGGCTCCATTCCTGCTGATCCTCACCTCCGTCCTGCATCGTGGCGGGCGTGGAGGAGCTACTGTGCAGCGTAAGGTGTCGATACCTTGGTTCGCCATCTGGTTTCTCATCATGATCTGCGTCAATACGCTCATCGGCTACCTCGCTGAGCAGCAGGGTGTGAGCGATCTCTACAGTCAGATCTGTGGTGGCATCCGCTGGGCGGACGACTTCGGACTCTGTATGGCTATGGCCGCACTTGGTAGCGATGCTTCGTTTGCGCGCTTCAGACAAGCTGGAGGCAAACCCTTCCTCCTAGCGGGTGCGCTCTACCTCTGGCTCACCATCGGGGGCTACTGTCTGATCCGCCTGATAGGCTAGACTCCCAACGAAAACTAAAGCTATCATGAATAGCCACGGAAGAAATCAAAATTTCCTCCGTGGCTATTTTTCATTCTCCACCGAGGAGAGAAAAAAATTCTTCGGACTTATCAATTGATTCTTCCGAAGTATCATTTGATTCTTCCGAGGAAATTATTCGCGCCTACGTGGAGAGTTTTTGTTTTCCACGTAGCTATTGGAAAATTTCCACAGAGGGGGATCAGAGATTAGAGAGTAAGTCTAGTGTCTCTAGAGTCTAATCTCTATTTTCTAACCTCTAATCTCTAACTCGTATTTTCGTATCTTTGTCCCCATATATGATACCTTAACTATAGATATGCAACAGAACTGGCGACTGTACAATCTACTTAACAATGTAGTGGGCTGGGTGACCTTTGTCATCGCAGCGGTGGTCTACTTGATGACCATCGGTCCCTCAGCGAGTCTGTGGGACTGCCCCGAGTTTATCTTATCGGCCTTTAAGCTGGAGGTGGGTCACCCACCTGGGGCGCCGATCTACATGCTTGTGTATAACGTCGCTGCACACCTAGCACCTACGCCTGAATTGGCAGGGCTATACACTAATGCGCTGAGCGGACTGCTCAGTGCGGGGACTATTTTGCTCCTCTTCTGGAGTATCACCCATCTAGTGCGTCGTGTGGTGCTACCGGGCGCTTCGCCTTGCGCCAAGCAGTTGATCCCTGAGGGGGTGATGCCTGTACCTACCTTAGCGCAGACGATCCTGATTATGGGTTCTGGACTGGTGGGAGCCTTGCTCTATACCTTTACGGATACATTCTGGTACAGTGCTGTGGAGAGCGAGGTGTATGCCTTTAGTTCCTTCCTGACGGCACTGGTCTTCTGGCTTATGCTCAAGTGGAGCGACCGTGCAGACAATGCCCGCTCCGACCGCTGGATCGTTCTCATTGCCTACGTGATGGGACTAAGTATCGGGGTCCACTTGCTCAACTTGCTCTGCATCCCTGCGATGGCGCTTATATACTACTTCCGGAAGCATGATGCGCTTACCTTCAAGGGGATCGCCACGACATTGATCGTCTCCTTCTTCTTGATCGCGGTCATCATGTTTGGCATTATGCAGGGTGTCGTTGCCTTCGGAGGTACGATAGACCGCTGGGTGGTCAATGGACTGAAGATGCCGTACAACAGTGGCTTCTACATCTATCTAGCCGTCCTTATGGTGGTTCTGGTTGGTTCGCTCACGTTCTATCAGCGAGGCGAGCGTGGTCGTAATCTAATCATCAGCTCTTTCCTCCTCTCTTGGTGCTTGATCGGCATCCCATACTTCGGAGGAGCCGCTTGGCTGGGCGTGATTGTGACGATAGCACTGGCGATATACCTCTTCCAAAACAGAAAGGTCTCTCTGCAGCTCCTGCACACAGCACAGATGTGTATGCTGGTCATCATGATTGGCTTCAGCTCCTACGGAGTGATCTTGGTACGCTCTCTGGCTGGCACGCCAATGAATCAGAATGAGCCGAACACGGCGCTTGCGATCAAGAGCTACATCAACCGTGAGCAGTATGGTGCGATCCCGCACCTGTATAGTGCTACCTACGTGGCTCGTCCTATTGCCATGGAGGAGGGTAAGCCGGTCTATGCGCCTAAGGTTAAGGGCAATCCAAACGAACCTGACGAGTATGTCAAGATATACAACCAGCCGGAGGTCAAGTATGCCGCGGGGAGCAAGATGCTCTTCCCCCGTATGTACTCTCCGCAGCCTGAGCATATCAGTGCGTACAACAGTTGGGTGGATCGCAACCCCGATGATATGTCTAAGCCCTCGATGGCGGACAACTTGAAGTACCTCCTGCGCTATCAGGTTAACTATATGTACTGGCGTTACTTTGGCTGGAACTTCATCGGCCGTCAGAACGACCTGCAGGGTGATGGCGGTATGCTCAAGGGAGGTGTCCTCACGGGCTACTCTTTTATTGATCAGATCGCACTGGGTAAGACCAAAGATCTGCCAGATCAACTCCGCAATAACAAGGGCCGCAACGCTTATTACCTCCTGCCGCTGCTCCTCGGCTTCCTAGGCATTGCCTTTCAAGTGACGAGACGCAAGAAGGGGATGCAAGCCTTTTGGATCACGCTGGCGCTCTTCTTCATGACGGGCTTGGCGATCATTCTTTACATCAACCAGACGCCAGGGCAGCCACGTGAGCGAGACTACGCCTATGCGGGTTCCTTCTACGCCTTTGCGATATGGATCGGCTTCGGTGTGGCAGGACTCTACGAGTTATTGAGGCGCGCTAAGCTCAAGCCAGTGCTGACCGCTTCGATCGTCTCGGTACTAGGGTTGATCGTGCCGATACAAATGGCTTCGGAAAACTGGGACGACCACGACCGCTCGGGACGTGTCTTAGCGAGCGACTTCGGTTACAACTACTTGATCAGTTGCGATCCCAATGCAGTGCTACTTTGCTTCGGAGATAACGATACCTTCCCCCTATGGTATGCCCAGGAGGTGGAGGGCGTGCGTACTGATGTCAAGGTGAGCAACCTGAGCTATCTGCAGTCGGAGTGGTACGGCAAGCACATGCTACGTCATAGCTACGAGGCGCAGCCGATACCGAATAAGTATATGAGTCCGGCTTTCTTCGTCACGAACTCTTATGCGCTGATACGCCCGACGAGTGCGGTGCCGATGTCTTTTGACCAAGCTATGAAGGAGGCGACCAAGATCGTGCCACAGGGACAGGCGCAGATGCCTACGGACAAGGTGCTGCTACTCGTTGACTCGGCAGCTGTCGCTAAGCAGTTCCCACAGCTTCAGGGCTTGCCTATGCCCAAGAGTATGGTGCTTTCGCTAGAGGGCAAGTCGGCCATGACGAGAGATCAGCTCTTTGTCCTAGACATGCTGGGCGCATCTGAGTGGCAGAGACCGATCATGTGGGTAAGCTCGGCTCCTCAGAATGTCTTTGCCAACCAAAGACAGTATATGTCACAGGTGGGTATGGCGCAGCGCTTTAACCCGACGACCGTAGCGGGTACGCCCTACGAGGTAGATGTGGAGCGTCTGTATGATTTGGTGATGAACAAGTATCGCTACTTCAATGCTAACGATCCCGACATCTACTTTGATGAGAATATTCGACGCAACATCTCTTACTACTATCGAGCACGTGTCTTCGCAACGCTAGCCCAGGCGCTCCTGCGTCAAGACGACACCGAGCGAGCTAGGGAAGTGCTGACGAAGTGTGCCGAGGTGATCTCGCCTAAGGCGGTTCCCTACGACATGACTGACGTAAGTCTAGCGGACGCATACTACCGTGCCAAGATGACGGAGCAGGGTGATGAGATCGTTCGTGCACTCTTCCGAGACACGGCACAGCTTCTCTACTGGGTTAGCCAGCAGAAGCCAAGTCATCAGTTGGCGCTTATCAACGACTCGATGGTGCGCTACTCGCTTGTCACACTTATGGACTTAGTTCGTATAGATATGCTTTGGGGTCGCAACCTCTTGGCTGAGTATGAAGCGATGCTACAGCAAGCATTACCCACCTTTGGCGGATCCCTAGAAGCTGTCAAGGAGGTGACTGCTCAGCAGCTTGGTCAGAGACTCTCTGACACAGTAAATCAGTAATCATTTAGAAACTCCTTTATCTCACCATTATGAAAAGACTTGTATTAGTACGCCACGGACAGAGTGCGTGGAATAAGAGTAATCAATTCACCGGCTGGACAGACGTCGACCTCACCGAGCAAGGTGTGGAGGAGGCGCACGAGGCTGGCCGACAGCTACGCAAGGCGGATTTTCGCTTTGGCAAGGCTTACACATCATATCTCAAGCGCGCCATCAAGACGCTAAACATTATCCTCGACGAGATGGACCTAGACTGGATCCCCGTGGAGAAGTCGTGGCGCCTCAACGAGAAGCACTACGGCATGCTACAAGGACTGGACAAGTCCGAGACAGCGGCTAAGTATGGCGAGGAGCAGGTGCACATCTGGCGACGCAGTTACGATGTGCCCCCCGCACCACTAGATCCGACCGATGAGCGCGCGCCTCAGCACGACCCACGCTATGCTGCGGTCAATCCTGACGAACTCCCACTCACGGAGTCGCTCAAGGAGACGGTCGAGCGCATCCTTCCTTACTGGGAGAGCAACATCCGTCCCGACCTGGAGAAGTATGGAGAGATCATCGTCACGGCTCACGGCAATAGCTTGAGAGGTATCGTCAAGCACCTCAAGGGTATCTCGGACGAAGAGATCCCTTCGCTCAACCTGCCGACGGGCATCCCGTACGTCTTCGAGTTTGACGACAAGATGCAGCTGCAGCGTGACTACTTCCTCGGTGATCCCGAGCAGATAGCTAAGCTTCAGGCAGCCGTTGCCAATCAGGGCAAGAGCAAGTAGACACGATCCCGTTCATTTCACTAGATACTCTTAACTATTATGACATACGATCTTATCATCGTCGGTGGAGGCCCTGCGGGTTACACGGCAGCTGAGCGTGCTGCTCGTGGCGGACTGCAGACGCTGCTCATCGAGGAGCGCGCGCTCGGTGGTGTCTGCCTCAACGAAGGGTGCATCCCTACGAAGACGCTCCTGTACTCGGCTAAAGTTTGGCAGACGGTACAGAGTGCTGCTAAGTATGGCGTCACTTGTACGCCAGAGCAGATAGACCCCGCCAAGGTTATCTCTAGAAAGAACAAAGTCGTGCGCAAGCTCGTCGCTGGTATTCGTGCACGTATGAAGGATGCTGGCGTGACCGTGGTCACGGAGCACGCAACTGTCACAGCGCACAATAGCGACGACACCTATACCGTTACGGCGGCTGGTGAGACTTACACGGCTAAGCATCTACTCCTCTGCACGGGCTCAGAGACGGTTATACCGCCTATACCAGGTGTCGAGGAGGGTCACTACATCACCCACCGAGAGGCATTGGACAGCAAGGAGCTTCCCGCCTCGATCGTCATCATTGGTGGTGGCGTCATCGGCATGGAGTTCGCAGCTTACTACAACGAGATGGGCGTGACCGTCTCTGTGGTCGAGATGCTCCCCGAGATCATCAACGGGATGGACAGTGAGCTGGCTGCACTCCTGCGTGAAGAGTACACGAAGCGCGGTATCAAGTTCTACCTCCAGCATAAGGTGACGCATCTCTATGCCGATGGCGTAGAGGTCGAGTACGAGGGCGAGACCTTTAAGGTAGAGGGCGAGCAAGTGATGCTCTCTGTGGGTCGTCGTCCTGTGACTAGCTCCTTTGAGGCACTGCTCAGCCAGGGGCTCGAGCTAGAGCGTCGAGGCGTCAAGACTGACGAATACCTCCGTACCTCGCTCCCCAACCTCTATGCTGCGGGCGATGTCAACGGGCACTCGCTCCTAGCCCACACAGCTGTGCGTGAGGCAGAGGTAGCGGTGGACCATATCCTCGGTCGTGAGATCAATCCGATGAGCTACCAGGCTATCCCAGGGGTCGTCTACACGCATCCCGAGATAGCGGGCGTAGGCTTCACCGAAGACGCCCTAAAGAATGGAGACAAGGTCTATACGAAGCTGATGCTCCCGATGAGCTACTCAGGTCGCTTTGTTGCCGAAAACGAGATGGCTTCAGGATTTTGCAAAGTACTTGTCAACCCCGAGGGCAAGATACTCGGTGTGCACATGCTAGGCAATCCTTGTAGCGAACTGATCGTCACCGCAGGGCTAGCCATCGAGCGTGGCATGACGGCGCACGAGCTGAGCGAAATCATCTTCCCGCATCCCTCTGTGGCTGAGATCCTCAAGGAGACGCTGGAGACCTTTCCCCGTACGAACTAGTCTATTATGAGACCTCCTCATATTGTTATACTAGGCTTAGGAGGCGTCGGCGGATACTTCGGTGGGCTGTGGACACGCTACGCCATGGAGCATCCCGACCAGTTGCGCGTCTCCTACCTTATGCGTCCAGGCGCGCACTACGACCGTGTACGCCGTGAGGGCTTGCGCATCTCTTCGCCTCGTCTGGCAGAGACCGTTGTGCGTCCTAGCTGCGTTACTTGCGATCCGCAAGAGCTGGGCTCGATAGACTATCTAGTTGTCGTGACCAAGAGCTATGACTTAGCCAATAGTATTCGTCCTCTCCAGCCTTATCTGACCAAAGAGAGTGCTGTCTTACCCCTGCTCAATGGACTAGACATCCACGAGCAGCTCCGCACGATGCTCCCCGCAGAGGTCGAGCGCTGGGCGGGTGTCGCTTATATCACCGCACGGCGCACAGAGCCTGGCGTAGTGGAGAGCCACTCCGACAACGAGCGACTCTATATAGGTTCCCTCGCACGCCCCATCGGTAGTGAGCGAACGGCTAGCGAAGAGCGACTTCTCAAGATCTCTCAAGCTGCGGGCATCGACCTCGTCATCCCCGACGATCCTATGGAGGAGGTGCGCAAGAAGTACCTCATGCTCTCCAACTCAGCTGCTGCAACAGGCTACTACGACTGCAACGTCGAGGGCTTGCTTGGTGCGCATCGTGCGTTTGTTATCGGACTCACCGAAGAGCTTTGCCAGCTCTACCGTGCTAAGGGCTGGGGCATCAGCGATGCCGATCCAGTCGCCTCAGCACTTCGTCGCATAGAGCGCATGCCACCCGCCACGACGACCTCGATGAATAGCGACCTACGCAACCATCATCAGAGCGAAGTTGAGAGCCTTGTCGGCTATGTGGTCCGTGAGAGTCGTCGCTTAGACCTCTCAGCACCATACTACGAAGAGGCTTACGCCGGCATCTTGCAGCGCATCGCGCAGCAGTAATCATCAGCGTCTCGGAGCTGTCGGATCTCGTCTGACTACTCCGAGACGCTTGCTCTAATCTCTAACCTCTAATATCTAATATCTAATCTCCCATGAAGCGTCTACTCGTCATCTTCGTTTGCCTCCTCACACTGCCACTCTTTATGGTTCAAGGTCAGGAGCTAGACTCGCTCACGCAAGCCTTTCGTACGAAGCCCTCTGTAGCTACCGCCACGCAGCTCGTGGAGCAGGCTACAGAGCGAGGACGCAGTGACTTAGCCGTTTCAGCTTATGAGTACCTCGCTCATCAAAATGGCAAGTACCTGCCCGCTCTTTGGGAGAGCTACCTCCGAGAGTTGCGACTAGACGAGCTGTCCGCTTCGCTCGAGAAGCAGAGCAGAGCGCGCAAGGCGCATCACGCTACCGACCTCTACGCTGAGCGACTGCATGCGTTGCGCCGGCTCATGGGAAACGTTCTCTGGCTAGAAGTGGCTGACACCGTTACCATTGCACGAGAGCAGTTAGCCAACTACCTCAACGGACAAGGCGTCAAAGTCTTCTCCTGCGACAGCCTAGGTCTCGGCTTCCTCACCGAGCGAAGCGATCGATACATTAGACCGCTCCGAAAGGGTCCCGATGCACCCGTGCGTCTCGTCTATGGCGATCTCCTAGCCAATCAGCCGATCCCCACAACCCTCCAAGCGGATGCTACGATTATTACCGCCATCCCAGACAGCCTAGAGGCTCCCTCTTACCCCACGCTAGCCCCTGACGGCATCACGCTCTATTTCTCAGCTATTAGCAAGCTGGGCGGACGAGATCTCTACATGACTCGCCAGACCGCTTCGGGAGGCTACCTACAGCCGGTCCCGCTAGGACTCCCGTACAACAGCACGGGCGATGACTTGCTCCTCGCTTTCAACGCTGAGCGTCATCTCGGCTACCTCGTCTCCGACCGCTATGCCCCTCGTGGCATGGTCACCGTCTATCGCTTTGTCTACACTGATGGCGAGGTAACGGAGGTACCCTCCAATGACCCCGCCCTCCTGCGTCAGTACGCAATGCTGCGCCCTTACCGTATCACGCAGCGGGCAGATGTAGACTACGCTACCTTGCTGAGCCAGCAAACTGCCGCACAGCCTGCCCACAGCAACGCCTCTCAGGGAGCCTTCGTTGTGGCACCGGATCTGATCTACACGAGTCGCGAGCAGTTTCACTCCGCCGAGGCTGCGACCCTCTACGACCAGTACTTGAGTCGACAGAAGCAGCTTGCCGAGCAGGAGCAGACACTGGCTCGCCTCCGCACAGCCTATCACCAGCATAGCGGTAGCGATGCCGACCTGACCGAGATGATCCTACAGCTCGAGCGTGAGCTACCCAAAGCTCGCAAGGCATTGCGTGCACTCGCTCAGGAGATACGACAGCTCGAGCAACCGTATCTCTAAACGCACTCTATATTGAGAAAAAGCACTACCTTAGCGGGCGTTAAACCAATAAACAACCCAATCACAATGAGAAAAGAACAATTGATCCGCATCTGCCTAGCCATGCTGCTAGCCAGTACCACCCTGATGCTCAGCTCCTGCAAGAAGGAGCCAAAAGAAAAAGACCCCAAGGAGGCGCTTGTCAATACCCGCTGGAAGACTGATATGAATATCCCGGGGCTTGACATCGAAGACGAAGATCGCGACATCTCTGGCGAGCTCTACTTCACCAGTCAGACGGAGGGCGAGTTGACAATGGCTGCTGAAGGCTTGAAGTACACCGTCCCTGTGTATTACAGCTATGATGCTACGCAAAAAGCTTATCCAGCTACGATCAAGCTAGCAGGGGATGTCATGCAGTTTGTCATGAAGGTCAACTGGGATACCAATATTCTGTTAACCTATGAGCAGGAGGGTGGAGTCGTATCTCCGATGCCTATGATGGGCTTTAGGCTTGTCAAGTAGTAGGCTCTAAGGCACGATATATTTGTAGAGGCATAGCCCTACGACAAATAAGTATGGGGTAGAGACCTAAGCGGTTTCTGCCCCTTATTTTATCGCTGAGAGTCGGAGTGGGGGAGAGATTAGGGCGAAACGCGTAGCGCAATGTAGGGACGCACGGCTCGTGCGTCCGTTGTCGAACCAGCCAGGACGAATACAAACTAGACGCAGTATTGCTTTGACACAACGGACGCACGACCGTGCGTCCCTACAACCGTTACACGTATACCGAGGAAATCGGAAAGCTCCACGGAGCAAATGAAAATTCCCCACGGAGGGCTGAAATAAAAGTTCGGAAGAATGAAATGAAACTTCGGAAGAAAGGAATCAAAGTTCGGAAGAATTTTTTCGTTCCTCACTGGATAATCCAGGATCTCCTCGGAGGAATTGCTTGATTTCCTCCAACTTCCGATTTCCTCCATAGAGACATTGATGGACTTATCCTGTATCAACCCTGTTCCAGCGGTGGAACTGTTCATCGGATAGCAATATTTTTCTAACTTTGTCGGAGTAACAAACATCGTTTTAACCAACTCATATCACAACTACTTATGCAGTATTACTTACATGCTTCGCTACGAGGAGGATTGCTGGCAGGCTTACTCCTCTTGCTCTCCACGAGCTGGCTGGAGGCTACCCCGCTGGAAAGCCTTGCTCCCGACACAATCATTGAGCGGAATGACTATAAGCTTATTATAGAGCCTAGTAAAGATCAAACTGACGTGACGCTGGTCGACTACAACGAGCGGAACCGCGTGCGTCGTATGGAGACGACCGCTTTCTCGCTAGAGCGTGACTTACGTCAGGGACTTTCGGGCGTAGGAGGTGCACTCGGGCTCTATGATGACAACAGCTTTCGCTGGGGTACGATACGTCTCTTCCCGAAGCTATACTTCGGCTCGACGATGATGCTAGGGGATGCTTTCGCACATGCCACTACACCCTGCTTCAACCACTACATGGTGGCTCCGATAGGGTATAGGTACTACCTGCAAGGTCGTTACTTTGTTGGCTTTGACTTTGCTTTTGAGGGGCGCACCTACAGCCTGCGTGATGGTTATTACTTTACGCCCAATAAAGAGCTCAACGCGCTGTCGCAAAACCACTACGAAGAGGAAATAGGACTACGCCAGAGCAAGCTGGTGACACGCTACATATCGCTCCCGATCACGCTGGGAATGCGTCCTATGATGAATAGCCGTATGCGCATTGGCATCGAGGTGATCCCACAGATCAAATACAAGGAGTATGTGATGCACAAGCAGTATGGCAATCGCCATAAGGAGCGCACCAAGACAGAGGCGACACCGCCATTGTCGATGACTTATGGCGCTTTTATCGATTTTAGACCTATCGGACTATATGTGCACTATACGCCTCAGTCGCTACTCCTTGTCAAAGACGCTATGAGTGGGTACAACAACAAGGGACTCCTCACAGCTGGATTAAGTATCACCTTCTAATCGCATCGTAACTATGTACTCAAGAGTTTATACATTACCCATATTTGCGCTGGTCACCCTACTACTCTCTACGCTAGGAGCTACGGGGCAGGCTAAGACATCGTGTGATACCATCCAGCTAGCTGACCGTACGGTCTATGTGATGCGAGGTGAGAAAGATACTCAGATAGAGGTGGCGAGCCGACTCCCTGAAGGTCAGGAGAAAGAAGAGCCACTCTATATTGATAAGGTATGGACGAGAGGTGGTCGTCAGACTGCTTGGAACCGCTCTCGAATCAGTACGATCCATAAGCAGGACGGGCGACCCATCATCTACAAGACACTGATGGGAGATGTCTCTTATCACTTTGTAGCCTCCTTCGGTTGGAACCTTTTTACCGCTCCTGAGTGGGTTGGCAAGCAGCGCTTCTGGGGCTCTACTCGTGGGGAGTTTGGTATCTATGGCATTCTTCAGATCGGTCGTAGTCCGTGGGCTTTCAACGTAGGGACCTCGCTCGTGGCGCGTAACTTTGCCTTTGATAAGAAGTACGCTATGCAGCGTGACGATGAGGGACTGACTGTCCTAAAGCAGGAGTCGACAGATATGGTTTACTCATGGACGCAGCTAGGTATCCTTACTATTGAGATGCCCGTAGGTCTGTCACTCTCCTGGGGTGAGACGAATGCGTGGAGCTCGCTATCGATCGTCCCGAAGTTCGTATGTCTGCAAAACTCTCGCACACGTTCTCTCGATGAGCGGGTCAATACACTTGTGGACAATGACCTCAATGTGCGTCCCTTCGGACTGGATCTGCGTGGTGAGATAGGGTACGGCTTCTTCGGGCTCTTCGGACAGATTAGCCTGCTCAGTACCATGCCGTCAGCACAAGCTGAAGTTAACACAAGAGACTACTCGATAGGGATTGTGGGCCGCTTCTAGAGGACGACTCACTAATACACTATCAGATACGCTGTTCCCTCTGAATCGCGGGTAGTACTCAGACGAGTGCTACCCGCTTTTTTGTACCTTTGTGGTGGCTCTGTGCCTTGACACTTCACTAGATGCTCACCTCCCGATCCATACAGTGGTTCACACCGATTCAGATAGCCCCTTTGCCGACGTCTATGGCGGGGCGCTATGGGGATCGTATCTTGACACTTGGCTCCTGCTTTAGTGAGCATATAGGCGAGCGGATGAGACACCTCGGGTATGACGTACTAGTCAATCCTTATGGTACGCTCTACAATCCGATCAGCATCTGCGATACGCTGGAGGATCTGCTCTGCGATGAACCGCACCGACCTGATTACACTCCTTATATTATAGAGCGTGACGGACTCTACTATAGTCTGCGTCACCACAGTACGATCTATGGCGAGAGTCTCGAGGAGGTGCGTGAGGCGACCGATCAGCTTTGGCATACAGCCCATAGCCGATTAGCGGAGTCGGACTGGCTCTGGATCACCCTAGGCACTACGCAAGTTTACTACTTGGCAGAGGATGATCGTGCCGTGGCAAATTGCCAGCAACTTCCTGCTCGTCTCTTCGACAGACGGGATCTGCCCCTCGACCTCTTGCAAGAGCGTATGCTTGAGACGCTTTCACAGCTCCTTGCAAAGCATCCGTTGCAGGTAGTACTCACGGTTAGCCCCGTGCGCTACCTACAGGACGGCTTGGCGGAGAGTAACCTGTCGAAGAGTAAGCTACGTCTCCTCTGTGACACGCTCTGTCGAGAGCTACCCGCCTGCCACTACTTCCCCGCTTATGAAATCCTACATGATGAGCTACGGGACTACCGCTTTTACGCTAGTGACTTGACCCACCCCTCTGAAGAGGCAATTGACTACATCGCAGATCATTTTGTCGCATACTGGGCAAGCCAAGAGGCACGTGAGGTGGAGATGCGTCGGGCGGCTCAGCGTCTGCGCAAGCTCTCACAGCATCGCCCTAAAACGCCACACGGAGCGGAGCGACTACAAGCTCAGATAGCTGAGCGCATAGCACACTATCAGGAGCAATATGGAGAGAAGCTCTGTATACCCTCCATCGTCGAATCATTATGACCCCTATTACACAACTATAATGTCTACACTGCAAAACATCCTTGAGTACCTTCGTCCTATCCAGACGCATCTCGTCGATGAGCGTCCGATACGGCATATCCTGACCGATAGTCGTAAGCTCACCTCACCGAGTGACAGCCTCTTCTTTGCTATGCGTACTGCCTCGGGCGACGGACATAAATATATTCCCCAGCTCTATGAGCATGGAGTGCGCGCCTTCTTCATCTGCGAGCCGATCGAGCCCTATGTGGAGCGCTATCCTGATGCCAATATCGTACAGGTGCAGGAGACGCTCCGTGCGCTCCAGCAGATAGCCAGCCACTGGCGTATGCGCTACGATTACCCAGTCATCGGCATCACGGGAAGCAATGGCAAGACGGTCGTCAAGGAGTTTCTCTATCACCTCCTCTCAGGCTGCTATCGTATCGTGCGCTCGCCAAAGAGCTACAACTCGCAGCTCGGCGTGCCGCTCTCGATACTTAATATGGAGGAGGAGCATACGCTAGCTATTTTTGAGGCGGGGATCTCGATGCCGATGGAGATGCTACGTCTCCAGCGCATCATACGGCCGACGCTCGGTATCTTGACTAACATTGGAGCGGCGCATCAAGAGAACTTCGTTTCGCTCAATCAGAAGATCGAGGAGAAGTTGCAGCTCTTCGTCGATGCCGACCACTTTGTCTATGATGCCGACAGCGATGAGATACAGCGAGGCATTGACAACCTAGGACTTTCGGACAAAGCTATCGGCTGGAGCCTTACCCCAGGCAAAGCTTACTATCACGTCTCTTACAGCAGCGCAGCGGATGGCACGACAACCATCACAGCTCAGCATGCGGACGAGAGCAGCACGGTGACCATTCCCTTTGCGGATCAAGCCTCCATACAAAACGCTATACACTGTCTCTGTCTTATTGGTCTCCTGCCACTCACCACAGCTCAGCACCAGGCGGTGCTAGCGCGCTTTGCAACGCTCGAGGCGATCGAGATGAGACTAGAGGTCAAAGAGGGGCAGGCGGGCAATCGACTGATCAACGATGCGTACAACAACGACATCAACTCGCTTCGCATTGCGCTCGACTTTCAGAAGCAGCGCACGGCCACCTCGCATCAGCAGGCGGTGATCATCCTTTCCGACATCCTACAGAGTGCCCAGCTACCACGAGACCTTTACAAGCAGGTGGGCGAGATGATTGCGCAGTATCCGCACACGCTCTTCATCGGTGTGGGTCGGGAGCTGTGCAACTATCAGGACTACTTCCAGGGGAGTGGGGAAGGGAAGACCGCCTTCTACGAGACGACCGACCAGCTCCTCGCCGATGACCTGCTCGGCACCATCAGTCAAGCGGAGATCCTGGTCAAAGGGGCCAGACAATTCCAGTTCGAGCGTATCGTACAGCACCTAGCCAAGCAGGTGCACGAGACCACGTTAGAGATAGATCTAGAGGCTTTGGTGAGCAATCTGAAGAGCTACAAAGCACTGCTCTCGCCTGAGACACGTATCATCGTTATGGCCAAGGCGCAGGGCTACGGTATCGGAGCTTATGAGCTAGCCAAGGCTTTGGAGCAGCAAGACCTTGCAGCTCTAGCGGTGGCACTAGCTGACGAGGGCAAGGAGCTTCGCAGCAAGGGAATCCTCTTGCCGATCATTGTGATGAACCCTGAGGTCGAGGCTTTTGAGGTGATGACGCAGAGTCGCCTGGAGCCTGAGATCTACAACGAACGCATCCTTCGTGAGTTTGCCCGTCACGTGGAGCGTCAGGGGCTGAGTCACTATCCTGTTCATATCGAGCTAGACACAGGCATGCACCGTACTGGTTTCACACCAGATAGAGCGACCCTAGAGCATCTGGCTCAGACGCTACACGAAGTGGAACCACTGATACGGGTACAGAGCATCTTTACACACCTAGCAGCTGCCGATGAGCCGACGATGAGCGACTTCACGGAGCATCAGTTTGCCCTCTATGATGAGGGTGCCGACTACCTGACGAGTCAGCTCTCCTATCGTCCGTTGCGCCATGTCCAAAACACTGCAGGCATCGAGCGATACAACCACCATCACTACGATATGGTGCGTCTAGGGGTAGGACTATATGGTATTAGTGCTACGGGAAGTCTCACCCTCGAGCCAGTTGCTAAGCTGCGCACCACGCTCCTACAGATCAAAACGATCCCTGACGGAGAGACTATCGGCTACGGACGACGTGGGCAGGTCGCTCCTGGCGGGCAGATCGGCATCATACCTATTGGCTATGCCGACGGCTATGACCGACGCTTTAGCTGTGGCGTGGGGAGCGTTATGATCCATGACACGCTCTGTCCGATCGTGGGTAATGTCTGTATGGACACATGTATGGTCGACCTCACGGCACTCCAGGGTAAAGTCGCAGAGGGTGACGAAGTGATCATCTTCGGTGTGCCAGGCTTACAGGTGAGTGATCTCGCAGAGCGCATTGGCACCATACCATACGAAGTGATTTCCAAGCTCTCACCGCGTATCAAGCGCACTTACTATAAGAGTTAACGCATACTTTAGTACTATTTTCCTCTTGAAAAGCTTGACAGGACTTCAAATAATCAGTAACTTAGCGGGATGTTTGAGGAGACCTATCGAGAAGGCTTACCAAGATATCAAAAACACAACACTATAAATAGATAATACAATGGCTATCCAGACAAAGATCGTAGAGTGTGTCCCCAACTTTAGCGAGGGACGTGACAAAGCAAAGATTGAGCAGATCGTACAACCCTTTAGAGAGACCAAGGGGGTCAAGCTCCTAGACTACAGCAATGACGAGGATCACAACCGTTGCGTAGTGACCGTTATGGGCGAGCCAGAGGCAGTCCGCAAGTCTGTCCTCGCCGCTGTCGAGGTCGCTGTCAAGGTGATCGATATGACCAAGCACGAGGGTCAGCACCCACGTATGGGCGCTGTCGACGTTATCCCCTTTATCCCCATTCGCAATATGGAGATGGAGGAGGCTATCGAGCTCTCTAAAGAGGTCGGTAAGGAGATCGGTGAGCGCATCGGTGTACCCGTTTTCCTCTATGAGAAGAGCGCTACAGCTCCTCATCGTGAGAACCTCGCTAAGATCCGCAAGGGGCAGTTCGAGGGTATGGCTGAGAAGATCCACGAGGATGAGTGGCACCCAGACTTTGGTCCAGCTGACATCCACCCCACGGCAGGTGTCGTAGCTGTCGGTGCTCGTATGCCACTCGTCGCTTACAATGTCAACCTCAATACTGCAGACCTCTCTATCGCTGATGCGATTGCTAAGAAGGTACGTCACATCGGTGGCGGTCTACGCTTCTGCAAGGCTATGGGCGTAGAGCTGACCGATAGGCACATCGTACAGGTCTCTATGAACCTCACCGACTACACCAAGACAGCCGTCTATCGTGCTCACGAGATGGTACGTATGGAGGCTCGTCGCTATGGTGTCGAGATAGTTGGTGCTGAGGTCATCGGCCTCGTACCTATGAAGGCACTCATCGACTGCGCTGAGTACTACCTCGGCATAGAGAACTTCTGCGAGACCCAGATCCTGGAGCTTCGCATGATGGAGTAGTGCGAACATAGAGATTAGAGGTTAGAAATTAGAGATTAGAAGATAGAGTGGCCGGCAAGGATCATAGAGACTTGATCGTTTGGCAGAAAGCCATGCAACTGA
>UMCF01092104.1_pt1 | contig 18499 bp, 14 predicted proteins | sample 1964131 | NCBI WGS metagenome assembly UMCF01 (sample SAMEA4835958, study PRJEB28245) | human gut metagenome | biome: gut microbiome; material: fecal sample | place: Denmark | collected 2008
GGCCGCTGCAATATGCGAAAGCACAAGCCTCGACAACCCTCACACAATTGGGCAATGTCAGTTCAGTCAAGCCTGTGCAACCTTGGAAAGCATACCTTCCGATGCTCTTCACGCTGTTGGGCAATGTCAGTTCGGTCAAACCGCTGCAACCTTCGAATGCAGAAACCTCGATAAGCCTCACGCTGTTGGGCAATGTCAGTTCGGTCAAGCCGCTGCAACCCTGGAAAGCGCCATCTCCGATGATCGTCACGCTGTCAGGCAATGTAAGTTCGGTCAAGCCAGAGCAACCGCAGAAAGCTCCTTTCCCGATGCTCATCACGCTGTCAGGCAATGTAAGTTTGGTCAAGCTGCTGCAACCCTGGAAAGCCTCGCTATCAATTTTTTTAATTTCTTTGGCATGACAATCTCTTCCAACTTGTCGCAACCTTTGAATGCCTCTTTGCAAATTTCCTCGACACGTTCGTCAATCTCGTAATATTTGTCTTTAAGTGCGGTTGCATCAACAAGTTTCTTATAGTCCTCACTGTACACCACTACATCCCTTTTTTCCATGATATATACTTTAGTTTATTTTAACAGCCTGCAAGATGGCGCAAGAACTCTTTTCCTCACGCCATCTTTTCCAAGCCTTTCTATTCGTTTATATTTTCACTTTTTTGCTTATAAACTAATGCTATCGCTTCGACAAACGAAACGATGGTCTTTCATAAACATTTTTGTCGTTTTTTTATTTCAACGTCTTCACAAGTTTTTCCCAGTCTGACTTTGTCATATTTCCAGGCGACAGCGAGACGTTCTGGCAGCTGTTGAGCAAAATCAGATTGCTGTAATTCTCCAGACCTTTGATTCTTGCAAACCATTCTCTCCGACTTCGCATAAGCACTATGACTTTCTCCTCTTCCATCGCGCTATAAATAAAATCGTCGACATACTTGCCAGACGGCAAGTCGAACGCCATTTTGTGTTTAGTGTGGTACGGGAAACATTCTATACAGAAAACTTTCTCTGAAATCTCGCATCCGCATGCTTTCTTCAATTTTCGCACGCGGTCTTTCCACCATTTATAGCCTAGATGGGACTCGCCTATCGCATTCACAACTGTTTCTGGATCACGCAGCCAAATGAACTCCTTGTTGATATGCCACAACTCCTCGCAAATCTCTTTCTCATAAATGTTGGAGAAAGCATTCTTACCGTTTGGCAGCACTGACGCCGCCTGAATCGCGTTGCCGCAGCCCACAAAAGTCAAATCTTTTTCGCTATGTCCAGGATTGCCATTAAGCAGATAGACCTTAGCCTCAGGATCGCCGTGATATGGTTCAGGAAGTGTGTCAAGCACAATCTTTGATTTAACAGCAGTCGTCAGGCTGTTGATTACTGGCTTGTCGCAATCGGCGACAGTGTCGCTAAGTGAAATGTTTAACCATGGATTCTTCATAATTTTGCAATTTGTTTTTCGAATTTGCAATTTAACAAACAAGAACACAATAATCACCCACCCTACCGTTAATTTTAATTAATTATGTTGCAAAACATTTTTCCATAGGCTTGGCGTGTTGTCGGTAAGAATAAATGATGCCGAGAATATATCGCAGGGAGGTTCGCAATGTGTTCATACCCACTTCTTTTCACATATCCACCTCTGTGAAACGATTGAAAGTTCGGCCGTCTCTTGTAACCTTCCCGAAAAACATCTTTTCAGGGCGCACCCAATATGCCTTCTGTCCATACAAGGCTTGATAAACCACCATGCGTTCCAACGTCTCTGAATCAAAGGCGGAATGGAAAAACTTATACTTTCCGCCCTTGAAGTGCTGAAAATACCGATATTCTTTTACCGGACAGTCCATAAGCATCTTTTGGGCAAGCGGTGCGTACCATGCCTTCACCTCCTGCTCTGTTGGTGTGTGGCCGCCCGGGAAACGGAACACATTGCTGTAGTGCTCCATAAACAACGGGCAGAAATGGGCGATGCTGTCGTGCTCGCCAAAAAGTCCCCATACGCGGTCTTTGTAATATGGGTTGCAGCAATCAAATTGTATGGCTTCCAATTCGGCAAACTCCTCAATCAACGTCTCGTCAATGACCAGCCGCTGATTGCCGTCCCTTCTCGGTGCCTTGTATTCGTGCTCGCCGACGCGCTGCTTCAAAAATTCGGTCATCTTGAAATGAGGATTGCCAAACAAGGCCGGTATGCCCACCACAGGGGCAAGCATCTGGGCAAGGAATGCTCCGCAGCTGTTGCCAAGAAGCAAGTCGGGATGCTCCCGCTCGATGATTGAGCGAATCTCCTTCAGTGCCTCCTTGGGATGCAACGGCAGGTCGGGTGTCAGCACAACTGCCGACCCCTCGAATGCCTCCCGCAACGCCTTTGCCATCGCACAACTTCCCGTGGCAAAAAATCCATGCAGGAACAGTATTTTCTTCTGTATTGTTTCTTTCATTAAATTCTTTTATCTTTCCGTTGGCAGCATATACGGCCGCCTAATCAATCTCGAGACACTGCTTGATGGCGGCGCGGATGGCGGCGGAGTCGGCATTGTCGCGCTGAAGGATGGTGAATATCGATTTGATATATTCATCCTTGTTCTGACAGCCGCACAACTGCGCCACGTTGCTCTGCACAAGCATCGTTTTCTGGTTGTAGACACGCAACACGCTGCGGTAGTCGCCCTCCTGGACATAGCGGTTGAAGTCGCGGCACAGTCCCTCATAGATTGCGCGCGGACGTATCTCCTGTCCAAGATGGTCGAGATGGTCCTCAAGGGCGTTGATGTTCTGAAAACGGCGGTCAACGACCACCTCGATGGTGCGTTTCACTTGATGCCGGGTGTGCATCAACGCCTGCTGCCGCAGTTCTGCCTTGAAGAGTTTGAGGATGTTGCCACGCACATGCGAAAAAGCCTTCACATCATCCTTGCCGTGCACTCGCGCCACGGTGCGTATCACCCCCTCAAGCATCATTATATTCTCAATCTCAGCCACATCCGGCACATAAATCTTCTTCTGACGCAGATAGTCAACCTCATTGGCGTTGCGCCGGTCGCGATCAACGATGCCGCGCGAGTCAAGATGATGGAAGCCTTGAATGTCGTTGACGGAGCGCACCGTTTCTATCACCTTGTTGCAGCTTCCCATCGGCTTCACCGTGTACTCCGGGAAAATCAGCGAATATAGTCTGAAATCAAGGCTGTGGGTGCTGTCGCCCTCCACAAAAAGCACCGGTTTGCGGCTGCCCATAAGGTCGATTATCAGCTGGTCGCTCAGCGACTCGTGCGGACGGATTATCTCATAGTCCCACGTTTCCGCCTGGATGTTGCATCCTCTCACCCACACCGTGACGTTGTCGGTGCGCGACGTAGGAAACTCGATGTCGTGGGTCATGTAGACAAACGTGCAGTCGGGGCGGTGCCCCTCGATAGTTGTCCAAAGGCTTTGCGTGATGCTGCGGTGCAGGAAAAGCGTAGGCGAGTCAACAAAAATCACGCTGCCCTTCGGAGCATACAGCGTCGCGCCGATATAGAAGAACACGGCTTTCTCGCCCGCCGACAGCTGGCGGGGATTGAAAGCATTGTCGCCAAGACGGTTGGTAAACTTGATTTTACCGCCCGACCTCTGCACATCGTTTTTCGGAAACACTTCCTTCCACAGTTTCACAACGGCATCAATTTTCGTGCGCGGCAACGGGATGTCGGCGGCTGCGCCGATACGGTTCATCTTGTAGGTGAACATATCGTTCATCTCATCGTTGAGCAGCATAAACAGCAGCATCTCAAACTCTGTCTCGGCTACGGGTTTCACAAACTGCACCGACTGCAGCGCCTGCTGATAAAACGTTGTGACCGACTGCGCCTGTATGTCGCCGTCTTTTATCGGATACAAGGCTTTGAGAGCGGAAATTGTGAATGCACGGTTGCCAAGGTCGGCAATCATCCGGTTGACGAAGCGTGTCTTGCCAGAGCCGTTGGCTCCGACCACTGTGATTTGCTGGCGTCCGTTGAGCGACACCGGCTGCTGCCCGTCTATTCGTTTCGGAAGCGTTATGTCCATCGTATTCAGATTTTTGTCAGTGTAAAGTTACGCACTCCTTTTGAGACAAGCAAGAGCTTAAGCATCAAGGGCATGCGACGGTTGGCAGAAATGCTGTTAAATATTATTAATCCACTTGCTTGACAATAAAAATTCAAATAGCTTTGTCATTGGAAATTAAGCCATTTATTATGAATACACAAAGGACAGCTAAAGCAGAAACATCAGACAAAAAGATAAAGAGGATTATGATTTCTGAGAATTGCAATCTTTCAAGCAAATTGTCAGAAATTAGGCATCAGGATTCGACTGAATTGATTGTTTCGATTGTTAACAATGTAACGGTTATGGTTGACAAGGGCATCGTTCTTGATGATTACACACATCTATTAATTAAAGCTGGCAAATTAAACATAGATGTCTCGCTGACGTTAGGGAAGCACAGCGAACTGATTATTTCGCCAGGCTGCATAGTCATAGGAACTGGAAATATTGTCGGCAATTTTTCCCACCTCTCAGCTCCGATAGAGAAAGTGTTTGAAGAAAGCGTCAATGTTACGGGATTTTGGACAAACGACCGCGTCTACCCACAGTGGTTTGGAGCTGAAGCCTACGACTGTGAAACGCCAGAGCTGCCGACTGGGCAGGAACTCTCCGATAGCTCAGAGGCAATCGAGCGTGCCGCCAAGATGACGTGTTGCGGTGAAGTTTTTCTGCCAAGAGGCGTGTATTTCCTTGACAAGCCAATAAACTTGAGTTGTGGCGTGACAATAGCTGGAGAAACTGGCATCTACAAAGATGATGTCAACGGAACTATTTTAATTGCTAAAATGGATTATGACGCTATACAATGGTCCACATCGTCAGATAATAAAAATCAAGAGGAGGAAATTAAAGAGGAAGATATGCGCTATGGCAATTATCTGTTTCACATAAATATTAAATGGGGAAAACAGCCAAAAGAGCGTAAAGACTGGAATTCCCCAACATGGGAACTGGGCTTCACACAAATGTGCACGACGATAAAGAATTTGAGAATTATCAATAGAACGGCTCCACAAGACGAACCCATCGACAGATTGCCGGCGTGTGTGCTTACGGGAGCTCCTTCCGCCTTCGACAATGTGATTTTCAATGATTTTTGTCAAGCCGTGCGCTATGTTGACGAATATATTGACAACAAGCGAGTGACCAACTGCACGTTCTATTGCGACCCGCCACTATATGTGGGAAATTTGCAATTTTTCGCTTTCAACCTCGGGTTCCTTGGCGATGGAGTGCTGTTTGAGCATAATGCCGTTCACGAAGGCAAGTACAACAAAGGGCTGCGTCTTAACCACTGCGGTGGAGCAAGCGTCAATTCAAACATTCTGAACGCAGACGTGCTTATAAACAAGAGTATGGCAGTTGACTTCTCTTCCAACCATATGGAAGGAAATAAGACCGTAGAAATTAAAAGTTCCCAAGTTGCGCTTCGAAGCAATTACATATGGATAGGCAATCAACCGGCAGTAAGGATTTATTCCGACAGCTATGGCAATAAATCTGTTGTCACGATGGACGGCAATGTGTTTCTGTTCAAAGATACAATAACCGACAGTTCAAAGGATGAGTCTCTGTTTGTCTGCGATGCGGAGATTGCCATTGATGAATTTTCAATCCTGAACATCAGCAACTGCTATCGATATCGGAGTGGACAGAATTTTGGCGACACTCGGACATTTGGAGTACAGGTTTACAAAATCAAAAATAACTCGTTATTTTCGGAACTTGAAGAGTTCAACAATTATTCCTATGCCCTATCGCAATCGTCATGCATTTGTGGAGGCTTTGCCGTGACTGGAGCTCCATTCGCCACAGCCGTCTCTGACTGCCAAATTGATCCGATTGCGATGCTTAACGGAGATGTTAAATGGATAGGAGAAACAGGTGAATATTCATATTCAGCTCAAGTCCTTCTCGACAAAAAGCGTGGCATTGGGCTGTCGTCTGTCGACTTTAATTGGTGGGTAAATGATGATGGCGGGCATACAGCTTCATCGGCTACAGTCGAAAAGTACGAAAAAAAAGATAACGATAAAGATGAAGATAATGGTAGGGGAGTGCTGATAAGTCTTGGCAAAGCAACAGGGAAATATCTGTTGCGACTGTTCCGCATCAGGCTTGACAAAACAGAATACAAATATGTCGACATACCGATTTGTGATTCCCAATACATTTACGACAATGGAGTGTCGGTGAATGGATTTGGATGGAAGAACAGCGATGAAAAGGGAAGCGTAATAATCACGAATCCTCAGATTAAACGATTCGAGATTCGACAGAACAATGTCAACGTAGTGATTGTTGGAAGAATAACCCCCGACACGGATAGTTGGGAAGATGGCGATGTAATATATATTCCTGCCACAAGTTCAATAAAAATAGTTAACCATTAAAACCAAGGATATGAAACGAAATGCATTTTTATCAGTATTAGTATTGTTGTTGGTCACTGTTACAGGTGCATACGCCAAAACAGTTTCAGTACATGTCACAGAGCCAGGCACGTTTGCCGAGGAATTGGCAAAGCAATGCGATTGGACTACAGTCGACACCCTTACCGTAAGTGGACCGATCAATGCCGATGATGTTCGGCAAATAAGGAAAATGGCGAATGGCATGGATGCCATTTGGCATCCAATAGATCACGAACACCAGAATGGTCCATATCTCGTTGTAAGCCGTATTAGCAACAGAGACGGCAAGTTGGTCAGGGTAGACCTTACTGACGCCACATTTACCGCGAATTTTGAAAAATTCATTTTTTACTATAACGATGCAAAGGAAATCATTTTGCCAAAGCAGTATAAAACAAGGTCTGTGAAATTTGCCAATCAAGCATTTTATAATTCTAAGATAGAGACGATTGGCAATTTTCCAGAGAATGTGTTCTGCATAGGAGATAGTGCCTTCTTAGACTGTAAGAATTTGAAAGGGTTGGACTGGAAGAACGTTGCAACCATCGGAATTCGAGCTTTTCGTGGGTCAAGTATGAAATTTGAGAAATTTCCCGAAAATCTGACACGAATTGAGAAATATGCATTCTATGGAACAAAGAATGTCATTAGTGCGCCATTTCCTGCCAGTCTGACATATATTGGAGACTATGCTTTCTGGGGTTGCACACTGCCACCAGAAATAAATTTGACAGACGTGAATGTAGGATCTAAAACGTGTTTTTGTGGTACGAATGGTGTAAAATCAATAACACTGACATATACTCCAAATTTCGATGACAGCCATCTACCTAAAGCACAAAGTTTTGAACACATGAAAGAGTTGGAGACAGTGAAGATTACAACAGACTTTTTTTTACAAGCTAATTTCAAAGAATGTTCCAATTTAAAGAATGTGCACATACCCAACTTGGGAAATATCGATGACTGCAATTTGGTGAATGAAGTACATTTTGATCATTCTGATTATAGCACCGGATATTATAATTATGTTCTGAATTTTTCTAGGTTATTAAAAGTTGATAGAAGATATTATGGACCTGACTATGCCTCAACGACATACGGACTGGCGACCATGGACGGAGCCTTATATCGTTTTGTCGGCTCAAATCAATTGTCGAGATTGTTAATGCTGCCTTCCGGAACTACGTCATATACATCTCCTTCAAGATGTTACTATATCAACGACAACGCATTCCAACATTGTGGAGGCCTTGAATATCTAAAATTGACAGAGGCCCAAATTAGCAACACCGCACTGAACGAGTATTTAAGAAACACAAAAATTGAGATTCCAGATGACAATCCATACCTTAGAAAAGGAGAGAATGGCTTTATATATAGCTTTAGATATAATTACGAGAAACAGGAATGTATTATGTTTGCAACCTCTGATGTCCAATCATCCAGAACATTGGTGGTCGACGCTCCAATTTTTGATAAAAACAGTCTGTTGCTTGAATATCCGGAATTGACCAAAGTAGTTATCAAACAAGATGTAAACGACGTAACATATCTATTTCCAAATGCGATAAACTTAAAGCGAATAGAGTTTGAGTCAACGACGCCTCCAGATGTTAATGATTTAGACAATACTCTTGCCGAAATGCAGAAACACGCTTATGATGACGACTACTTCATCATCGTGCCCAAAGGCTCGGAGATGAATTATATGAACCATCCGTTCTGGTACAGATTCCTTGTTAAGAGTTCCGACAGCGTGGCGGACATTTCGTCAGATGAAATGAAAGTGACGGTTGACGGCCGCATGGTTAGAATTGCTGGAATTGATGAAAAAGAGAGTGTTGAAGTGGTTAATGCATGCGGACAAATTGTGTATTCGGGTGCTGATCACGAAATCGCGATGCCTTCGGCTGGGATTTACATTGTACGTGCCAGCTCTCATGTCCGCAAAGTGATTGTCAGATAGCGGAGTCCTATAGCTCTTGGATAAGAATGCTCCGACCAAACAAACAATTTAAATGACCTACCAAAATATTTCAGCCACGACATGGAAAGGGAAAAGAGCAATGGCGACCACTGCGTTGAGCGTGATGAGAAGCACGGTGCGGTCGGTGCGTTTCATCGCCGCCTCAATGTTGCCGGCGCGCAGCATGCGGCGTGCAGTAACGGCTGAGCGTATCGACAGCCACGACAGCGGAAGCAACAGATAGAAAAACGGACTGCCGAGCAGCGAGAGGGGTGCGAACACATTGAAAAACGACAAAGCGATGATTACCGTCGTGACAACAGCGGCACGCAGATGTGTGGGGCAATGGCGCACGGCGTCATCAGCCGCCCGATGCTTCTCAACGACCTTTACACCAAAGATTTGCGCGAACTCAGGCACGAGTCTTGCCTCTGTCCATTGCGGCAGCCCTTGGCGCCACACCTTCGTTTCCGCCGCAAGTCCATGCGCGGTCAATTCCTCAAGGCTGAACGGGCCTTCGCTATTTCCGTCCTTTATCATCCAATACTTCATACGGCAAAGTTACTGATTTTCCTCAAAAGAATCATCGTTCAGAGCATCTTTTCAAGGATGTCGAGAGCGTGGAGCATATCGGCATGAAACGTGGCGTGCGAACGCAGAAAGTCTGTGCGGCCGTCTGCCAGCAAGGAATACAGCTCAGGATTCATGTCGTCGGCAAACGAGGAAATGGCATACTCGATGTCGTCGCGCTGCCAGTCCATTGTCGAATGGGCATAGACACGCTCCTTCTGGTGCAGGAAGCAATAGGCGGTCTCGATACCGGCGCGCGTAATCATCGGTCGTAACCCTCCGGACGAATTTGACGCTGCTCCACGCTGTAGACGTAGCCATGACTGAGAAGATACGCCTTCAGCTGCTCCGGGTCGCGGTTGTAGGCATAGCAGATCTGTTCGAGCGAGTCAAACTCCTCGTCGCGCAGCAGCATATTGATTGTCGACACAAGTATTGCGGGGTCGGTTGGCAGATAGTCCATATTCTTGTCGTTTTTTTCACTCCATCAGCGGTGCCTCCACAGCATCGTCGCTCTGCTCCTGAAGGAAGAGGAAGTAGTCGGAGAACGAGCGTCCCTCCTTGAGCAGCAGGTCGAAATTCTTTTCACTGATAAACACAGGGCGCACCTGACGCGGAATGACAACCTGACGGTCGGCAAACAGTTGACGGCTGTAGTCCTCAAGGTCGGCGTAGCTGGTGAATCCCTTGATTATGATTATTCCGAGTTGTCCATACGTCTGACGGTCGATGTCGAAATCGCGCACAGCATAGTTCGAGAAGTTGTGGCGTGCCACGTCGAAGAGCAGACGGTTTGACGACACGCTGTCGACAGGATACGTGAGCAGACAGATGTGCGGACCCTCGCGCGACGTGTCAAACGGCGTATACTCCGTCGTGGAGTTGACCGCCGCAGTGTCGTTTGTGAGCCGTATCGACCAAATCATGCCACGCACGTTGCCTCCGGCTCCCGAATTCGGTTTTCTGCCTTTGGCAAGATCCTTCAGAATCGACGAGGCGAGCGGTGTGATGTCGGTGTCGGGATAGCGCACAAGCAATTCCTTGAGCGTTTCCTGGAAACGGTCGTATTTCTTCTCCGAGAGGTAGGAGAGTGCGTCGAGAAGCATGAACTTAGGCATAATTTTCGACAACGGATATCGGTTCATAATCCCCTGATACCCCTCATGCACCGCTGCGTTGCGGTTTGCAAGATAGTCGGCATACGTCTTCTCATACATCCGCTCCTGCTCGCTCTCCATGTTGCGCAGGTTTTCGATATAATTCGGGTCGGCGAGAGCCATACCATATTTCGTGTCGGCAAAGTCGGCAAGAATCTTCTGACGGCATGTCTCTGCCTTGTCGGCATATCCGTAGCGCACATACATCAGATACATATTATAATATATGTCAAGGCGATACACATTGTCGGGATAGCGGGTCAGCAGCTCGTTGAACGCGGCTTCGGCGGCATTCACATCCTCAAGTTTGTCCTTCAGGATTATGCCCATATTAAACAGTCCCTCCTGCACGATGTTGTGAGAGTTCTGTATTTCCTCCTCCGTTTTTGGAATCTGCACCAGATAGTATTCCGGGAAGTGCGGATCCTGCTCATGCGCCAGCTGCTCCTCGTTTTTCTTGCGGGCGGCAATCTCCTCGTCGCTTAGCGGATTGCCGAGCGAGTCGACCATCTCTTTCTGCTTGTCGTCGTCGCCATAGTCAACCTCCGAGTTGAAGTCGCTGACGGAGAAAGTGGTCTTGTTGGCGCGGCGCCAGTCGTCTTCCAGCTTACGGCTGCCCCATCGGCGCTGGAATTCCGTCTTTCCGGCATTTTTAGTGGCGGTGTTGTAGAAATACCACGACTTGTCGGTGTTGAGCGTATAGTTCTGCGTGTTGCTCTTCAGCTGGCTTCCGGCAGCGTCGGGCCGCGACGCAAGCGCCTGCAGCGCAGCCTCCTCAGCAGCTTTCTTCTCCTTGTCTTTCAACTCTTTCACCAATCGGTCAGCCACCTTCTTCTGCTCCTCCGGCGACAGTTTTGAAAGCGCCAGCAACGAATCCTGCAGCGTGACATTCTGCGAGTAGACAGCCAGTTCGTCGAGCACGTCGCTGCGCTTCTTCAGCATCGCATAGTTCTGATAGTCCTCCGGCAGCTGCGCCACGCCCTCAGAATAGCAAGGCTGCGCCTTGTCATATTCATAGCGGTCGAAATAGAGTCCGCCGAGCGTAATCTGGTTTATAGCCTTGTCGATGCCGTTGCGCGTGCTTTTCTCATTGGCAAGCACATAGTTTTTTATGGCGTTTGCCGTGTCGCGGCGCGACAGGTAGAGATTGCCTATGGCATAGTATATCTGGTCGAGGTATTCTTTGTTGCGGTCTAACCGCGCCATGCGCTGTAACGACCTTACCTCTGAATTGATGTTCTGTCCGGTGTAGACCTCGCTCTGCTTGATGCGGGCGTTGAACTGTGTGCGGTAGGTGGCGCTCGACGCTCCAGCCACCGACTTAAACATACGGTAGGCGGCAGCCTTGTCGCCATTGGCCTCATAAACCTGTCCGAGCAAAAATGCCAGACGCGTCTTCTGTGCGCCTCCGGTTTCTTTGTATGCCGCAAGCAGCACAGGCGCTGCCTTGTCATACTGGCGCGTCTTCACAAGGAAGTCGGCATAAGCCGTGTTGTACATCGTGCGCAGCCGCTTGTTCACAAGCTCGTCCTGCTTCAGCCGCGACAACACGTTCTCAGCCTCGTTTGTCCATCCCAGCGCGCAGTAGCTGCGCAACTGCCATATCTTCGCCTCTGTGACGAGTTTCGGAAGCCACGGGAAATAGCGCTCCACATACATAAACGTAGCCGCCGCCGCGGAGAAGTCGCCTTTTAGATACTGCGCCTCGCCCATCAGCCGCCACGCATTGTGGAGAAACGGGTTGTACTCGTTACGCTTCAGATAATCACGATATTTCGGGTCGCGCATCTTGCTGCGGTCCTTCTTCGGTTTCTTCTGGATGGAATGGAGGGCGATGGCTTTCTGCATCTTCTCGATTGTGCGGTCGAAACTCACCGACGGATGCGTGGCTTTGTCGTCGGCAAACGACTCGGCGGGATGCACATAGACGAAGTCGGAATAGTCGTCCTCATATTCCTCCTCCATCTTCTTCAACTGCTCCTTATAGTGCTGCTCTCCGTTGAAATAAACGTTGTAGCGGGTGGTGAACGACTGCATAAAACGGGAGCCGGCGGTGTTTTTCTTCGTGCTGCACGACAGCAACACGGAGCACAACACTGCCACCACAACCGTCAAATATGTCGCCGTCCGGCACTTCATACATAATATTAACGCTCGCGCACGCTTTTTATTTCAGTGCGGCATTTAAAAAAATCGCCCCACCACCGCCGATTTTCCCAACTGTATATTTGCGCAATAAAAATTAATGTCTAATTTTGTGAAACTAATAACAAACAAAACTATTATCATTTAATCTTAAAGATATGGCTTTTCCTTTTATTACCGCAGAACAGGCGGCTGAATTGGTGAACAACGGCGACAATGTCGGTTTCTCTGGTTTCACCGCTGCCGGCACGCCTAAATTTGTCGCTCCTGCAATCGCAGCTAAAGCGAAAAAAGAACACGAAGCCGGACGTCCGTTCAAAATCAACGTATTTACAGGTGCTTCGACCAATGACTACATCGACGGCGAGCTTGCACGTGCCGATGCCGTGAATTTCCGCACGCCGTATCAGTCATGCAAAGACACCCGCGCACGCCTCAACGCTCACGAAATCAACTATTGCGACATACACCTCTCTCAGCTTGCGCAGAACCTCCGCTACGGATTCTTCGGCAAGATGGACATGGTGGTAATCGAGGCTGGCGACGTGACCGACGACGGCGAAATTCTGCTCGGTCCTGGTGTGGGCAACATCCCTTCGCTCGCTCACCTTGCCGACAAGATTGTAATTGAGCTAAATGAGCATATCCCGGCTGAAATCCGCGGTCTGCACGACATCTACATGCCGCTCGACCCGCCTTACCGCCGCGAGATTCCCATCTATAAGCCAAGCGACCGCATCGGTTCTCCGGTGTTGAAGGTCGACCCGTCGAAAATCGTGGGTATCGTAAAAACTTACAACACTGACAAAGTACACGGATTCTCGCCTATCGACGAGACCACTATGCGCATCGGTGCAAACGTTTGCAAATTCCTCATCGGCGAGCTCCGCGCCGGACGCATCCCTAAAGAATTCCTGCCGTTGCAGTCGGGCGTGGGCAACATCGCCAACGCTGTGCTCCACGGCTTAGAGGAAAGCCCGGAAATCCCTCAATTCGATATGTACACCGAAGTGATTCAAGACGCCGTGCTCGACCTTATGGAGAAAGGCAAATGTCGTTTCAGCAGCACATGCTCGCTCACATTCTCCGACGAGACAATGGACCGCTTCTTCAAAAACGTTGATTTCTTCCGCGACAAGGTGCTTATCCGTCCGGGCGAAATCTCAAACAACCCTGAGATTATCCGTCGACTTGGCGTGATTTCTATGAACACTGCTCTCGAAGCCGATATCTTCGGCAACGTCAACTCAACCCACGTGGTGGGCACCAAGATGATGAACGGTATCGGCGGCTCCGGCGACTTCACTCGCAACGCCTATATCTCTATCTTCAGCTGCCCGTCAATCACAAAAGAGGGCAAAATCAGCAACATCGTGCCGATGGTGTCACACATCGACCACAGCGAGCACTCTGTGGCTGTGCTCATCACCGACCAGGGTATCGCCGACCTCCGCGGAAAGGATCCGTTGCAGCGCGCCGAACTCATCATCGAGAACTGCGCACACCCGGCCTACCGTCCGTTGCTCCGCGACTACTTGAAGCTGAGCAAAGGCGGACACACGCCTCACACCCTCAAGGCTGCCTTCGCATTCCACGAAGAGTTTAACGCTTCGGGCGACATGCAGAAGACCGACTTCTCGAAATTTGCATAATAAACTACGCATAAACACCATCTAAAAGGGGTTGCCGAAACCATACGGCGACCCCTTTTTCATATATTTAGGTGTGAAATCAGTTGCATTGTGGTTTTTTTTGTCTAATTTTGCGGCGCAAAAACAAGAGAGAATTATTGATATGCCGAAAAATTTAGTAATTGTCGAGTCACCTGCAAAGGCTAAGACAATCGAAAAGTTTCTGGGAGACGACTACAAAGTAATGTCAAGTTATGGCCACATCCGCGACCTTCAAAAGAAGGATTTCAGCATCGACGTGGAGCACGACTACAAACCCATATATGAAATCCCAGCCGACAAGAAGGAACTTGTGAAGCAGTTGAAGGCTGAAGCGAAAAAGGCAGACACGGTCTGGCTCGCTTCCGATGAGGACCGCGAGGGAGAAGCCATCGCTTGGCACCTGTACGAGGTGCTCGGTCTGACGCCGGAAAAGACAAAACGCATCGTATTTCACGAAATCACCAAAAGCGCAATCCTTCACGCCATCGAGACGCCGCGCGGCATCGACATCGACCGTGTGAACGCCCAGCAGGCGCGCCGTGTGCTCGACCGCATCGTGGGATTCGAACTGTCGCCTGTGCTTTGGAAAAAAATCAAACCGGCTCTCTCCGCCGGACGCGTGCAGAGCGTGGCGGTAAGACTGATTGTGGAACGCGAGAAGGAAATCAAGAATTTCAAGGCTGAGGAATACTACCGTGTGGTGGCTTTGCTCCACACCGACAATGCGGCGCAGCCTATCCGCGCTGAGCTCAACAAGCGTCTGCCCAATAAAAAGGCTGCTATGGAGTTTCTCGAATCATGCAAGAACGCAACGTTCAGCATCAGCGACCTGACAGTGAAACCGCTGAAAAAGTCGCCGGCAGCCCCGTTCACCACGTCGACGCTGCAGCAGGAGGCTTCACGCAAACTGGGATTCACCGTGTCGCAGACAATGATGGTGGCTCAGCGCCTCTACGAATCCGGACATATCACTTATATGCGTACCGACAGTGTCAACCTGTCGTCGCTTGCTCTCGGCACTATCAAGGAAGAAATCGCAACTACGCTCGGCGACAAATACTACAAGGCGCGCAACTACCACACCACGGCAAAGGGCGCACAGGAGGCTCATGAGGCTATCCGCCCTACATACATCTCACACCACGAAATCTCGGGGACGGCGCAGGAGAAACGCCTCTACGACCTTATTTGGAAGCGCACCATCGCCACTCAGATGGCTGATGCCGAACTGGAGAAAACCACCGCCGAAATCAGCATCGGCGGACGCCAGGAAAAGTTTGTGGCTACGGGCGAGGTTATCAAATTCGACGGTTTCCTGCACGTATACATGGAATCGTCCGACGATGAATCAAACGACGCGGAGTCGGACACTCGCCTGCCTGAACTGAAAAAGGGCGAGACTCTCGCGCTCGATGAAATCGACGCCACACAGCGCTACACGCAGCAGCCGCCACGCTACTCCGAGGCGATGCTCGTAAAGAAACTCGAGGAACTGGGCATCGGACGTCCTTCAACCTACGCTCCGACAATCTCTACTATACAGAACCGCGACTACGTGGAAAAAGGCGAGAAAACCGGAACAAAACACGACATCTGCCTGCTCGAGCTGAAAAACGGCAAAATCAAAGAAACGAAGAAGGAAGAGTCGTACGGCAACGAGAAAAACAAGCTCATCCCGACCGACGTGGGTATGGTGGTCAACGATTTCCTTATGGAATATTTCCCCGACATCATGGACTACAACTTCACTGCCAACGTGGAGGAGAAATTCGACCATATCGCTGAAGGTCAGACGAAATGGAACGACGAGATTGCCAATTTCTATAAACTGTTTCACCCGGAAGTGGAAAAAATTTCCAACCTGCGCCTCGAGCACAAGGTGGGAGAACGCGTGCTCGGCACCGACCCGAAAACAGGCAAAGAGGTGTCGGTGAAAATCGGACGTTTCGGTCCGCTCGTGCAGCTCGGATCGACCGACAGCGAGGAGAAGCCGCAATTTGCATCGCTGCAGAAGGGACAGTCGGTAAGCGACATAACACTCGAGGAGGCTCTAAAGCTCTTCGAGCTGCCACGCACTCTCGGAGACTACGAGGGCGAGACCGTGACGGTGGCTATCGGCCGCTTCGGCCCATACGTGAAACACGGCAAAATGTTTGTCTCGGTGCCTAAGACGCTATCACCGCAAACAATCACCCTCGACGAGGCGGTCGAGCTGATCAAGAACAAAGCCGAAGCAGAGAAAAAACGTCTGGTAAAAACATTCGACGAGGAGCCGGAGATGGAAATCCTCAACGGCCCTTACGGAGTCTATATCTCATACAAAAAGAAGAACTACAAGATTCCGAAGGACAAGGATGCGGCGGCTCTCTCGCTCGATGATTGCCGCGCAATTATCGAAGAGGCGGCAAACGCACCTAAAAAGCCGCGCCGCACCGTGCGCCGCACTACAAAAAAATCATAATCGCGATGACTCCAACATACATCCATCTTGAGTCGATACGCTCCACCAACACCTATCTGGCGCAAAACGCCGAAGGTGCTGTCCACGGCACCGTTGTCTACGCCGACTGCCAAACCGCAGGACGCGGACAGCGGGGCAACTCGTGGGAAAGCGCCGACTTCAAAAACATCACGATGTCGATGTTGCTACGCCCGGCAAACGTGAAGCCAAGCTGCCAGTTCTGGCTGTCGGAAGCGGTGGCGCTTGCTGTGGTGCACACCCTTGACCACTACATCGACAACGGCGTAAGCATAAAATGGCCTAACGACATTTACTGGAACGACCGCAAAATCTGCGGAATCCTCGTGGAACACTCGCTGTCAGGCGGAAAAATCGACCACACGATAGCGGGCATCGGACTCAACATCAACCAAGAGAAATTCCTGTCTGACGCGCCCAACCCCGTGTCACTACGCCAAATCATCGGCTGCGACACCCCGCTGCCCGATGTGCTGCACCATCTTTCCGAAGAGCTGCTGCACCTTGCCGACTCGCTGCCCGACAACGCCGAGTCGCTGCACGCCGAGTTTCTCAGCCGCCTATACCGCCGCAACGGGTTGCACACTTACCGCAACGTAGCCGACCGGACGGCTGACCATCTCGCAGCCGGCGAAGAGTTCTGCGCCGAAATTGCCGACGTGGCTCCCGACGGCATCCTGACCCTCGCCCGCCCCGACGGCTCCCGCCCTCGCTTCGCTTTCAAAGAAGTAGAATTTGTAATCGGAAAATAAGTCTACACAAATATACTCTCACGCAGCCCATTGGCTGAGGTGCAATCTTTTCGGATATCCTCTCGCGCAGTCCATTGGCTAAGGCGGTACGTGCCGGAGGCACTGTCTCATCGGATATCCTCTCGCACAGCCCATTGGCTGAGGCGGTACGTGCCGGAGGCACGTCACTTTTCGGTAACCCGGTACGCGACGCAGGAGCGTGCCGGGACCGTGCATCTCCAAGCCGTCAGCGTGCCGGAGGTACGTCACTACGCTATTTATTGTTGAGAAATTTGTATTGGCAACAAGATGTGGCTATCTTTACAAAAAAATGCGATGAGTTACACAAATTTACTTTATCATATTATTTTTCGCACAAAAGACAGCCTGAAGACTATCAATTTAGTTAATGCCCCATTACTGTACAACTACATTTTCGGCATCTGTCGAAATAAGAACTGCAAACTATACCGAATCGGCGGCGTAACCGACCATATACATATCTTCGCCGGACTTCCACCGACACTGTGTGTCTCAGATTTCGTAAAACTAATCAAGACGGAGTCAAACAAATTCATGAAAAACCATCGCACCGAATTTCCTAAGTTTGGAGGATGGGGTACAGGATACTGTGCATTGACATATAGCAGCCGTGACCGGGAGATGATAATTAATTACATCAAGCAACAACCAGAACATCATCTTGGCCTCGGATATGCGGATGAATTACGTGCGCTACTTGAAGAGAACGACGTTTCCTATAATTTGGATTACTTCGACAAAGACTGAACATTTGCACGTGAAGCAGTAGCGTACCTCCGGCACGCTGGTTGGTGTAGGGATGCCCTCTGTCCCCGGCACGCTCCTGCGTCGCGTACCGGGTTACGCGGGAATGTCGTGCCTCCGGCACGATCTCTTCGGATATCCTCTCGCGCAGCCTATTGGCTGAGGCGGTACGTGCCGGAGGCTCTGTCTCATCGGATATACTCTCGCGCAGACCATTGGCTGAGCCGGTACGTGCCGGAGGCTCTGTCTCTTCGGATATACTCTCGCACAGCCCATTGGCTGAGCCGGTACGTGCCGGAAGCACGTCACTTTTCGGTAACCCGGTACGCGACGCAGGAGCGTGCCGGGACCGTGCATCTCCAAGCCGTCAGCGTGCCGGAGGTACGCCACTGCCCACGATTATTTAGAAATAAAAAAGTTCCGCAAGCGATGCTTGCGGAACTTTTTGCGCTTCAAGATGGACTTGAACCAACGACCCCCTGATTAACAGTCAGGTGCTCT
>UMCF01045578.1_pt1 | contig 18407 bp, 16 predicted proteins | sample 1964131 | NCBI WGS metagenome assembly UMCF01 (sample SAMEA4835958, study PRJEB28245) | human gut metagenome | biome: gut microbiome; material: fecal sample | place: Denmark | collected 2008
GGCCGAGTATGGGCAAAAGCCGCTGGGCGAGTTCGTGCGGGAAATTGTCGGGGTTGACATGAACGCGGCAAAGGAGGCGTTTGCGCAGTATCTGAACGATGCCAGCTTGGACAGCAGGCAGATTTACTTCGTAAACCAGATTGTGGAGTACATTGTTCATAACGGCATGATGAAAGATATGTCCGTTTTGCAGGAAGCACCGTTTACCGACTACGGCAGCATCGTGGAAGTGTTCACAGACCTGTCCGTGTGGGCAGGCATCCGACAGGCGATTGAGCGGGTCAACGCCAATGCGCTGGCGGCGTAAAAAAATTCATTGATTAGGAGGGAACACAATATGGCAAAAGACTTGACAGTATCTCGTATTGATCGTCAGAATATTCTCAACAATGACTTGGCCGTACAGGAGATTCAAGAAAAATCGGGAATCCAAGGAATCTTGTGGGAAAATAAAATATACATCACCAGAGAAGATGTTGCTACATTTTTTGAAGTTGATATTCGGACAATCAGCAGATATATTGAGCAAAATAACGAGGAACTAACGCAAAATGGTTATGAAGTTCTCCGGGGAAAACGACTTAAAGACTTTCTCGAAGCAGGGCAGGAGAGATTTGCTAAGGACATTTATGTCCCTAGCAAAATTCGTCAACTTGGTGTTTTTGACTTCAAGTCATTTCTGAATTTGGCAATGCTTCTTTCCGAGAGCGATCGAGCAAAAGCATTACGACAAATGATGCTCGATATCGTTATTGATTTGATTAATCGGAAAACCGGCGGTGGAACAAAATACATTAACCAGCGAGATAAGGACTTTGTGTTTGCATCGCTTCAAGAAGATAACTATCGTAGAAATTTTACAGATGCACTTAAAGAATGTGTTGAAGATGACAAATATAAGTATGCTCGGTTTACTGATATGATTTATGTCAGTATTTTTCGTGAGAAGGCGAAAGAATACAAGAAAATATTAGACCTAAAGGCCAACGAGAAAGTTCGCGACACATTTTACAGTGAAATTTTAGATATTATTGCCGCATATGAAAGCGGCCTGGCAGACGCTATTCGCAAAAAGAATACTGAGTTGAACCGCAAAATGACAATATCCGAAACAGAGATATTGTTTCATGAGTTTGAAAATATGGCATTGTGGAAACCACTGATTCAAAGAGGGCGCATTAAAATGGCTAGCCGGGATATGGTGTTAAGAGATGCGTTCCATTACCAGCTTTCTGAGTATATCCAGCCTCTTGAGAAAGACGAGTATCAAAAGTTCCTAGGAGCAACAGGAGATGAACTTGAAAGACTTATGGAGGAAAATAAAGATGTGCTTAAACGGCTAAAGGAGCGTAATTAAATGGAAGGCCTGGTGTATCTTACGCTTGAGCAAGCAGAGCGCACACACGAGAAGACAATCCAATATAGTGGCGGTGGAACTTATGAGCATTTTGATTTAGGACGGTTGGAGAGCGTTTTACATAATATACAAAACGATGATTACTATCCAACGTTTGAGGAAAAACTGACGCACCTCTTTTTTTGTGTTTGCGAATTTCATTGCTTTGCCGATGGTAACAAACGTCTCGCCATAACACTGAGTGCGCAGTTTCTTTTGTTAAATGGTTATATGGCGGTAGCGAAAAGCTTTTTTACGGTGATGGAAAATATCAGCTATCAGGTTGCTGCTGGGAAAATCGATAAAGACCTGTTGCTTCGAATAATTACCGCCGTGATGGATGGCACATATGATACAGATGAGGAACTGAAAATTGAGATTATTCATGCGACCGAGTAGCCAATCAACAGAATACTTCCTTTAGCGTCATGGTAAAATGCCGCACGATGCCTGCATCGGCCACCGTGCGGCGTTTTCCTTCTGTTTCACCCTCTCCCGTATTCCCACGGCTAAGACCTACCATTTCGTCACTATGTACTACCCCCACCCCTGCCTCTTAGCCAAATCGCCCATTGCAAAGCAGAATCTTTCCCACCGTGCCAATGTTATCTGTGACGGGTCGCCTTCACGTATTCTCAGTGTTCTTCGTATCTCCTTGGGTATGACTACGCGGCCCAGCTCGTCAATCCTCCGCACTATTCCGGTTGCCTTCATGGTTCTCTATTCCTCCTGAATAATTCATTTCCATGCTTGCCATATCATGTTTTGTATCGGTAGTATGCGGAAGGATAAGGGGGATTATGCATGAAAGCAAACTATTATGCAGCGGTGCAAAGTTTTTTGCAATTGACGCTGCATTATACGAATGCTAAGATTTAGCTATAAAGTTAGTTGTCGATAACCTTATTGTTTTTCTGTATTTGTGGTTTATATTTTTAGCGGAGGATAGCTATGCTGGAACATTACCTTGACCAACTTGGCGATATGCTGCACCTGTGTGCGGATACAGACGGCATACTTATCGTCAATAAACAAGGCGTTATTGAATACCACAGCATGCCCATGCCCGCCTATTACACACACGAGGACACCGTAGGAAAACATATATTAGATATTTACCCAAGCCTTACCGAAGAAACATCCACCATACTTACCGTGCTGCGCACAGGCATTCCTTCTTATCAAAAAGTGCAGCGCCTTATAAACGACCGCGGGCAAAACGTAACGCTTGAATCAACAACTCTACCTATAATAGTTGGCAGCAATGTTGAAGGCGTTGTAGATTCATCTCACTTTTTTGAAATAGGCCACCGGGTAGTGCGCAGCGGCCCTAATGGCGAGCTTTCAACGCTGGACAGTATAATAACCGAAAACACATGCATGAAAAAGCTGAAACAGCGCATATGGGACGCCGCGCAAACCAATTCTCCCGCCATTATATACGGCGAAATAGGCACGGGCAAAAAGCTTGCGGCAGAGGCGCTTCATCGCGAAGGCCCGCGCGCAAACGGCCCGTTTATAGTGCAAAACTGCGCCGCCATGCACGATGATGACAATTCGTTTTACTGCGAATCTGCCGGTGCTGAAAAGAATCTTTTTGAACTTGCGGACGGCGGCACGCTGCTTCTGGATGAATTTGATTGCCTGAGCCACACATTGCAGACGAAGCTTATAAAGGCCCTCAGCCGCAATAAGCGCCACGCTATCAATGCGCCGAACGCCGCGTATGACGTGCGCGTAGTTGCCGCCATGAACGATGATCCTTATGCCGCCCTGCGCGAAAAACGGCTTAGGGAAGATCTTTATTATAAGCTTGGCGTTATAAAATTGCGAATGCCTCCGCTTAGGGAACACGCTGACGATATACCGCTGCTGATGCGCTATTTTATCGATAAATATAATCTCGAGATGAAGCGAAGCGTGCACGTTGTGAGCAGCATGGTTGAGAGCATACTTCGCCAGTATAGCTGGCCGGGTAACGTTCAGGAGCTAAAAAATGTTATAGAGGGCGCGCTCGTATCCATGCGTTCCGATACACTCAGAATAAACGACGTCCGGGAGGTGCTGCTTTCCGTATCCGGCCGCGGTTCTCTCCCCGGTATGCTGGATAGCACTCCTCCCGCCAATTCCGAAAGCTTTTCTTTGAATGAAGCGCTTGAAAATTACGAAAAAGGCATAATACTGCAAGCGTTGCAGGAAACTCACTCCATATCCCAGGCAGCAAGAAGGCTTGGCATTTCCCGTCAAAATCTTCAATACAGGCTGCAAAAATACAATATCTGACCTCCACGCTAACTGAATCTTTAATACACTTTGAAGGAGAATGGACAATGCGCAGATTATGGTACAACGCAACTGTTGCCAGCATGGATGGCAGCATGAACGCCTATCAGGCCATCGGCACGGATAGCGGCAAAATAGTGTTCCTTGGCAGCAACGCGAATGCCGAGCGCCAAAACTGGGACGAGAAGCGCAATATGAACGGGGCTATGATATTGCCCGGATTCAATGATACCCATATGCATATGCTCTATTATGCCACATTCAGCCGCAGCGTTATGCTGTTCGGTGTGGATTCGATAGACGGCATGGTTGGACGGCTGCGCAATCGAATAGCAAAAGAACAACCTTCTTATGTAATAGGCGTGGGCTGGAACCAGGAGTACATGAAGGAAGGCCGCCTTATTACAAAGGCAGACCTTGACCGTGTATCGCGCGACATACCCGTATTTGCCGTGCGCGCATGTATACATGTTGCCGCATGCAATAGCGCAGCACTTGAACTGATAAGCAAAGCGGAGCTTAGCGATGATATTCGCGTCGGTATAGATTACGCTACCGGCATACTTCGTGAAAGCGCCGTTGGGCTGTACCGCACGGTCGTGCCGCCGCTTAGCGATGCGGAAATAGAATCGCTTATACTCGACACTCAAAAGAAGCTGAATGCGGACGGCATAACCGCCATACACACAGATGACCTTGCCTCCGTCCCCGGCGTTGAAGGCGAAAGGCTTCTTAGCATATTCAAGCGCATGGATGACGAAGGCAAGCTTACCGTTCGCATTATAGAGCAGGCGCAGGGCTATGGCGACGGTTTCAAAAACGTGCTTGCCATGCGCGACGCCACTCTTAACTCAGGCGGACTTTTCCGCGTATATACCCGTAAATTGCTGCTTGATGGTTCCCTTGGCGCAAAATCCGCCGAAATGATAAACGGCTATATTGACGATCCTTCAAACCACGGCATAGCAAATTTCAGCGTGGATGAGCTTTATCATCTCATTCGCGAAGCCAATGCCAACCGCATGGACGTTGCCGCTCACGCAATAGGCGATTTGGCCTTGAAACAGCTTTGCGACATATTTGAGCGCGTGCTCAATGAAGATCCATGGCCGCAGCATAGGCACGGCGTTGTACATGCGCAGATAACCACGCCGGAGCTGCTTGGCCGTATGAAAAAGCTGGGGCTTCAGGCGTATATACAGCCCATTTTTATAGACGCAGACATGAACGTAGTCGCGGAACGCATCGGCGAAAAACGCGCAGCAGAATGCTACCAATGGAAAACCATGCGCGATATGGGCATACATACAAGCGGCGGGTCGGACTGTCCTGTTGAGCCGTTCAACATTCTCGACAATATGCGCAGCGCTATCACGCGGAAGAACCGCGCCGGCACAAAAACATATCTTATTGATCAGGCTTTGAGCACCGCGGACGCAATACGCCTGTTCACAAGCGATGCCGCATGGGCCGCGCGCGATGAAAACATACGCGGCACGCTTGAAATAGGCAAACTTGCCGATATGACAATACTCGACAAAAACCTTTTCGCAATCAATCCTGATACCTTTACAAGCGTAAACGTTTTAGAAACCGTTGTAAACGGCATTACGGTATTCCAAGCGTAACAGCCGTTGCATATACAAAACAACATAAGAAGGAGGATATGCATGACAAACAAAATATTGGAAAAAGCCATCGGCATTAAGGATCAGCTCATTAGCGACCGCAGGGCACTGCACAGGATTCCCGAATTTGGTGTATCCACGCCTAAAACGGCCGCGTATGTAACCGCGCGCCTTAATGAAATGGGCATACCGAATCGCCATTGCGGCATACATCGTCCAGAGGACAGGGAAATTGCCGTGCTTTCCGGCTGCCCCGATGCTCCTGATTCAACGGGCGTAGTGGGCCTTATTGGCAAAAGCGGCCCGTGCTTTATGCTGCGCGCCGATATGGACGGGCTTCCCATTAAGGAAGAAACCGGCCTTGATTACAGTTCCGAAAACGACTGCGGGCATATGTGCGGCCATGACGCGCACGCGGCAATGCTCCTCGGCGCGGCAAGGATACTTAAAGACATGGAAGCCGAGCTTCCCGGTCAGATAAAGCTTATGTTCCAGCCCGGCGAAGAAATGGGCTATGGCTCAAAAACCATGATAGAGGATGGTTTGCTTGAAAATCCCCCCGTTGAGGCAGCTATGGCGCTGCACGTTTGGCCGCAGATGGACGTTGGACAACTCTATTTCAGTCCCATCGTTACCTCCGGCTCAATGGCCACGTTCTATATCGCAATAGAAGGTAAGGGCGGGCATTCTTCCGAGCCGCAAAAGACAATAGACCCCGTTATGATAGCAAGCGAGCTGAGCAGCGCGCTCAATCTTATCATCCCGCGCGAAGTAAATCCCGATATATTTGCCACTCTTACCGTGGGGCTTATAAAGTCCGGCACCGCATCAAACATAATCCCCGGTACGGCAGAAATGGCCATATCCATAAGGACGCTCGATCCGGATGTATATGATTATTTGCTTAAACGCGTGCCCGAAGTTGCTAATGGCTACATCACAGCATGGCGCGGCAAGTATACGCTGAGGATACACAAAACGCCGGGTACCGTATGCAATGCCGCCCTTTCCGCAGAAATGAGCAAATACGTTGGTGAAATACTCGGGCAGGAAAACGTCTGCCAGGCGCCGCCCATGAAAGGTGCGGAAGATTTTGCGTATGTAAGCAAATGCGTTCCGTCCTTCTTCGGCTTCCTTGGTGCGGGCGGTGCGGATTATTACCCGCTGCATAACAGCCGCACCATAATTGATGAAAACGTGCTCCCCTACGGCGCGGCAATACTTGCCAACTGCGCCGTGGAGTGGCTAAATTCTCATAAATAATTAAAAGGAGATAAACCAATGAGCGACAACACCAAGAAGAAAAAGCAGTTCCGTTTGCCGCATATGTATCTGGTAATTGCGATACTTATGCTGTTCGTCAGCCTGCTGACCTATGTTGTTCCCGCCGGCTCATATACCCGCGGAGACAATGGCGCCGTCGATCCCGACAGCTTCACCTATACCGATAGTTCACCCGTCGGCATACTCAGCTTTTTTACATCCATCCATAAGGGCTTTGTGGACAGTGCGAGCATAATTGCCACCGTGCTGCTGGTTACCGGCTGCATAGAAATCCTCAATGCCACCGGAACGTTTTCCGCGGGCATACAGCGCATGATACGCGGGGTCAAAGGCAAAAACATTGTGGTCGTAATATTGTTTTACACCATATTCACCGCCATGGGCGTTATAGGCTACCTTGATGGCCTGTATCCCTTCTATGCAATAGTTATTTCAATATTCATGAGCCTTGGTTACGACCGCATGGTCGGCACCGCGATCATAATGCTTTCCACGGCCGTGGGCTTCACCAGCGGCCTTGTGAACCCCTATACCACCGGCATAAGCCAGACCCTCGTGGGCCTTCCCATGTATTCCGGCCTTGGCTTCCGCTGCATAGGCCTTGTAGTGTTCTATGTTATAGGCCTGTTCTTCCTTGTTCGCTATGCGCGTCAAATTGAAAAAGACCCCGCGAAGAGCATAATGGGCGCCAACTTCCGTGAAGAGCAGGTTGCCCCGCTCAAAATGCAGGAAGGTCTTGATTTCAATGCCAAGCGCATAATAACCCTTGTCGCGTTCGTCGCCAGCATAGTGCTAACCGTTATAGGTGCGCTCAACTGGGGCTGGGGTATGCCTGAAATAGCCGCGCTGTATTTCCCCGTTGTAATATTGGCCGTTATTCTTTTCAAGATGAATCCCAACGAAGCCTGCGGTCACTTCATAAAGGGTATGCAGAACGTTGTCGGTACCACGCTGGTTATCGGCCTTTCCCGTTCGGTATCCGTGCTGCTCTCCTCCGGCAACATAATCGATACGTTTATACACGCCATGTCCTCCATGCTTAGCGACACAAATCGTATCGTTACCCTGCTTGTAATATACCTGTTCGTAACTCTGTTCAACTTCTTCGTGGCTTCCGGTTCCGGCAAGGCCATGATGATGATGCCCATAATGCGTCCCTTGGGCGAAATACTCGGCATCAATCAGCAGGTAATGGTTCTTGCCTATCAGTATGGCGATGGCCTTACCAACACCTTCTGGCCCACCAGCTCCGTTGCGCAGCTTTCCCTGTGCGGCATGGACTACGGCAAGTGGATAAAGTTTGCCTGGAAGGTATATCTCTGCCTCATAGCCGCGGCCTTCGTGCTGATCGTAATCGCAGACAAAATCGGCTACGGTCCGTTCTAAGCCGAATAAACGGCATAAGCAATACCCACGCAGGAGCTTCCCGCGTGGGTATTTATTTGCATCGGTTTATTCTTTCCTCACTCAAACTTCGGCGTATACATGCTCTTGCCGTGCAGCTTGAACAGTTTACCGTTGGCTATAACGGTATCTATCGCAAGCGCGTCGCTCAGCAGCAGTATGTCCGCGCAGGAGCCTGCGGCAAGAAGGCCCTTGTACGGGTAAAGCTTCAGTGCCTTGGCGGGGTTCTCGGTAAGCACCCGTATGGCGTCCGAATACTTGTAGCCGAATTCGTTCACCATGGCGCATATCACGTCGTGATCGGCGCTCACGCGGCCTGCGGTGATGCCTATTAGTTCCTTCTTTTCGTTCCACATGGGCAGGCTGCCGTTCCCGTCGGAGCTGAGCGTTACCCTGTCCTTGGGCGCGCGGGAGAAGGCTGTGTTCAGTATACCCGCAACGTATGAAGGATTGGTGCCGGCAGTAAAGTCTATGTAGCCGCCAAGGCTTGCAAATTCAACCGCCTGATCCATGTGGCGGCTCAGGTGGGTGGGCCTGAACACGCTCACGGGCAGGTCGCTGGTTTTCACTATGTCTATTATCTTGCGCAGCTCTTCTTCGCCGGAGCCGGTATGCAGATGCACTATGCCCGCCTTGCCGGAAAGCATGCCACCCATGCGCGCCGCGTGGCCAAGGCGCGTAAGCTCCTCCTTCGTTATGCCGGAGCCGCGGTGGTCTGATATTGCCACCTTCACACCTATTATCTCCTGAATAAACGTTATGTCGTCTGTCACGGAGCCGGTAAGGGTGTGCGTCGGGTACCAATATGAGCCGGTAAGGCAGTACGCCGTCCAGCCTTCCTCGTTAAACGCCTTCGTCTTGGCAACAAGGTTGGCAACGCTGCGCGTTGTGCCGTCCGTACCGAGCAGGCCCACAACGGTAGTCACGCCCGCGTCCACAAGTTGGGACAGTTTCAGCGGCGGCACCTGGTTGGAAAAGCCGCCTTCACCGCCGCCGCCCGTTATATGCACATGCTGGTCAATATAGCCCGGCGCGGCAACAAGGCCCCCGCCGTCTATCGTCTGCTCTATCAGCCTTTCAGGCACGTCTATGTTCGGGGCGATCTCTATTATGTCCCTGCCGCATATCAATATGTCCTGCACGTCCGCCGACTTGTCATACGGCCGAACGTTTTTCAATAAAATCATGTCGTTGTTTCCTTTCTATATATATGCCGTTTTGTTCCGCTGCTATTTAATCATACAAATGGCAATATGCGCAATGGTTTTTATCAATAAATCGACTCCCCCGAATAAAACTCCCGCATATCGTCCAGCCTTATGCAGGCCAGGCGGCCTATGAATTCGGCGTTTTTATCCTGCACGTCAGGATAGGCGGAGCCGCAGTCTATGTCCATGCGATCAGGGCCGTGCCATATGCGCATGGGCGAACCATCCTGATAATGATGGCTGGTGGTATGACCGAATATCATTGTGTATTCGCCGCTAAGCGGCGCCTCTCCGGACTGCCTGTCCCATACGGAAAAGTATTTTTCGCCAAGCTGCGGCCGCTTTGCAAGGTAAAAAAGCTCCTTCGGCATGGCGTGAACAAGCTTGTATCGCCTGCCGTTCACGGTTATGTCCAGCTCCGTCGGCAGCGCGTCTATCCAATCAAAAAGGGATTCCCGCTCCGCTTCGCTCAGCTTTTTTATGTCCCTGTGCGTAACGTCCCCGCCGTTTCTGTACCAATGCTCGCGCCGCTGCTCCTGCGTCCTGTCCGCCGGGTCGTAGCCCGCGCGCAGCAGGCACAGCATCATGTATTCATGATTGCCCAGTATCATGCGCATGTTCTTCGCCGCCCTTATGCGCCGCAAAAGCTCCACGCCGTGTTCCCCGCGGTCTATAACGTCCCCCAGTATATAAAGCGTATCCTCATCCGTCAGCTTAATCTGTTCCATTATTGCGTCAAACCGGCGCTTGCTGCCGTGTATATCGCTCATAACGTATATCATGCCCGTAAATTCCTCCGTTGCCGTGCCTGTAATTTTAGCAAAGCGCCGCGTTGTTTGCAAGCTGTCGCAGGAGGGCTGTTTTATGGTATAATCATATCTGCCTTTTGGCAAAACGAGAATAATGCGAGGTTTAATTATAATGAACGATAAAGAAGCGCGGGAGATACGCCGCCGGTTCAAGCCGGATAAAACATGGATAAACGCCGTGCACGGCTGCTACGTTAATGAATCCAAGAAGGTAATAAGCACCTTCCGTGAAAGTATTCAGACAATGGTGCAGGATGAATCGGAACGGTTCCTTGCCCTGCTGAAGAAGCCTATTTCCGGCACGATAGGCCGCAGCCTTATCAACCTTGAATTCAGCGCGCGGCAGGTCATGGAAAGCGAGGAGCATAAGCTGCTCATGGCCATGCGCGCATGCGGCCTTGAAAACGAGGAGCTGCTTGCCGCTTTCTACAACCGCGTGGCGCAGACGCTGAACATAGACGGCGGTTATATAATACTGCTCGTGCACGACACTTACTCCGTCCCCTACCGAAGCAGCGACGGCCATGCGCAGCACGATGCATCAGACGAGGAATTCAGCTACTTCATCTGCAGCATATGCCCCGTTAAGCAGACCCAGCCCGTATTGAGCTATCAGCTTGCGGAAAACTGCTTCAACGCGCTCAACAACGGCTTTGCCGTGTCCGCGCCGCAGCTTGGCTTCATGTTCCCCGCGTTCGATAACCGCGCCGCAAACATATACGCAACGCTTTATTACACCAAGAGCACAGCCGATAACCATCCGGAGTTCACCACGGCCGTTTTCGGTATAGAGCCGCCCATGCCCGCAGCATCGCAAAAGGAGGTTTTCAGCGAAATACTTTCCGAAGCGCTGGAAGAAGAATGCCGCATAGAAACCGTGCAGTCCGTGCAGGAGCATATAGGCCAAATAATGGAAATGCATAAGGAAAACCATGTTGAGGAGCCGCTCGCCCTATCCAAAAACGAGCTTGGCGCGGTGCTTGGACAATGCGGCGTATCGGCGGAGCGCGTGCAGGCGTTCTCCGATGCGTTCGATGCGCACTTCGGCACGGACGCGGCCCTTCCGCCCGTGAACATGATAGACAAAAAGCAGTTCGTCATAACCACGCCGGAGGTCACCGTGAAAGTTGACCCGGAGCGCAGCGACATGATAGAGCTGCGCAAAATAGACGGTCTGAAATACATTCTCATCCCCGCGGACGACGTTGTTGAGGTAAACGGCGTAAAGGTGCAGTTTGGGGAGAAATAAATAAACCAACACACCCGCCCGATGCAATGCCGGCGGGATTTGTGCTTTTGGGGGCGCAAATGTTACCCCGCGTTGCTAGCAGTAAAGCTCAGTGTTGTGCGGCAGACCGTCTCAAAGTGGGGGCAAGGTTTATCGGTGCCCGATAAAGCAAACCTCCGCACAGCCCAAACCGTGCGGAGTTTTTATATTATAATATTTGCTCTATTATTCGCTGCGTGCTTGGGGGCAGCAGCGCAAACGCCCGCTCTTTATCGCCCGCCGCAAGCAAGCTGCGCACATTTGACGCACTCACCGCGCAGCCGTTTATCGTGAGTCTTTCTGTTTCGCGGCATTCTATGCCGTGCTTTGGCAGCGTATCCATCAGCACGCGGTTGTATTCGTTCGTCACGGCGCTGAAAGGCTCGCTGCCTATAAAGCGGCGGCTTACGGAAAGCGCGGCGGCGATTTTTATGAACACATTCGCGTCAAGCGCCGCCTGCACCGCCGTTGCGTCCTCCGTCCGTTTAAGGAAGTAGGACGGAAATACCGCGCGCGACACCATGTATAGCCCCGTTGAATGCACTATTGCCCCGCGTATGTCCTTCACGCCTTCGCGCACCATTCTAAGCCTGTCCTCAAACGAAAATTCGGACGCATCCTCCCGCACCACGAATATATGCACGCTGTCGCAGCTCTCCGCCGCCCTTTGGGTAAGGTATCTGTGCCCGAGCGTAAACGGGTTGGCGTTCATAACTATCGCGCCCTGCACGCCGCTGCCGCGCTCAAGTGCGGCTATATAGCCGCCGAACCCGCCGCGCCTGTTTTCCATCAGCACCGCCGCATCGCCCGCGCGCGCGACCTCATAAAAGCCTATGCCCGCGAATATGGGCGCGTTTTTCGCCTTTGTGCATATAAAAACATGGCTTATGCCGCGCATGAACTGATATTCAAGCATGGCGGACACCAGCGTGGAAAGCATATCCTCCCCGCGGCAGCTTTCATCCACCGCAATGCACCTTAGGCTGCATCCGCGGCAGTTGCCGCAGGCAACGAGCTTCCCTTCGCCGTCAACGATGCCGAACACCGCGTCCGCCTGCTCCTCCCGCAGTATGCCGCTGCGCTCAAGCAGCGCGTCCCGCTCCGCCATAAGGCGCGCAGAGGAATCTATCCGCACCGCGTCCATTTTATTCAAACCTGTATGGCTTTATCTGCCGCACAACGTCCAGTATGCTGCCGTCCCGCGCCTCAAGCACGGCAACCACCTTATCCTCCCATTCAAGCGGCTCCGGCGTGCCGACTATTGAATACGCAAGCTCCTTCAGCTTTTCTATCGTTGTGTGCTCTATGCCCGCCGCGTCGAGCCACGCGGCAATGTCCGGCCTATTTGGGTTCACGGCAATGCCATGGTCCGTCACAACAACGTCCACGCACTCGCCCGGCGTTGTTACGGTAACAACGTGCTCGCATATCGTGGCCATGCGCCCGCGCATGAGCGGCGTAACTATTATGCAGCATTTTGCGCCCGCCGCCGCGTCCGGATGCCCGCCCGGCGCTCCGCGCAGCACACCGTCCGATCCCGTAAGCACGTTCACGTTAAAGTCCGTGTCCACCTCAAGCGCGGCCAGTATAACAAAGTCAAGCTGGTTCACAAACGCGCCCTTATTGGCGGGGTTAGCGTACTGCGATGCGGATATTTCAAAATGCCGCGCGTTTTCCCCGGCCGATTTCACGGCGACCTGGTCAAAATCCTGCGTATCTATTATTGCGTTAACAAGGCCGCTTTCAAGCAGCGTTACCGTGGGCGCGGATATTCCGCCCAGCGCCCAGCGCATGGTTATGTTCTTTGCTTTCATCTTAGGCTCAAGGTAGCGGTTTACCGCAAGCGACGGCCCGCCCGCGCCCGTTTGGAACGTGAACCCGTCCGCAAAGTACGGCGTTGCCGCCATAACGTCCGCGCAGCGCGCAGCCATTGTCAGCTCCCGCACGTCGTTCGTCATGCGTGCGGCCTTTGCGGCTATCTTCGCCGGGTCGCCTATCGCGTCCACGCAAACGACATAGTCCACGTCTATCCCCTGTATGCTCGCGGGCAGGTTGGGGCTCGGCACGAGCGTATCGGTTATTATAACAACATGGTCGGCGTATTTCGCATCCGCCATTGCATAGGACAGCACGCCGCAGTCGCTCTTCCCGCCAACGGCGCGGGCATTGCCGAATTCGTCCGCAGTCGGCGCGCCTATGAAGGCAATGTCTATATGCACGTCGCCTTCCTCTATTGCCCTTACCCTGCCGCCGTGGGAACGTATTACGGCGGGCGTTTTCAGCTTGCCGGCCGATACAACCTCGCCAAGTCTGCCGCGTATGCCGCTTGTCTGTATGCCGGTAACTATGCCTTCCTCTATCATGTCGGCTATGGCGTCGTGCGCTGTGCCAAGGCTTGATGCCGCAATGGTAACGTCCTTTATGCCCATCGCCTTCACTTCCTTCATCACCATGGATGCAACGTAATCGCCGTCCCTGAAATGATGATGGAAGGATACCGTCATGCCGTCCTTCATGCCGCATTTTTCTATCGCCTCGCGTATGCTGCCAGCAAGTTTGCTCCCCTGCGGCTTTTCGCATATGCGCGCCCTTACGCCGCATTTGGTATAGGTTTCGCCGTCGCGGTATCCCGCGCCCATATATACGCCGTGCCTGCCTATAAGTTCATCGGGAATGTCCCTGCCAACTTTGTTTATCATGCTTACAGTTCCCCCTTATACATTCCGCATGCCTTGGCCAGCGCTATTGTGCGCTCCGCCCCGGGCAGGAATGCAATGTCTATCATCTTTCCGTCAACCGTGAATACGCCAACGCCCTTGGCGGCGTTTTCCCTTACCGCGCGCACTATCTTTTCCGCAGCTGTTATCTCCTTTTCACTCGGGGCGTATATTTCATGCACGGCGGCTATCTGCCGCGGATTTACGAGCGATTTGCCGTCGAACCCCATCTGCTTATCAAGCAGCACCTCCGCGCGGAAGCCCTCTTCATCGTTAAGGTCGGTAAATACCGTGTCGAAGCACTGCACGCCCGCCGCGCGCGCCGCCAGCACAACAAGTCCGCGCGCCGTGTTCAGCTCAATTCCCCCGCGCACAGGGGAAACCTGCATAGTGCGCCTTAAATCCCCGCCCGATATGGCTATGCCGAACATGCGCCCGGATGCCGCGGCTATCTCCTGCGCGTTAAGTATCCCCTTTGGACTTTCCAGCGCCGCCATCAGCAGCGTTCTGCCCTTTTCCTTACGGAATTCCTCCTCCGCCGCTTCAACGGCCTTTTCAACGGCAATAACGTCCCCTGTGCTTTCGCATTTGGCTATGCGCACGCCGTCCGCCCCCGCCGCCACGCACACGCGCACATCCTCTCGCCAATGCGGCGTATCCAGCCCGTTTATGCGCACTATCACTTCCGTATCGCCGTAATCAACGGTTTTCAGCGCATGGTAAAGCGAAAACCGCGCCGCGTCCTTCTGGTTTTCCGCAACCGCGTCCTCAAGGTCCAGCATTAAACTGTCTGCCCCGTAAATGAGCGGATCCTTTATAAGCCCCGGCTTCTGCGCGCTGAGGAATATCATAGTGCGCCTTAATCTGAATCTTTCCGGCTTCTTTCTCGGTATCATGCTCACATTTCCTCCCATGGTATGCCCGCTTCAATACCCGCGCTCCTGTATGCCGCGCATTCCACGCGCGCACGCAGCGTGCATTCAAGCGCGCCGCGATCGTTCACGTCCACCTCCGCGTTCTCTATGCCAAGCTTGCTCAGCGTATCCAGCACGCTTTGCTTTATCGCCCGGCCGTATTGATTCTGCACGGTGCTTTGAATGTGCAGCACTATGCCGTCTTTGCCCGGCGCAATGCTTATCTGCGCATCGCTTGATTCAAGCGTGCCCGCCATTGCCCTGTTTATCAGTTGCATATGCTTTCCCTCCGCATACATATCTTTGACAATAGTATACCAGCAGTTGACTTTAACCAAAATCTAAACTATACTAACAAATATATAAGTTTAACATTATAGGAGTGCAGCTTATGAACATAAATCAGGCCAAATACATACTTACCATATTGAGCGAAGGCAGCTTTTCCGCCGCGGCAAACAAGCTTTTTCTTTCCCAGTCCGCATTGAGCCAAACCGTGCACGCCGTGGAACAGAGCATAGGCGGCAAGGTGTTCGAAAAGCGGAACAATAAGCTTTCGCTCACCTATTCGGGCGAGCTTTATATTGAGGCGGCAAAGCGGATAATCCAAATTGAGGACGAGCTTTCGCGCGAACTGCACAGCGTTAAAAACGAATGCGGCGGGGTTCTTCGCTTCGGCATACCCGCGCAGCAGAGCATGTCGATGCTGCCGCGCATACTGAGCCGTTTCTGCCCGATGTATCCAAAGGTGGATATCGCACTTACGGAGCAGGGCTCCAATATGCTCACCGCCATGGCCGCGCGGCAGGAAATAGACATTGCCGTCGCCCGCACGGAGCAGAACAATGCACAGCTTGAATACCGCGTGCTGCAGAACGAAAAAATGTGCATAATAGCCGGCCGCGGCACAAATATATATTCAAAATACAAAAACGGGCAAAGCATAAGCGCAGCGGACGCGGCCAACGACCGCTTTGTTTACCTTAAATCCGGCCATAATGCCCGCGCCGTGCAGGATACGCTATGTATCCGCCTTGGCGTTGAGTTTCCGTGCTTTATAGAAACCGATTCGTTTGAAACCGCCCGGCGCGTTGCGGCGGACTGTGCCTGCGCCATGATCGCGCCGTATTCAATGGCCGTGACCGATGCGGACGCGCTGCACGGGGCGAAGGTATTCCCGCTTACCGATGAAATAAACGTGCTGAACACCTGCCTTGTATACAGCAAAAACCTGCACCTGAAGAAGTATATGCTGGACTTTATAGAACAAATAGAGGCGCTGTATGCCGAAAGCGGGCTTGAATAATGAACGCGGCGCTGTTTGAAGGGGCAGAAGTGCAGCTTGGCGCAATGCTTGCCGCGCGGGAGGCGCGCATGGCGGCGCAGCACGGCCTTATAAAAAAGCATAACCTGCCCGTGGTTTCGTTCACGCTTAATATTCCCGGCCCCGTGAAGCGGTTTGCGCTTGCGGATATGCTGTTCGACAGCGGCGTAGACATGATAAACCGCGCGCTGCTCTCCCACGGAATTGCGATAGCGGACGGCATCACCCGCCGCTGCGAAACCGGCTGCGAATACATTGCCGCAATAGACGGCGATGCATACCGCGCCAAGGCCGCATTGACCGCGCTTGAGGAAAGCTTCCCCGCGGCAAGGCTGTTCGACATGGACGTTATAACAAGGGAATTTGAGCACGTCTCCCGCGCTGACATAGGCATGCAGCCGCGCCGGTGCTTTTTATGCAGCGCACCCGCGGCGGAATGCGCGCGCAGCCGCCGCCATTCGCTTGATGAATTGACAGATCATGTGCATACGCTCCTTTGGCAATGGTATGCGGATGCTCAGGCGGAGCGCATAGGCCGCACGGCGCAGCGAGCAATGCTTTACGAGCTTGCCGCCACGCCAAAGCCCGGCCTTGTGGACCGGCGCAACAACGGAGCGCACACGGACATGGATTTCTATACGTTTATTGACAGCGCATGCATCACCGCGCCGTATTTTGCCCAATGCGCACGCGAAGGGTTATGCGGCCCTGCCGATGATGCAGAGCTGTTTGCGCGGCTTAAAATGCACGGGCTGAAGGCGGAAGGCGACATGCTTGCCGCAACGGGCGGCGTAAACACGCATAAGGGCGAAATATTCTCGCTTGGGCTTATTTCCGCCGCATGGGCGCGGCTGACACGCTATGGCGCCCCCGTGAGCGCGGGCAGCATATGCAAAACCGCAGCCGATATATTCTCCTCCGCCGCTTCCGATGCGCACGGTCTCAGCGGGGCGCGGCTGTCCGCACACGGCGGCTTTGCATTGGCGCTTAATACCGCGCTGCCTATACTGCGGCGCGAAGCACAAAACGGCATGGATACCGCAGCCTGCGCCGCGCTTACGGCGCTGATGGCGCAGAACGAGGACACAAACATAGTCCGCCGCGCGGGAGAAGCCGGGCTTGAATACGTAAAACGGCTCTGTACCTATGCGGACACAGCCGACGCGGACACGCTTATGCGCATTGACGATGAGCTTATCCGCCGCAACATAAGCCCAGGCGGCAGCGCGGATCTGCTTGCGGCGGCGCTTATGCTTTACTTTGCAGAAAATGATTTATAAGTGAAACATCCTCCGTACCATATTCGGCGCGGAGGATGCTTATTTTATGCTTTATTTACTTGTCGCCCTGGCAATATACCACATTGCCGTCAACAATGGTTCTGTAAACGGTTGCGATGATGTCTGTAACGGGGTTGCCGTTCCATATCACCACGTCCGCGTCCTTGCCCACTTCAAGGCTGCCTACGCGGTCGCCAATGCCGGTATATGTGGCGGAATAGATGGTTATGGCCTTCCATGCTTCCTCCTCCGGCAATCCGTGGCGCACGGCAAGGCCCGCGCAAAGGGGCAGCGCCTCTATCGTAATAACAGGATCGTCCGTTATTATGGCAAAGGGTACGCCCGCCTTATGCAGTATTGCAGGGGTTTCGAAGGAGCGGTTCATAACCTCGTGCTTAGTTGGCGTGCCGCCGGAGGTGGGGCCTACAAACGCGGGGTAGCCTTCTTCGGCAAGTATGTCCGCAATGAGCGCGCCGTCCGTGCAATGATCTATCGTCATGCGCAGATTGAACTCCTTTGCTATGCGTATGGCGGTGAATATATCGTCCGCGCGGTGTGCATGCGCCTTCATGGGTATTTCGCGCCTGAGCACGGGTATAAGCGCCTCGTACTTCATATCGAACGCCGGCTCCTTGCCCGCTTCCTTAGCCTCCATATAATTGCGCGCCTTATAGAGTATTTCGCGCAGCATGGACGCTATTGCCATGCGGGTCATGGGCGCCTTTTTGAACTCCGTGCCGTATACGCGCTTGGCATTCTCGCCAAAGGCAATTTTCATTGCCGCAGGGTTCTTTATTATCATGTCGTCAACCCGCCTGCCAACGAACTTTACGGCCATTGCCGTGCCGCCTATTATGTTCGCGCTGCCGGGCGTGGTAACGCCGCTGGTCACG
>UMCF01026507.1_pt1 | contig 18390 bp, 20 predicted proteins | sample 1964131 | NCBI WGS metagenome assembly UMCF01 (sample SAMEA4835958, study PRJEB28245) | human gut metagenome | biome: gut microbiome; material: fecal sample | place: Denmark | collected 2008
GATTGTCGATTTGTGGGCATTTCAATCCACGCCGCCCGTGAAGGCGGCGACAGTTCGACAGCAAACCCGAACTTATCAATTGCAAATTTCAATCCACGCCGCCCGTGAAGGCGGCGACTAATCAGCTCAATCTTCGCGCCGCTCTGAACGGATTTCAATCCACGCCGCCCGTGAAGGCGGCGACGGAGTATGCAGTGAAAATCATCAACGCCAGTTACAATTTCAATCCACGCCGCCCGTGAAGGCGGCGACTCCCCCCCGGGGGTAACGCGATCCTCTCACGCAAATTTCAATCCACGCCGCCCGTGAAGGCGGCGACGGCGCCGGGAGCGCGATCCACCCCGGCACCGGCCGATTTCAATCCACGCCGCCCGTGAAGGCGGCGACTATGCCGTGATATACGGGTTCACACAAAACGGTATTTCAATCCACGCCGCCCGTGAAGGCGGCGACGAAAACCCAAAAACCAGGGGGAAAAATGACAAGAATTTCAATCCACGCCGCCCGTGAAGGCGGCGACACATGCAGATGCTCTTGCGCAAAATCCACTGCAAATTTCAATCCACGCCGCCCGTGAAGGCGGCGACGGAATGCGTCTCAAGTTATCGAGGTTGACGCAACATTTCAATCCACGCCGCCCGTGAAGGCGGCGACACCCCACGGTGGGGGATATGCGGTATGAGTGCAATTTCAATCCACGCCGCCCGTGAAGGCGGCGACCAACGCGGGAGATGATGAGCCAGAGCAATTACCAATTTCAATCCACGCCGCCCGTGAAGGCGGCGACTAGTTCGCACCTCGTCTGTCTCTTGCGTAGCCGTATTTCAATCCACGCCGCCCGTGAAGGCGGCGACCTATTGTGCCGCTCCCGTGTGCTACCAGTACGGTATTTCAATCCACGCCGCCCGTGAAGGCGGCGACCTAAAAGTGTATAATACAAGCATGACAAAGGGGGATTTCAATCCACGCCGCCCGTGAAGGCGGCGACGTGCTTGCGGCATTGCCGCTGTTGATAAAAAAATAATTTCAATCCACGCCGCCCGTGAAGGCGGCGACGGTCAGGCATGACAACGGTGGTGCCGTAGTGGTAATTTCAATCCACGCCGCCCGTGAAGGCGGCGACGACACTTGTTGAGTATCGCCGCGGCATGGCGGCAATTTCAATCCACGCCGCCCGTGAAGGCGGCGACGTCACAAACTCAAAAACTTCCGCCGGCGCGGATGGCATTTCAATCCACGCCGCCCGTGAAGGCGGCGACGTGTTTTAAGTGTTCAGCTATGAAGTCGGGGGTATTTCAATCCACGCCGCCCGTGAAGGCGGCGACGGAATCGTTGAAGCAGTCGAAGCGCTGCCCGAGATTTCAATCCACGCCGCCCGTGAAGGCGGCGACGAGGCAGAGCCCGCAGTGCTGACTGATGCGGAGATTTCAATCCACGCCGCCCGTGAAGGCGGCGACTAAAATCTCAAGCAATAATTTTCTATCAAATAGTATTTCAATCCACGCCGCCCGTGAAGGCGGCGACTTCGTCAAGGGTTCGTTCTACAGTTTCATACATTATTTCAATCCACGCCGCCCGTGAAGGCGGCGCCCATCGGCTCTCGTGCAAAGACTACCAACCATGTAATTTCAATCCACGCCGCCCGTGAAGGCGGCGACAATTATTACGGCAGAGAGCCTATTTACACGGACATTTCAATCCACGCCGCCCGTGAAGGCGGCGACACAATTCGGCATGGAGCTTTGTTGCCATAGCGTAATTTCAATCCACGCCGCCCGTGAAGGCGGCGACACTGTGCCTCCTATGGTATGTATTTATTATATCATATTTCAATCCACGCCGCCCGTGAAGGCGGCGACACACTTCCCAAGCCGGCATGTCCCAGCCGCCTTCATTTCAATCCACGCCGCCCGTGAAGGCGGCGACGTTAAAGCTCCCGCAGGGGTTCCGGCGTACAAGATTTCAATCCACGCCGCCCGTGAAGGCGGCGACTTCCCGCCATCCGTTTGGTGCTGTCTGCTCCGATACATTTCAATCCACGCCGCCCGTGAAGGCGGCGACAAACTCGTTGCCGTGATAGTAGCGCATATCCTGCGATTTCAATCCACGCCGCCCGTGAAGGCGGCGACTAAAACTAAGGAGGCAAGAAAAAATTTGTTGCTATTTCAATCCACGCCGCCCGTGAAGGCGGCGACGCTTTATCCGGGCTGTCGATATGCGTAAGATACCATTTCAATCCACGCCGCCCGTGAAGGCGGCGACTTTTTTACCGGAAGTATCAACGCTGAAATCACAGATAATTTCAATCCACGCCGCCCGTGAAGGCGGCGACCCCGAACTCGCTTTGTTGTTTCACGTCCCCAATATTTCAATCCACGCCGCCCGTGAAGGCGGCGACGTTAAGGCTTTCAGCGTATTTATAGGCCGATATATTTCAATCCACGCCGCCCGTGAAGGCGGCGACCGGCTCAATCAAGGGTATTAGCTTGCAGGTTAAGGATTTCAATCCACGCCGCCCGTGAAGGCGGCGACGGGAGGTTTTGCAACAGTGCCTGACCCAGTGACATTTCAATCCACGCCGCCCGTGAAGGCGGCGACCCGTCACGGCGGTTTCTACCGTCAGCCTGTCTGATTTCAATCCACGCCGCCCGTGAAGGCGGCGACTCTCTTCGAGTATTGCCCCGAGGTCGTCAACCGCAATTTCAATCCACGCCGCCCGTGAAGGCGGCGACTGCGGAAACGAATAGACGTAATCAACATTTCCGCAAACAGCAAGTATGAAAGTGATCATTCCCCGCTGTTCATTTTCCATTATACAGTAAAAAAGGCGGCACTGCAAGCAAAGACCTGCCTTTTATGCGCGTTTCGTTTCTTATCCGCTTAACAATTCTTGAAGAAAAGCATGTTTTGTCCGCATGTAATTGCGCGAACCACCCTGATTTTTTCTGACCGCTTAGTATTCGCGGCAAATAATCAAAGCATCAGCATACCCTCAGGGTCGTAACCCGACTTTGTTCCGAAATGCTCAATCTTGTTTTCATATTTGTTACCCAGATAATAGAAACGAAGACTGTCACGTTCAGCATCCATGATGCTGCAAAGCTCAGCTTTTAACCTGCGGCACTGCGCCGGATCGAGTATGCACTCGAATACCGAATTCTGCACACGCTGTCCATAGTTTACACACTGCTTTGCGATGCGGCGTAATCGTCTTTTTCCGTCCGCATCCTCTGTGTTAACGTCATAGGTTATAAGCACAAACATAATTAAACCTTCCTTTCCGCCTCAACACGGTTATTTCCAAAGGAACGGAGGATAAGCATCCAAATCCCCGCGAAGGTATCTTGCCAGTAACAGGGCCTGAACATACGGAATCATCCCCCATTGCAGCTTTTCGCCGAGATATGGATGCTTCAATTCATCCTTTTTGCGTTCCTGCCATGCTCGATAGAAACGCCGCCGTGAATCATCCTTAAGCAGTACAGCCCCGCTTTCACGAAAATCGAAATCGTTTCTGTCAAACATTCTGTTATTGATGCACGTAAGGACAAATCTGTCTGCCATACACGGACGCAGTTCTTCCATGAGGTCAAGTGCCAGTGAAGTTCTGCCCGGCCTGTCACGATGCAGAAATCCGACGTACGAATCCAGTCCGACGCTTTCAAGCGCAGATGCACAATCAAGGGCAAGCGTTGAATACGCAAGCGACAGCAGCGCATTCACGGCATCAAGCGGAGGCCGCCTCGAACGCACCGTAAACCGAAAAAGTTCCTTGCTGTTGAGAATTAATTCGTTGAATATGCTGAAATACGCATTCGCTGCAACACCCTCAAGTCCACGGAGTCCGTCAAGCCGTGTTTCCTTTTGAACAAGCGGCAACAGTCCCGCCGTCAGCTGTGAAACGGAAGCCAAAGCTTCACAATCCACGCGCAGAGCGTGATCTCGCCGTGTCCTCTCAATGCTCTGCTTAGAATTGTAAAGTTTGCCGAATATCATATTTTTTGCAATCAGGCATGAATTCTCCTCATCATCCGCAACACGATATTGCTTTCGCCGAAGCAAAACATTACCGTTTGCTTCGCCCGTTACCCGTGCAAGAAATCGCCCCCGCGGGCTGCAGAAAGTGAATGCAACTCCCATATCGGCGCATTTACCGAGCAACGCAGGAGATGCGCCCATATATGAAAAGTCAATTATGCTTTGCAATGTGTGCAGAGGATAACGTGCCGTGATCCTTTCGCCGCACTTTGCAACAACATTCTCTCCATCCAACGTCAAATATACGTCTTCCGACATAATATACAGCGTGTTCAGCAGCCGCTTCATTGCGATTCCTCCAGTGCCTTATTAATGTACGTTGCAACGGTCGTTGTTTTCATCAGTTTCGGGAGGCAAATCTCCTTCATTGAACATGACGCGCATGCCTTGGTAGGTTTCACTTTCGGGGTATATCGTTTTCTATACAGATCATGCATTTCGGAAAGCACATCCCGTACTTCGTCCCTCAATGCTCTGTCAAATTCAACTTCCACCCTGCGCCGCGTTTCGCCATAAAACAATGCTCCTCGCGGAATATCACACGCAAGCATCTCTTCAAGGCACATTGCCTGACCGCAGAGCTGCAATGTATCACCGGTTCGCTCGTTGTACATTCCGCGCTTGTATTCAACGGGATAGGGCTGCCAAAGACCATCACGATCCTTCAGCTCTATCCCGTCCGCCGAACGGCGAAATTCCAGTACATCACACTGTCCCGAAACCCCGAGGGTGGATGAAAAAAAATTCATCCCCCTCGTAATGAAAAGATCGCCTCTGCTTTCCTTCAACCCGGTATCATGCGCTCTTTCATGCATCAGTGTGCCGTCCACCGTGCGGTAGTTGTCCGCCCATTGCTGCTCAATGTGGATAAGCGCCCATTGTCTGCGGCAGAATTTGAAGTGCTGAATTCCGGATAGCAGCAGATAATCCTCTTCGGAATATGTCATATCATCCGAATGCAGCTGACTCCTTCGGGCAAATTATCCGTATCAACGACAATATCATAATCATCGTAACAACGGGCAACCGCACAATCCGCTTTTCTTGCCGCTGTAACACGCTCAAAAAGTTTATGTGCCGGAGCATTCCCGAGCTCTGACTCGTGTTTGAACACGACAAGCTCACGAACAGCCATCTTGCCGCGTGCAGCCGAGTGATCGTTTTCAAACATGTTTATTATCGCCTTCCAAAGCAGTTCAAGATCCGCCTCCGAAAAGCCCGTAGTTTTGCGCGCGAGGTTGGCCGAAACATAGCCTTCGCAGCGATAGAGACCGTAAGGAACAATGTATTTGCGTCCCATTTCCGTACCTTTTTTCTCTGCGTCAGCCTCGGTCGTTATTGCAACACGGGTTATCGTAATCTCCTGCGAAATAATGGGATCAATGCTCCTTGAAAATCCAAGCTGCACCGGGCCGCGAACCTGTCCGCAATTCAGCGCACCTTTGACAAACGTTGTCATAACAGCACCGAAAGTGCGAATATCAAAGAAGTTTCCGCACATGTAATCCCTGATCTTTATATCAAGCTCAGGATCGTTTTTCTTTGCCTCTTTCAATTTCTTTTCATCCGTGCTGACATTATACTTTTCGCAAGCCTCCCTATCGCTTGCATTAAGAGGAACTCCCTCTTTGATGTAAATGCGATAACCGGGTTCTCCCTCCTTTGCCGTTTCAACATAGTTGCGAATCTTCCGCTTAAGGCAGACATCGGTTACAATTCCGTAACCGGTTTCGGGATCAACCCTTGGCATATTGCCCGCATCGGGATCACCGTTGGGGTTGCCGTTTTCAACGTCGTAAAGCACAACAAAGTCATAGCGGTTTTTAATGGGTTCCATAATTATTTATCCTCCTTTTTTGTATAACGAGCCTGTGTTTGGTGGTAGTAGCCAAGGTCGAACGAGCCTTGCTCCGGCAGCGACATATGCGCCGGATACTGTTCTCCGAGAACGCTCTTCAGCGTCATAACCTTTTTATCAAGATATACACGCTGTGCATCCGAAAGTTTGCGCAGGTGTTTTTGCGCAAGATTGCTGAGTATCGGGAACACCGTTGCAGGCATTGCGGCAGCAGAGCCAAAATACCTGTCCTTAATTGTTGTGTTTATACCCGGATTAGCTGCCTGCTGAATCTCTTCGTACACGGAGAACAGCCTTCCGAGGGTATAGGGGATGTTTTTACTGTTTTCATTTAAACTCACTGTCAGTACCTCCTTTGGGCATTTTTCATTTGGGTTTCTCAGATAATAAGCTTTGATTATCGCCGCGCGTTCACGGGTTATGCTGCGTTCTGCTTTGATTCGCAGAAAGGTACACTCCAGAAGGGACGCCGGATATCTGCCGCCGGAAAACACAGCACGGGCAACTGCACCGGCCATTGCTGCATTCGGCGTTTTATCCTTCGCATTCGGATTAACCGTTGCGCTGAGCAGCTTCCACAACGGGAGGATCGGGAACTTATCATATGAGGGACGCACGATTTCCAGTCTCTCATGATGCTTGTAGATATTCCCCGCAATTTTCCCGAAGCTGTCGCAGTAAAAGAATCTGACCGCGAGACGGGCTGCGTTCGGAGACAGGCCGAGAATGTAGAATTTTCTGTCCGGATCAAGATCCATCTCCTTGCATGGAAGTCCGTCTGCAAGAAGCTTCAAGCTTGTCCGCAGCGCTGAAAGCCTCTGTTCATCCGACTTGTCGACATTATCACCGAAAAAAACTTCAGCTGCAAAATCCTCGTACTGTTTATCCGCATTTTCTGCCCAGCAGACAACGGCAGCATCGCCGATCCTGTGGACATTTTTCCTGTCCGCCAATAAATGATTCAACGCGGTCGTATATGCAAAGGCTGCATATTTTCCGACCGGCGCATTTTGGTTCTGTTCCTTGTTATAAGAACAGAATGCCGATGCATTGAATGACACGAGTGCCGCACCGCTCGACTGCGCGCCCTGCACACCCTTGATCGTAGGGTGTGTGTTTTGAATTTCATCAAGCGCTCCCGTTACCAGGCACTGCCCAATGTTATCTTTTTGCTTTGCATTCGCCTTCTGCCAGACAGATGCAAGCTGTGGATCATCGTGAACATAGCCTCCGTTAAAGCGAAAAACCATATTTGCACCCGAAAGAATTTCTTTCGCATATTGTGCAACAAGATTGTTTTCCTCCGCCTTTTGCGGTTCCCACTTGTCTAAGAAGTTCAGCACCGCCTTTGCAGCGGGATATTCCATGCCGTCCAGCATTGAATGATGCAATTCGCGGCAAGCCTCGAAACATTTAATGTCCTTATTTCTTCGCTTTTCTCTTTCTGCATCATCCTCCCCTTTCTTCAGGCTCACACCCAAAATATAGGAGGAGTTATCCCAAAGGAAATTCGCCGCCGCGCCTGACGTTCTTTTCACAGCCGCCGGAACGGTCATCTTCTGCGGAACTTCCCTCGTTTTGCCCTTTGGTCCATCGACCGTGTCAAAAAGCGGCGTTACGCGCAGCAGATTGCCTTCCTCGTCAATAGAGAGCGCGAAGCTGATTTTTTCACGGCTCCAGCCTTCCTTGGAGATTTCGCCTTTTTGGGCAAGTGCCTCATAAAGGCTTGTTAATGCCTGCAAAATCATCGGGTCACCTCCGCCGAATCCATTCTCGGCACGGTCAGCACGCCGTCAATAAGCTTTGCGCGAAAGAACACAGGCTTGATGTTTTCTTTATCCGAATAATCCAAATCCAAAAGCATCCAGCCAAGATCCCGTTCTCCCGCAAGTTCCGGCGGACAGGGCGGCATCTCAACGCATTTTACTACCTTTGCAGGAAATTCACGTGTTCCGAGGCAGGGCTGATGGTAACACTTACCTTTTTCAACCCTCCGTCTCAGCATGTCGCAAAATTTACCGGGATTGTCGCTCGGCGCAGCATTCTCAGTCATTTCAAAATGAGCTTCAATAACATAATGCACATCTCTCAACACCATCGCAGCGCGCTGTTGAATGGACTCCGCTGCTGCAATATACAGATCGCCGCTTCGGCTATTCATCTCCGCTTTGACGTTTCGCGCGCTGATAACATCCTTCACTTCATTTCGTCGAATGTTTGTGAACCGGATCGGTGCGCACACATGAATCCTGTCAATTACATAACGCATTCCCGGATGCCACATAACTGCTTCCAGTATGCCGCGTGCCGCAGACGGTGTTATTACATCGTAACTCACGCGTTCAACCTTCATCTCCGGTCTTGAAAAGCAGGCATAATCCCCGCTTACCTCAATACATATTGGCATATACTGTCTCTCCTTTCTTTTCTTTTTTGTTCCTTTTTGCAGTCAATTTTTCCTTATTCCTCCTATGCTGTATTATGTTTTTATCGTTTACGGTCAAGCCCCGTTTGGTCAAATTCGGTATTCATATAACCTGCAAAGCCTTTCCGTTCACTTACCGATTAATAAAGCATTCATTATCAGTTAAACAGCGCACTTCCATCCGTCACATCTGTTGCAAGTCCCTTTTCATCCGAATAAAGACTCAAATCCGTCAGAATTGCTGCATCGTCACCGAAGGGTTCCGCCGCCCCGGCATTGATAAGAGCATTGAAATGATTTTCGTATATCGATACGGAATACATTCCGGCCTTTCGATACAGTTCACGGGAGCGTTCTCCCTCTCTGAGCCTTGAAATAAGCTCTTTTCCCTCTCCGACAGAAATGTAAACCGTGAAGGTGTTTTGGTCTATCAGCTTGAATTCTTTTGCAATCCATTCAAAAGGCAATCCACAGCCCGATATTCCTTTTTCGCTCGCTGTTATGACGCCCGACTTGTCATCATTCCGCAAAAAATCCCTGTACGCCTTAAAATAACGCTCTATAGTTGACGTTGTGTTCGGCTGCGTCCAGTCCCGCACCGTCTCCTCCGCAGCATCACGGTTAACCGCAATCAGCTTGTTCACCTTGTTTTCGGATTCAAAAACGGTAACAATGCTGCTTTCCGCACTCCGTTTACCCTCGCGGTTGCAGCGCCCTGCCGCCTGCAGTATTGAATCCAGCCCGGCCATCTCTCTGAACACACGAGGAAAATCAACATCAACACCGGCCTCTATAAGCGAGGTTGAAACGACTCTGCATGTTTTGCCGGATTTTAGTCTTTCGCGAATTTCGTCGAGCTTCTGTTTACGGTGAACCGGACACATAAGCGTGGACAGATGAAAACGCCCCTCCGACGGCAATGCCTCATAAACCTCTTGAGCAAATTTTCGCGTGTTGACGATGCAAAGCACCTGCTGCTGACTTTCAAGCCTTGAAACCAGTTCATCCGTTGTCAGCCTTCCTTCCTTTTCAAAGCTTGTCCTGCGAAACTTTTCGAACATGCCGTCAACATCGGGACATAATTCAACAACGCTTTCTTTTTTACTGTATTCAAGCAGCATTTCGTCAATAGCCGGCTGAGTTGCGGTACACAGAACGGCGGTTGCGTTGTATGCGCGCACAAGCTCCGCAATCGCCGCAACGCAGGGACGCAGATTGTTTGACGGAATCATTTGCGCCTCGTCAAAAATAATAACGCTGTTTGCAATATTGTGAAGCTTTCTGCATTTTGACGAACGGTTCGCGTAAAGTGATTCAAAGAACTGCACGGCAGTTGTCACGATCACCGGAGCATCCCAGTTTTCCGTTGCAAGCGCACTTCGATATTCCAGCTCGTCAGCATTTTCCGATAATTCGTACGAAACTGATGAATGATGTTCCACAACGTTCTCTTGACCCAGAATATCTCGGAAAACTTTCGCATTCTGTTCAATAATCGATGTGTACGGTATTACATATATAATGCGCTTCATTGAATTTGCAGCAGCATGGTTGAGCGCAAAGGCCATGGACGCAACCGTTTTGCCGCCGCCCGTCGGCACCGTCAATGAGAAAAATCCGCGCGGCGCAGACGCCTTTTCAATGCATGAATTGAGAATTTTTTGCCGCAGTATGTCGATTTCTCTTGTTGGATTGTTCCATTTTGAGATGTATGCTGTGAGCTTGTCACAAAGCGCAGAAAGCGGTTCGTAGTTTCCTCTGCCTGCGTCACCGTTCATAAAGGTTTCCGTGTCGATATAATCCGCATCAACAAGGCAGGAATACAGCATTCTTATATAGAATGCTGTTGCGAACCCACGGCCCGAGGGTCTAAAATAATCCTGCGGTAATGCTATGTGTCCGTTCCAATTTTTCCGATAATCCGGAATTCCTCCCTGTTCGGCGCGCAGCTTCCTGCCAAAAAATGTTTGGCTTTCGGTTGTGTCAGCGTCTTTATGTCCGACATTGGGCAATCCGCTGTGGTGGCCGATAACGCATACAGCCTCAAACGCTGCTTTGATTTTGAAGCATTCGATTGCTCCCGCCGTCGCATGATCGACCTTCTTTCCGCCGCGCAGTCTCAGCTGAAATTCATCCGAATACTTTCCTATGTCGTGAGCAAGCCCGCACAACTTTCCGTTTGCTGCGGCTCCAAACTCCGCTGCAAATGTTTCCGCAAGTTCTCCCGTACCTTTCAGGTGGGCTTCTATCGACTGTCCTTCCGGGTGCTCATCCGTTGCACCGTGAGCCAAAAGCATATTCAAATTCATTCCTCCGTTAAAAGAAAAAACCTTATGCGAAACTATTCAGCGTATTTATTGCTGTACGTATCGACAAGATAAGTATATACTGCATTTTTTGTCTTGTCAATTGTTTTTTGCTTTTTTGCTGTGCTGATTTATGTACATGTTCTCTGTTTTTCAAAAGATGAACGTTTTTTAATTTGCTGCATAGGTGTATTTTTGTTTATTATAGCCGTAGATTTGTCAGCCGTTATGAATTATTTCGCCGTATTCTGCTCCGCTCCGACATTTGCTCTGCCTTTTTCTTCGAAACCAAGCATGTTTCTTTTGGTCTTTACAATACGGCATTAATGCTTTATAATGGTTACATCGGCAGGATATGACGATTGATCAAGCGGTATTTGCGGGCGGCAATTTAAGGAGACGCTGCGCTGCATTTGATGCTGATTAATCAGCGTTTACCTAAGGATTTTATGCAAAGCCGCGCATGTATCGGCGCGAGAGGTGCGTATTCTGCGTATCGGGCAGACCAAGGAGGAACACAAATGGGCATAATTCTCGGAATAGACGTTGGAGGTTCAACGACAAAAATTGTCGGACTGACTCCGGGCGGCGAACTGATTTCAACAATGACGGTTCGCGCTTACGATCAAATAACCTCACTTTACGGCGCATTGGGACATTATATCAACGCCAACAAGTTCTCGCTCAGCGATGTTGAACGCATACTTGTGACAGGCGTCGGCTCATCCTATCTTTCGGGCGACATTTACGGCATTCCGACTCAGCGCATTGAGGAATTTTCCGCGATCGCGCGGGGCGGGCTTGCTCTTGCCGGGTTGGATGAAGCGGTTGTTGTGAGTATGGGCACCGGCACAGCGTTTATCCATGCCCACGGCAAGGATTATTCCCACATCGGCGGCAGCGGTGTCGGCGGCGGAACCATCGTCGGCCTCGGCAAAAAGCTTACCGGTGCATCGGATCACGAGAGTCTTTGCGCGCTTGCGGAGCGCGGCAGCCTTTCACACGTTGATCTTACGATCGGCGATATTTCCAAAAATGACATTGAAAAGCTCGGTTCGGAAATCACCGCCGCAAACTTCGCAAACGTAAAGGACAGCGCAACCGATTGTGATCTTGCTCTCGGCGTTGTCAATATGGTGCTGCAAACCATTTTGACCCTTGCGGTTTTTGCCTGCAAAAACTCCTCTGTCAAAAAAGTCATTTTGACAGGTGCGCTTACCGGACTGCGTGAGCTTTTGCCAATGATTGAGCTTTTTAAAACACTTTATCCCGTTGAGTTTATCGTTCCGGAAAATGCAGCATTTGCCACCGCTGTCGGTGCCGCTCTTCACTCCATTGACTGATTGGGCAGTTGTTTCGTATTTTAAACAATCCATCAAACATTGACAATACACAACCGACTTCCGTCATCTGTCGGAAGCCGGCTGTGTTTACTTTCGCTGTGTTTACTTTTTTGTTTTCGGCGTAAAAATCAATGCAAAAGCGTACCCGAAAAGCACTGCGGCGGCGATGCCGCCCGCGGTTGCCTTCACCCCGCCGGTTATTGCACCGAGCAAACCCTCGTTCATTGCGCCGTCAATTGCGCCGTTTGCAAGCGAATACCCAAACCCCGTCAGCGGCACTGTTGCGCCCGCTCCGCCGAGTTCGACAATGGGTTTATACAGTCCGACAGCCGTGAGCACAACCCCCGCCGTAACAAAAATCACAAGGATTCTTGCAGGCGTCAGCCGTGTCAGGCTCATGAGAAGCTGCCCGATGACGCAAATTGTACCTCCGATTGCAAAAACAAGTAAATAATCCGTTATACTGCTCATTTAATTCAACCGTCCAAATTCTTTATGTTTTCAAATCTCAGTTCTTGTTGTTCTGCCGCTTTTTTATTCGACCGCCGTTTGGGTCAATCAATATGCTCAATCACAACCGCATGTGCAATTGAGGGAATGCTTTCACCCTGAAGGCTGCTGACAGGACTCATGAGCGCACCCGTTGCAAGGAAAAGAACGCGGCGGATTTCGCCGGATTCAATTTTCGGCAGGAACCAACTGCTCATTATTGTCGCCGCACAGCCGCAGCCGCTCGCACCGCAATTGACATTTTGCTCCGGACTGAACATCAGCTTGCCGCAATCCTCATGCCTGTCGGCAATTTCAATCCCCTCACCGCGCAGCAGTTCATACAGCATATCGCTGCCGAAAATGCCGAGATCTCCTGTTATTATCCTGTCGTAATCCTCCACCCTGCGCGAGTAATCCGAAAGATGAGTCTTAATCGTTTTAAACGCGGCAGGAGCCATCGCCGCCCCCATATTATTTGCATCCGTAATGCCGAAATCCTCCACGCTGCCGATGGTGCCGCCCGTAAGTGCAACATGTTCAAACACATTGCCCGCACCCGGACGGAATTCACCCGCCGCCTGAATGATTATGCTTCCCGCACCCGTGACCGTACGCTGACTGCTCGGAACGGCCTGAACGCCCATTTCCAGCGGATAGCGGAACTGCCTTTCGGCTGCCGAAAAGTGACTGCTTGCGGCACACGCGGCAAGCTCTGCAAAGCCTCCGTCAACAAGCATTCCGCCGAGCATCAGTCCCTCGCTGATGGTTGAACACGCACCGTACAGGCCGATGAACGGTGCACGGATCTCCCGCGCCGCAAAGCCGGAGGAGATTATCTGATTCAATAAATCTCCGCCCAAAAGGCAGCTCAAATCATCGCTTTGCCTTTTTATTTTTGCAAGAGCCACGCGAACCGCGCTTTCGAACATTCTGCTTTCCGCCTGCTCCCAAGAGTCAAGCCCAAGGGTATCGTCGCGGCAAATTTTATCAAAGCATTCTCTCAGGGGGCCTTTCCCTTCTTTGTCGCCGACATAGCTTGCGGATGAAATTATTCGCGGCCTGCTGCAAAGCTCAAACGAATGCCTTCCGATTATTCCCATATTGCCTCCGATTTTTCTTTTTTCTTCTGCTATTTTGAGCAATTCGGAGGAAAATATGCATCAAGCGTCTAAACGGCGGCAATCAAGGCGGCGCCGTTTTTCATTGATCCGTTTCAAATGCAAAACACCTTCGGCGACTGTCACGCCGAAGGCTCAAAAGTTTTTCCGAAATTAAATATTATCTAACCAATTCTCAAGGCTGCATTTCGCGCCCTCATCATACCAGCGCCGATAGGATTCAAACACCTTCAATGCATTTCCGCCGTATTTTTCCGCGGCGGCATCAACGGCAAGAAAACTTCTCCAGTAAGCATAAAAAATATGCACAATATCCCGTCCGTAAGCGGAGCGTGAAAAATCATTCAGTTTCGGTCGCCCGAACTTTTCATCATATAATGCAGAAAGAATTCGATTCGTTTCCTTTTCGGCAGCGTACTCCTCATCAGTCAGGAAATATCTGCGGCTTATGTATTCAGCCATGCCCTCTTCAAACCACATTTCGGTTTCATATGTTTCATCAAGAAAAAGGTCGCTGTGGTGCGCCATTTCGTGTCCCAATATCTGCAAAACATTATGCATGTTGAATTTTTCATAATACTGTTTAACCTTTTTGACCGACTCCGATTCGGTGTAAGCATCCGTCTGCTTAAGGTATAAACGTCTCCAAACCTCGATCTGCGGATTCATTACCGTGCGATAATCATTCGTATAGGCCGGCAGCGGGAGATCGCTCACGGAATTCACCGCTGTTTCAAAGCCCGCCCAAACTATCGACCTCGGAAGCTCAACAACCTGAAAATTCATTTTTAAATAATCCAAATACTCATTCAGTATCGGAGCAAATCCTTCCGTCAGCGACTGAAGGTTGTTCAGTTCTTCCGCATTCTCCGCTAAGAAAAGATGCTTCATTTCTTCTTTCTTTCCCCCTTTCGCAATAAACCGACCGGCAAGGTTCCGACTCTGCATGATGCTTTCTGCATTCATCACATTTTCCGCGGCGTTCACAGTTCTTTTTTCTGCACGGACAGACTCTTTTTTTTATCATTTCGCCACTCCCGCTCCGCATGATTAACCTTATTATGTTTTACGTTTTCGAGAAAAATTACTCCCGCACTCCGGCAAGCGCAAGGAATTTTTTATCGGACTGTATCGCATGTGTCACAAATTTGCCGTCCCTGAACAATGCGTAAGTCGTGACCGGCGCAGGTACATTTTGCGCCTCTTCCCTGTCAGTAACATGAATGACCTTAAGCGGAATATCGTGCGCCTTTGCCGCTTCCCGAACCCTCGGCACCCAGTAACAGGTGAAGGGGCATTGATCCGTGAAGTACAGCACGAAACCCTTTTCCTCAACCGCCGGATGTTTTGCACACTCTTTGAATTTCGGCGGCCGACAGCAATTATACGGGGGCATATCGTTCTTGCAAAATAAAGCCGCGCTTCCTTATGTATCTCTTAAAATCCGTTTTCAGAGGTTCTTCAAGCCCTCGTACAGGTCGTTGAATGATTTCTCCCGTTCGCACCTGCCGTAAGAGAATTCCCTATTCTCTCCAAATTCCAGCAAAAAGCATTTCGTCAATTCCTCAACCGTCTGCTCAAGGGTGCAGAAAAACTGTTGATAGGCAAATTTGCTCGCTGCCGATCCGTCCTCGAAGCAGCTCGTTATCAATGATTCCGTCACCTGATCCAGCGGATACATCTTTATATGCATCAGCTCGTGTACAATGACCTCTTCAAGATTCTCCTGCTTTGGATTTGCTGCATTCAAAAGCAAAATGGCTTTTCTGTCATCGCAGTCAATTTTAAAATCACCGGTTTTTCGCCATGTTGGGTCTTCAACAAATTCAAGCTTTATGTCCCACGCGGGTGTGATTCTCAGCTTTTTTATATACTTTTCGAAAAGAGCCGTCAACGCCTGTTTATCCATTGTATTCCTCCGAAACTCTCTCTAATCAATAGGCTCCTATCGCGGCATTCCCGCAAATCAGTTTTTCTTGTTTTGAGATTCGTCAACATGGTTGAATCCGAGCTTTTCGTCAAACATTTTTCCGGCAGCACGCAGTCCGCCTTGGCCGCAAAATGCGTCCATCATTTCGTTGAAGTCTGGGTTCTCGCTTTGCCCCACGGCCGCGTTTCGAATCCGCACCTGTTCAACAATTGAAAGAATCAAATCAAGTCCCAGAACCGCAAGCCCGACATAAAGGTAGGTCTGCGACCAAATTCCGACAACACAGAGTACGGTTCCCGGAATAAATAAATAGAAAAACCGAAACAGGAAATTCGTCAAAACAAATAACAAAAACATTTTCGCCGGATACTTTCTTTTCATGCCGCGCCTCCCTTTTTACTCTTTCCAAAGAATATTTTCGATGACTTCGCCGTTTTCCTTATGCACGATTGCATAAACCCTTTCTCCGTTGTGCGGAAACCATTCAAAACCAAGGCTGATATCCGCTTCCGTTTTGCAAAAAAGCCCGTTGATTTCAACTCAAAACCAACGGGCTTTCTGGTCGGGGCGAGGTGATTTGAACACCCGACCTTTTGGTCCCGAACCAAACGCGCTACCAAGCTGCGCTACGCCCCGATTAATGGAGCCAATGAAGGGGCTCGAACCCTTGACCTGCGCATTACGAATGCGCTGCTCTGCCAGCTGAGCTACATTGGCTTACACAAGTAAGGATTATAGCATAGTTTTTTGAGTTTGTCACCATTGCCGGGTAAATATATTTTGAGGCCGCAACTTGAAAACGACGCCGCAGCCTCTTTAAATTATTTCTTTACTTATCCTATCGGCTAAATTTCAAAAATTCCCGAGGGTTAACTCCCGCATTGTTATTTGCTCTTGCAAAACCCGCGCGGCAGGCATTATAATGTAAGCGGGTGAAAAAGGAGGATGGGCTATGAGCGAATCCGAACGGCTATGCAGCAAACTTTTGAACAGGCTCAAGGACATCGGCAGCGCGGCTGTCGCGCTTTCGGGCGGCGTGGACTCATGTTTTCTTGCTTATGCGGCTTCCCGCGTTGAGGGCGGAAATTTTGCCGCATACTATGTTCAATCGGCATTCCAGCCGGAATTTGAGCTGACGGACGCACTGCGGGCCGCAAAGGAAGCCGAACTGCCGCTTAAAATTATTTCTGTTGATATCCTTGCCTGCGAAGATGTTGTCCGCAATCCGACCGACCGCTGCTACCATTGCAAAAAACACATTTTTTCCGCGATATGCAAAGCGGCGGCGGCGGACGGGTACAAAACGATTCTGGACGGGACGAATGCTTCCGATGCAGAGGATGACCGTCCGGGAATGCGTGCCCTGCGGGAAGCGGGCGTGCTTTCCCCGCTGCGCGAATGCGGACTGACAAAAGCTGACATTCGCCGTCTTGCCCGCGAAGCGGAGCTTTTCACTTGGAACAAACCTGCCTATGCCTGCCTTGCAACGCGGATTCCGCCGGGCGAATTGATAACAAAAAACAAACTGCATTCCGTTGAAGCAGCGGAAAACTTCCTTTTTTCGCTCGGCTTCTCCGACTTTCGCGTTCGGAGCGTTAACGGAACCGCAAAGCTGCAATTGAAGGCCGGGCAATTCGATGAATTATTTAAACAGCGTGAGCTTGTTTTAAACGAGCTGCGGCAATATTTCGATGCAGTGACGCTTGACCTTGAGCCGAGATGAGGCTCCGCTGTTCTGACAGCACAACACAAAGACTATGAATGACGAAATAAAAAACCTTCTTGAATCCGTGCGCCGCGGCGAAGTGTCGGTTGACGAAGCATATTTGAAACTGCGCACCGCTCCGTTCCGCGACCTTGGATTCGCAAAGATAGACACCCATCGCCGCCTTCGGACCGGTGCGGCGGAAGTGATTTACGGTGCGGGCAAAACACCCGAGCAGATGCTTGAAATCATTAAAGCCATGCTTGAGAGCGGACAGGAAACGATACTTATTACACGCCTTGAAAAACATGCCGCAGAGATACTGAGTCGTGAATTTGCCCTGAGCTACTGTGAAATTGCAAAAATCGGCAGTATCGGCAGCATTCCCGAACCGAGCGGAAACGGCTGCGTTGTTGTTGCGGCCGGCGGCACAAGCGATATTCCCGTTGCGGAAGAAGCGGCACTGACGGCGGAATTTCACGGCAGCCGTGTGCTTAGGCTTTATGATGTCGGCGTCGCAGGGCTGCACCGGCTCCTTTCGCATATTGACGAAATCATGGGCGCAAGCGTCATTATCGCCGTTGCAGGCATGGAAGGTGCGCTTGCAAGTGTAATCGGCGGGCTTGCCGACTGCCCCGTTATTGCCGTGCCGACGAGTGTCGGTTACGGTGCGGCATTCGGCGGAGTTGCGGCGCTGCTTTCAATGCTCAACTCCTGCTCAAGCGGAGTATCCGTTGTGAATATCGACAACGGCTTCGGCGCAGGTTACCTTGCGAACATGATAAACCATATCGGCACCGGCAGCAATGCGCGGTGACGATTCTTTCCTTAATTATAATATGCAACCCTGAATAAAACTGTTGAAAGGCCTTTTTACTATGAAAACACTTTACCTTGACTGCGGAATGGGTGCGGCGGGCGATATGCTTGCGGGCGCACTTTATGATCTGCTTTCCGAAGAACAACGTGCCGAGTTTCAGAATATTGCAGCTGCCTTCTCGGCTGTCGGACTGAATGTTCGCTGCGCTGCCGCCGAAAAATGCGGCATTCGCGGAATTCATTTTGCCGTTGAATACATGAACACCGATGCGGACGAATATGCCGCCTGCATACACGAACATGAACACCTTCACGAACATGAGCATTGCCATGAGCATGAGCATTGCCATGAGCAT
>UMCF01025971.1_pt1 | contig 18375 bp, 23 predicted proteins | sample 1964131 | NCBI WGS metagenome assembly UMCF01 (sample SAMEA4835958, study PRJEB28245) | human gut metagenome | biome: gut microbiome; material: fecal sample | place: Denmark | collected 2008
GAATGAGAGAAAAAAATTATTAGAACCAATAGAAGAAGAGGAAGAACCTGAAATGTAGGTGATTATTAGTGAATGATAAAAAAATAAATGAACTAATAAAACCAATAATAGATATCTATGACAATTTGGAACTTGAAATTGTAAAAGATATAGCAAATAGATTTGATAATTACGATACATTAGGTGGTACTCTTGAGTGGAGATTAAAAAAACTTGATGAATTAGGAACATTCAGTAATGACATGGTAGAATTAATTTCTGAATATACAAATAAATCCAAAAAAGAAATATTGCAAATGCTAGAAGAAGCACAAGAAAATACTTTTAATATAGATTATTTAAATAAAGCATATGAAAATGGTATGATTAAAGTAAATCCTATGAAAGTATTAAAATCGCCAGCATTTGAGAATATAATTAGCAACTCATATAAGGAGTTAAACAAGACTTTTAGAATGATTAATACAAAAGCATTAGAAAATGTTAATCAGTCTTATATGGACATAATAAATACTGCATATGTTGAGGTTACAAGTGGTGTTTTTGATTATCAAAGTTCAATTAAAAGAGCATTAAATAAAATGGCAGAAAAAGGTATTAAATGTGCTTCATATGAAAGAAAAGATGGAACAATAGTTAAATACTCTTTGCAAGGTACAATAAAAAGAGATATAGTAACTGCAATAATTCAGACTGCTTGTAGATCATCAATGAAGATGTGTGAAGAATTAGATGCAGAATATGTTGAGGTTACTAGCCATCTGGGTGCAAGAACTGGTGATGGTGTTAATCCAATAACAAATCATGCACACTGGCAAGGAAAAGTATATAAACTTAAAGGTTCAGATAAATACGATAACTTTTATACTGAAACTGGATATGGAGACATTTTAGGACTTGGTGGAGTAAATTGTAGGCATAACTTTTATCCTTATTTTCCTGGTATAGATGAACCAAGTCAACCACATTATGATGAAGAAGAAAATAGAAAAGAATATGAAAGGCAACAAAAAGAAAACAGATTAAATAGAAAAAAGCAACAACAAAAGAGAATAAAAGAAGTTGCTATTCATAATGAGGATAAAGAAAAGATAAAAGAAACTAATAAAAATATAAAAAATATAGATAGTGAAATAAATGATATTAATACCAACTATTCAGATATTACAAAGGAGTTATTTGGTAATGCAACTCCTAATAGTCATAAAGTTCAAGATAGACAATATTTTGAAAAGGATAATATAAAGTATCAAGTCGATGGTAAAAACGTTGTTTTAGACTATTCTAAAGCAGAAAAAGAAATTGCTGAATGGTTAGAAAATACGCTTGGTGGGGAATTATATATGTTACCTAGGATAAATAATCCAGAAGGAATACAAACTGCTGATTATTTATTTAGAGGTGAATGTTGGGATTTAAAAGAAATAACCAGCAAAAGTAAACAGGCTTTATATCATTCAGTTTATAAAAAGAAAAAACAAAGTAATAACTTCATTTTTGATATAACAAATTCTGATTTAACTCTAAATAATATAAAGCAACAAATAGGCAATTTGTATAAAAGAAAAGATTGTACATTTATTAATAAAATTATTATAAAGAAAAATAATGATTCTTTAATATACAAGAGAAAATAAAAAAAGAATGTGACCGCACTGTTAAGTCAGCACGACCACATTCATTACAGACATTATAGCAAAAAAACTATAATGTGTCAAATCGGAGTATAGCATAATTTGGTAGTGCTCTAGTTTTGGGGACTAGATTGTGTAAGTTCAAATCTTACTACTCCGACCATTAATATTATATTAAAAATATATCTAAAATATGCAAAGAATATAAAATGACTAACAAATTATTTTTTATCGTGAGGACATAAAGAGATACATTAAGTGCAAGACTTAACCTTACGACCATAAGCCAATAAAAATATTGGCTTTTTTCGTGTGGTATAGCAACGGTAGGACTAACAATATCTAAAAATCTAGGAGGACACGACCTCTGGAAAAAGTGGAAGGAGAAAAAGATATGAAAGAGTTTTTAGAAAGTTTAGAAATTGGAGAAGGAAAGGAAAAATTATCACAAGAGATAATTAAAAGCATTCTTGCAAAAAATGGTGAGATTGTAAAAGTTGAAAACAAAAAAATAGAAGATAAAAAAGATGAAGAAATAAAAAATTGTAAATCTACTATTGATAGTTTAAACGAACAATTAAAAAATATTCCAGATTCAAAAGAACTAGATGCACTAAAACAAGAAGTAGCAGACTTTAAAGAAAAGGAAGCTAAAAGAATCGCCGATGAAAAAGAGGCAAAAGAAAAGAGTATTAGAGATGAAAGAACTAATGCTTTTTTTAATGACATTAAATTTGCAAGTGAAAGTGCTAAAGCAGGAGTAATCGCTAAATTTAATGAAAAGAACTTTAACTATGATGAAGAATCTAAAAAGTTTTTAGGTGCAACAGAATGGTTAAACGACTTAAAAGAAAAGGACTCTGGAGCATTTCTTAGCGATGTTGCAAATCCAAAATTTACAACAACACCAACTGCTCCAACAAAACCAAGTTCCATGGATGATGTTTTAGAAGTCATGGGACTTAAAAAAGAAAAGTAAGAGAGAGAGGAAAAATTTATGAATAATATTGAATTAAGTACAGTTTACTTACCTTTATTAGATGAGGTTTACAAACAAAACTCAAAAACTTCAATTCTAGAAGGTGATGAAGCTACAATGAAGCGTGGCGACAACGGGGAATTAAAAGTCGCAAAATTAGATATGGATGCTTTAGGAGATTTTAGTAGAAATGATGGATATACTAAAGGTTCTACAACATTTAGATGGGAAACTATCAAATATGATAAGGAACGTTCACAAGATTTAAGAATTGATAGATTAGATAATGCAGAAGCATTAAGACTTCCATTTGCTAAATTATCAAGTACATTTATCAAAACAAAAGTTGTTCCAGAAACAGATGCTGCTCGTATTGCTAAAATAGCAGGAACAGAAGGTATAAGTGTAAAGGCTGAAAACTTATCAGACGGAGCATCAGTTATAAGTGCTTTAAGAGCATGTTCTAATAAAATGGATGAAGATGAAGTAGATGCAGAAAATAGAATACTTTTCATTACTCCAACATTAAGAGGAATGATTTCAGATTTAGATACTACTAAATCAAAAGAAGTATTAAGCAAATTCTCAACAATCATTGAAGTACCACAAACAAGAATGTACACAAAAATTGAATTAAAAGATGGTAAAACTGCTTATGGTTACGCAAAAGCAAAAGATGTATATGAAGCAACTAAAGATTCTTCTAAACAAAGTGGTAAAACTTACTACACTAAATCAGGAGAAAATTATACAAAATTTACTGATGAATCATTTACACCTGGAACAACTTATTATGAATTAGTAAGCGAAGCAGGTAAAGAAATTAATTTCCTATGTGTAGAAAGAAGTGCAGCAGTTGTTCATATGGAACAATTTATTAAATACTTTACACCAGATGAAGACCAAGATGGTGATGATAATGTATTTAAATATCGTAACAATAACTTATATGGACATGTATATGAAAATAAATTAGCAGGTGTATACTGCTCACATAAGGAGTAAGAAAATGAGTACATTTATAGGTATGGGAGCAAATGCTCCTAAAAAGAATATAGAGGCAGAATTAAAATCAAGAATTGCAGAACTTGAAAAAGAATTAGAAACTGCTATTGCTGATAAAAATAAAGCAGAAAAAGAATTAAAAAAATCAGCTAAAAATAGTAAAGATAAAACTGCAAAAGAAACAGATAAAAATAAAGCAGAATAGAAAGGAGTGATAAGGTATGAAGTCATATGTTGATTTTGATTATTATTCGAAAGAATATAATGGAACTTTAATACCAGAAAAATCATTTCCTAAAATATCAGTAGAAGCAAGTCAAAAAATTAATTATTTTACTCAAAACAGAATAGTTGAAGAAACAAAAGTAATTAAGTATACGACTTGCTTAATTGCTGATGAAATTATGAAAAATGAAAACTTAAAAAACACTATATCTAATGATAAAGAGGTTGCAAGTGAATCAGTAGGACCTCATTCAGTATCATATGTTAACAAGGCGACTATTCAAAAAGAACAAATAAAAGATAATATAGCTTTAAATAGATGCTTATATAATATTTGTTTAGAGAATTTACCAAATGAATTGATGCACAGAGGTATAAATGTTTCCAGATGAAATAACTATTTTTAACAAAATAGAAAACGATGATAAAACAACATATCATACAAAACATTTAAAAAATGTTATATGGTATGGTACAGATAACATTAATCTATCAGGTAAAGGTATTGTTAATTCTGATGACATTAATATAGTTATACCATTAGAAAGTTTATCGGATTATAAAAAAGTAAGTGAATTTAACGAATTAGATGATAAGTCTAATTTTTTTACATTACAAAAAGAAGATAAAATCGTTAAAGGTGTAGCAGATGATATTAAAAGTGTTAAAGAATTAAGCAAATATGAGAATGTAGTAACTATTAAAAGCATAGAAGAAAATTTGTTTGGTTCATCTATTGATAACATTTTAATAAAGGGTAAATAATGCATACAGATATTGAAATCTATATGGATCAAGTTTTAATGATACTTTCAAAGCGAGGGTTAGAACCTGGCGGAAGAGTACAAAAGAAATTTACTATTGATGTTAGAAAATATTGTGAACCATATGTTCCTATGGATAAAAAAGTTCTTATAAATAATGTAACCTACGATAAGAATTACGAATCGTTTACTTATCAAAGCCCTTACGCACATTTTCTGTATGAAGGTAGATTGATGGTAGATCCAAAAACTGGAAGTTCATATGCAAGAAAGGGTACCCAGAAAATATATAAAACACCTACACAAGAATTAGAGTATAAAGGTGGTCCTATGAGAGGAAAACATTGGGACAAACGTATGTGGGCAGATAATGGAGAAAAAATCGTAAATTCAATACAAAAATATGTCGATAGAGGTGGCAAATGAGAAAGATAAAAACAATAGATGCTATAAGAAAATTTTTCAAAAAAGAATGTTCTTATATAGACAAAAAATCAAAATTATGTGTAGATTTTCTTTCAAATGATTCGGTGTGTTTTTCAATAGAACCAGTTCCAGTCGAACCAATAGTTGAAGAGTATATCGATGGTGGAAGAAGAGAGCAATTTGTTTTTGTATTAGCATGTATGTTTCCTTATAACGATGAATTTATGAATAACATAGATAATAGTGGTTTTTTTGAAACAATACAAGACTGGTTAGAAGAATGTACTGAAAATGGAGTTTTTCCTAAATTAGATAGTAATTATTCTCCAGTTGAAATAAAAGCGATAACGAGCGGTTATTTGTTTGGTATTAGTGAAGATATGTCGAATGCTAGATATCAAATACAATGCCGTTTTTTATATGACAAGGAAGGTGAATAAAAAATGGAAAAGAGAAAGAGACATTTATGGGCACATGCTCTTAAAACAAGTGAAAATTCATTTGATAGAATGGGTAAAGGTATTACAGAACTAGAATTATCTTATAATGCTTCTGAAACATCAGAAAAATATATAGATGAAGAAGTTAAAACAACAACAGTTGATGAATATGATCCTTCGTTCGATGGAGAACAAACTTGTTATAAGGATGAACCTATCTATGAATATATAAATAAATTAAGATTAAATTTAGCAACAGGTAGTGATGCAGAAAGTGAAGTAGTAAACATAGATGTAATGGATAAGCAATCAGATGGTAGTTATACTGCTCAAAAATTTGGTTGTTCAATATCTATCTCATCATATAACGGTACAGTAATTAAGTATAAAGTTAATTTAAATGGTGCTCCAGTTAACGGAACTGCAACAATTGTTAATAAAAAAATAACATTCACAGAGAAGGAATAATTAACGGGGTACAAAAATGTACCCCTCTATTTTTGTATGGAGGAAAAAATGAAATCACAAGGTAGTATAGAATTAAAAAATAAAAATTTATATAGAATTGACATAATAAAAGATGGCAAAAAAACTGGTGAGCAATTAGTTTTTAATTTGGCAGATGTTGATTTAACTCTTAAATATGTGGAAGCATACGAGAAGATAGATAAAATTGAAAACAATATAAAAATGCAAGAAGTAATAATAAGCAAACGCCAAGATGTTCCAGGTAAATATATATCTAAAAACACAAGAGACTTACATACTTTATATTCTAAAAGTTTTAAAGAAATGCGTGAGGCTATGGATAAATTTTTAGGCAAAGGTGGATGTCAAAAAGTTTTTGGTGATACGAACTACATAGGAATGTATGATGATTTGTTTGAAGCATTAAAACCAGAATTAGACAAAATGAATATCAAAATGGAAAGTTTTACTAACAGAATAATTAGTAAATATTCTATGGAAAAGGACAATGTAATTTAATGTATCCTGAATATGCAGAAATTAAAGGTAAAAAATACAAATTAAATACAAGTTATAAAGTTGCTTTAAGATGCTTTGAAGTTATAGATGATTCTGATGTTAGTGAAACGGAAAGAGCAACTGCAATAATTTATCTATTGTTCGGTTTTATTCCAAAAAAAGATTCTGATTTGTTTCTTGAAAAAGCAAAAAAATTTCTCGAATGTGGAGAAAAAGTAAAAGAACAAGAAGAGCAAAAAAGAGATATGGATTTTAAGCAAGATTGGAAGTACATTATTGCAAGTTTTATGAGTGATTATAAAGTTGATTTGTCAAAAACAGACTTACATTTTTGGCAGTTTTGTGCGTTGATAGCAGGATTAACAGATAATTCAATTTTAAATAGGGTTAGAGATATAAGAAACTATGATTTATCGACAATAGAAGATGAAAAAACAAAAGAAAAAATGAGATTGGCACAGAAAGAATTAGCACTAGAGAAAGAAGAATTAACAGAAGAAGAGCAAGAAGAGATAAATGAATTTGAAAGTTTATTTTAGGAGGTGATACAATGGATGGTTCAATTACATTAAAAACTAAAATAGATAATTCAGGAATAGATGGACAACTTGATGAAATTAATAAAAAAATAAAACTACAAGAAGATAAAATAAATAATACGAAAAAATCTTTTGATGAAATCAATAATTCACTAAAAAATGATAATTCAGAGTTAAATTCAATGATACATAAATATGAATCCCTAGATTCAAAAATAAAAGGTATGCAATCTAAAAAATCATTGAACTCTAGTGAACATGTTGAATTAGATGAGTACATAAAAAAAAGAGAAAAACTTGGAAATAGTATTGATAAGGTAAGACAAAAAATAAATAAAGAGGATGAACAACAACGAAAATTAACTTTATCCTTAAAACAACAAAAATTACAATATGATCAATTAATTGGAAAAAAACAAAAATTAGAAGTAAAAGAGTTTCAAAAAAATTCTGACAGTATAGGAAGAACAAATATAGGATTGAAAGAAGGAATAAAAACTCTTTCAAGATATGCGTTAGCATTATTCAGTGTTTCAACAATATATTCTGCTTTATCATCCGCAGCAAGTACTTGGTTAAATTCAAATGATACGGCTGCTAAACAATTGTCGGCAAATATTGAGTATATGAAGTGGGCAATAGGAAAAGCACTACAACCGATTATAGAAACATTAGTTAATTGGATGTTTAAGTTATTGCAAATAATTAACATTCTTTCGACAAGAATATTTGGTGTAAATTTATTTGCTAATGCTTCTGCTAGTGCGTTTAAATCAATTGCATCATCTGCTTCAAGTACCGCAAAAAGTACAAAACAAGTAAGCCAAAATTTGGCATCATGGGATAAATTGGATGTTTTAAATAAGGATAATAATAGTAGTGGTGGCAGTAGTGGAAGTGTTGGACCTAGTTTAGATTTCGACAATGGAACACTTAGTGAAAGCACAGTTAACAAAGTTAGCAATTTTGCAGATAAATTAAAAAAAATATGGGATAATTTAGAACCAATAAGAAAAATTTTGAAATGGTTATTTAAATTTTCTATAGAACATCCAGATATTATTTTAACAATAATAGGTGGTGCTAAATTAATATCAACATTAAGTAAAATTCTTGGTGTTGGTGGTGCAACTGGAACGGGTCTAAAAGGTGTTTTAGGTGCTTTAGTTGCTATTGCTGCAATAGGAACAATAGTAATTGAATTTAAAATCCTTTATGATGAAGTAAAGGAAGCAAAAAAGACGTTTGAAGCAACAGGAAAAACAGCAGATTCAGTTGCGAAAAAACAAAAAAAAGCACAATCAACTCTTGTCGATTATGCAAAAACTCTTGATACTAGCACAGAAAGTAGTCAGAATTTTATTAATTCAATGATTCAACAAGGAAAAAAAGCCTCAGAAAATGCAGACGAATTGACAAAATTGAGAGACGAAGCGGGTATATGTGAAACTGTTATAAATGACTTGACAGGGGCAACAGACCAACAAACTAAAACGTTTTATGCACATATTCAAGCAACAAAAACTAGAATTGATACTTTAATGGAATTGCATAATCAAGGAAAATTAAATGAAGAACAAACAGAACAATTAAAACAATTACTTGAAGAATATACTTTAACATTAGAAGGTGCTGGTTATACACAAGATAGTGTTACACAAAAGTTTTGGACAAGTGAAGAACAAACAAAAGAATTAAAAGAAGAATATAAGAATGCATCTAAAGCACTTGATGGATTGGGTGGTTCTTCTGATGCTAGTAAAGAAAAATTAGGACAATTGACTGGTGCTATGGCAGCAGTTCCTAATAAAAAAACGATACAAGTAGATGCGGATACTTCTTCTGCTAGATCAAAATTAAATAATTTATTTTCAAAATTAAAAACTTCTGGATTAAGTGCATTTGGTTCTGCAGCAATTGGATTAGTTTCAACTTTACCAAGACTTGCGAAAGGTGGTATTGCAAATAATCCTGGTAGAGGTGTAGATGTAAACTTTGCCGAAAATGGTGCAGAAATGATATTACCACTTGAAAATAACACAGAATGGATGGACACGCTAGCAGATAAAATAGCAAGTCGTACTGGTGGAGATAGACCACTAAATATAAAAGCGACTGGGTCACTATCTCAATTAATAAGGTTACTAAAACTTGAACTTGATAAAGAAGATGATAGAAGAGGTGGTTCTATGATAAAAGGTGGTACAATATGATAGTATCAGATTTTTTAATAGTAGATGGTATAAAGTATAATATTCATGTAAAAACTGGTGTTAAAAGAACAGCAGATTTTTTATATAAATATGCAAATAGAGTCCAATCTGGAGTGCTTGAATCCGAACTTATAGGTGTTTATTTTAATTATTCAAATATAAGTTTTGAAAAGCAAACGGATAAAAATTATAATGAATACAATTCTTTATACGACAAACTAACTGAACCAAATGAAAAACATACAATAACAATCGCTAATTATACTTTTCAAGCGTATTTTGCTAACGTTTCTGATGAAATTTATTTTTATAAAGATAGTAAAGCATATTTTAAAAATCTAACAGTTGAATTTAAGGCGGTAGAACCAGCAAGAACATGAGAACAAGTGCAAAAATCGTTTTTGGTTTATATGACATAACTGCAAAAGATGATGCTCAATTAACTGCAAACGACAAACAAACATTTTGTACTTTAGATGAATTACAAGAAGAAAATGTTAATGAAGTAAAATATGCTACACTTGAAAAAAATTATTTTAACCTTGATGGAAGTAAAGTTCTTTTGGATTACACTTCAAGAGCAATGGGTACAGGTTTATGGAGTAAATCAATGTCTGATAGCAAAGGTTTATTCCAAACACCACCTACGCTCTTGATTAATTTTTCACAATCCCATTCTTCAAATGGTTTAACTTTTCAATTTTCAGAAGATAATTATTGTAGTGACTTAAATATAAAATATTATAACGGAAGCACACTCATAAAAGATTTAGATTTTACGCCTAATAAGAGTACTTATTTTTGTAGTGAAATCGTTGAAAATTATAATAAGATAGTAATAACCTTTAAGAAAACAAACAATCCTTATAGATATCTTAAATTAATTAATATTATATATGGACAAAATAGAGTTTTTGAACCAAGTGAAATAACAAGTGCAAACATTTTAGAAGAAATAGATCCATTATCAAATAAAATAAGTATAAATACTTTAGAGTTTTCAATATTTTCAAGAGATGAGTCGTTTAATATGCTTAATCCTAAAGGTATATATAAACTTTTACAATCAAGACAAATGTTTAAAGTTTATGAAATGAATAATGGCGTTGAAATGGATATGGGAACATTTTACCTTGATGAGTGGAAAAATGAAACAGAGGCAATTTCTAACATGAAGGCAATTGATTTAATAGGATTGCTAGATAAGACAACCTATTATGGCGGAATCTTTTATGATGAGCAAGTAGATATAATCTTAATTAGAATTCTTGAAACTGCAAATATGGATGAACATACAATTACATTTGATGATGATAATTTAAGAAAAATTCATTTAAGTGGTTATATTCCTATCTGCACACATAGAGAGGCAATTCAACAAGTATTGTTTTCCGCGGGATTAGTTGCTGATTGTAGTAGAAGCAAGAAGATAAAAATTTATAAACTTAAGGATTCAAATGTGAAGAATATACCATATGACAGAAAAAAACAAGATTCTGAAACTGTTGAATTAAATGACATTGTAACAGGTGTACAAGTAACTTCACATCAATATTTATACAATACAAATAATCAGGTTTATTCTGAAAAGAAAGAATTATATAATGCTGATTTAGAAGTTGGAGAGCATTTTATTAAGTTTAGCGAACCAGTATATGGAATAACTGTTGAAGGTGCTACATTATTGGATTTTAGTTGTGCATATGCAAAAGTAAATGTAACTACTAAAGGTAATGTTAAGATTGAAGGTTATGAATACTATCACGTAACAAAAGTTTATGAGTCTAAAATTGAGGTAAAGGATAATGATAAGGAAAATATCTTACAAGTAACCGACGCAACATTGATAAGCGATAATAATGCTCAAGAAGTAGCAGATAGAATTCTTAATTATTATCAAAATACATATAAAATGAATGTTGATTTTAAAATTGAAGATGAATCGATTAGTGATACTGCTATTGTTGATACTTTATATAATCAAAAACTAAAAGGTAACATTAAAAAAATGGATATTGATTTAACAGGTGGATTTATAGCAAGTTCAACAATTATTGGCTCACTTTATAAGGAGGAATCAAATGAAAACACTAATAACTGATAGAACAGAATTAGATGTAATAGAAGCAAAGAAAAATCCATCGGCAACGGATTATAAAAAAGGAAATTATAATTTTACAGACCTTAATAGACTTGAAGAGTGGTGTAGTTATCTACAAAAGAAATTCAATGACAATGGTTATAAATTAAATCTTAATTTAAAACTAAAATATTATACGTATAATGAATTAAAAAGTTTTAAATATTCAAGTTTAAAAGAAATGTTATTTATAGAATTAAATCGTGGAAATTGGGGTATGACAGACATACCTACATTATCTGAAATTAATAGAATAAGAGATAATATACAAACATTAAAAAATAATCTTATGACAAGAAGTACATTAACAATAGTTAAAAATAGTACGATGAATTATAATCAAGCAAATATACTTGAACAAATCTTGTTTGAGTTAGATGAATTATTTACATTATATGAAAAGTCTTTACGATATTGTGGGACTTTTTATTGTGGGGAGGAATAAATATGTATGAAAAAATAAATTTTAAAGACAGAATAGTCGAAAAGCCAAACACTTATACTGTTCAAACTAATGATGATGGAACAGTTACTTTAATACCTGCTTTTGGGAAAACTTTACAAGAAGGTACTATCATTAATAGTAAAAATATGGATCATATAGAAGAAGGCATAAAACAATTATCAAACAAAGTATACATAAAAGATAATTATGCGGTTTTAACAGGTTCTATAAGTGTTGAGAGTAATAAAGTATCTGGTAAAGAAATTAGTCTTCCAAATGGATTTACAAGTAATAATAGTTTTATTATTGGTTTTAAATGGAACGAAGGTTATGCAACTAAAACTATTTTAGGAAACTTAATTACGGATGGAAAAGAAATGACAACAAATTATATGATTCTTGCATACGGATCGAGTAGTAAAATAGATATTAGATTCTATAATCCAAGAAGTACAAAAAGTACATTTAATTATGAATTACTATTAATGAAGTATAAGGATTAGAGGTGATATAAATGGGAACATATACAAAAAATTTAAAATTAGAAACACCAAATTATACAGACAATGCTGATATACCAGCACTAACAAAAAAGAACAATGAAATTATTGATAGTGAAATGATAAAAAGAGCAAATGGTTTAGATTATAATGAACAAACAGGAGTATTGCAACTTACCGGAAATAACTTCAAAGTAGGTAGTCCTATACAAATAAAAAACAACCTACCTGTAACTTCAATGGCAAGTGGTACAGAATTAAAAGTAAATAACTATAAACAATTAATAAAGTTTACTAAAGAGGGTAAAACAGAGCAGAAAAGTTATACAGGGAAGAATATACTTGATTATGTTAGTAATCTAAAAGCTTCATCAGATGGATTAACAAGTGTTATAAATGATGATGGAAGTATAACAACTTCGGGCAAACCATCTTCAAATTATAGAACTATATTAAATTCAATTAATATAATCGATTTTTTAGAAGATGGAGAAACTTATACATTTTCACAGAGTAAAGCAAATGATAAATTATATATGCAAATGAATGCAAAGAAAAAAGATGGAACTTATTCATATTATAGTCTAAATGATAGCACTAAATCAAAGCAAGAAATAATAGTAAATAAATCAATTTATGAAACATATACATTAAATATTCAAACTGGACTTACTTCTGATTGGGGAGATAGTTCATTAACAATAACAAATAAATATATGTTATGTAAAGGTACAGATACTGCTAGTACATCATTTGAACCATATGTAGGAGGACAAGCAAGTCCTAACCCAGATTATCCACAAGAAATAAAAAATATTAAAGGTGTAGAAAATATTTGGTTTGGTGGAGAATCAACAACAAATAATGGTATAACATTTACTAAAAATGCTGATGGCTCTTATGATATTACTGGTACTGCAACAGCTTCAGCTGATTGTATAAATCTTGTAAATATTGCTAATGCAAAACTAAAGAATGGAATTAATTATAATTTATCTATCAACAAATTAACTAATGAAAAAGTTAGTATATTAACAGAGGCATATATTGAAAACTGGGATAGTCATGTAATTGGTCCATTAATTACATCAACCACTTTGTCAACGAACAAAATAATAAATATTAAAGATAATATTACGCGTGTACGTTATGTTATTAGAGTAGAAAAAGGGCAAACTGTAAATATAAAAGGATTAAAAATTCTATTAGAAGAAGGTTCAATAGCACACAATTTTGTTCCAAATGAAAGTAATTATTTACAATTAGAAAATGTTGGTGAAAATATACTCAATATTGACGAAACACCATTTACCGTAAAAAAAATAACATCACAAGGTAATGTTTTATACTGGAGTGGCTATAGTGGTGTAAATGATTTTGTAAAAGTAAAAGAAAAAACTACATATAAATTTAGTTCTAATGAAGTAAATAAGGTTTGTTACATTGATTATTATGATAAAAATAAAAACTATTTATCTAGAACAGGAACTGCAGTTGATTATTTTACAACTCCAGAAAATTGTAAATATATAAAATTTGCAATAAATTTAGAGTTAATACCAACAAATGCACAGTTGAGGGAAGGAACAATTATTAAACCATATGAACCATACAAAAAAAAGATAATAAATATTGATTTAAAAGGTAATGAATTATGTAGTAATTTAGACAAAACAACAAATGATGAATTGATAGTAGAAAATTCTAAAGCTAAAATCAATAAAATAATAAAAGAATTTACATTTACTGGTGATGAAGAATTTACCAAAAGAAGTGATGGTGATGGAAGTACAACTATTACATTTAATTTACCTATCCATGAAGATATAGTTGAATTAAATACTGTCAGTAATATGTTTTCTTATGAACAAAGTTCTACAAGTGGTAATGAAGGTATAGGCGTTTCAATCGGGAACAATAAACTTGTTTATATACAAATAAAAAGAAGTAGATTATCATCACTTGATGTTGCTGGTTTTAAAGAATTTCTCAAGACTAAATACAATGCTGGAACACCTTTAAAAATACAGTGTGAATTAATAGAACCAGAAGTCATCGACTTAGGTAAAGTAGATTTTGATTTAATAGAAAATAGTACATTAACTTGTGAAGAAGAATCAGATATGCAAATAGACTATTTAACGATTTCTAGCAATATATTTGTACAAGATAGCCTAGATGGTAACTCAAGTCAAAAAGCACCAAGCATTAATGCAGTAAATGAAATCATTTCAAAACTAGAAGCAAGAATAATAGCATTAGAGAATAAAAATGTATAGTAAAGAAATAGAAGAATTATTGAAATTAAAAAATAATTTAATAAATGTAAAGGAGTATATAAAAATATGCAATAGTCCTCAAGTAGACCATGTCAAATATGACAATGGTCTTTTCTATTTGTGGACTACTGATAATTATAAATTCGTTTTAAAAATAGGAGGTAAATAGTATGGAACAATTTATAGAAAAAATAACAAACATAAGTGAACCAAAAACAATATTTTTAATATGTGGTTTATTTATTTTTGCTGATGTACTTACAGGGTACTTGAAGGCATTTAAAAATAAGAAAGTAAACTCATCAATTTCAAGAGATGGATATATAAAGAAAATAGGATGGGTAATTTCTATTTTAGTAGGTTTTTTAGTTGATATGCTAGTAGGAGTAAATATCTTCTTGATAGGTAGTGCAGTAGTATGCATTACAACAGAAGCAATATCTTTTTATGAAAATCTTGGAGAATTAGGAATAAAATTACCATTCAAAAAGTACTTTGTTAAATTATCGAATGTTGAGGGTAACAATGAAGAATAGAGAAAAAGAAATAAATTATTTGATTTACCTAAAAAGTAAATTAATTAATGACACTAAAAAAGAAATAAAACAATTAAGATTAGAAAAAGAAAGTTTGTATAGAAAGAAGGAAGTAAGAAAATGAGTAAAAGTAGTTTAGTAAATTATACAAAATTATCACCAAATTGTTCATCAAGAAATGGTGCAAGAATATGTAAAATAACACCACATCATATGGCAGGGAATTTAACAATAGAGCAATGTGCTGAAGTATTCCAGAATTCGAGTAGACAAGCATCAGCAAACTATGGAATAGGTTCAGATGGAAGAATTGGTTGTTATGTAGATGAAAACGATAGGAGTTGGGCATCCGCAAATTATGATAATGATAGACAAGCAATTACCATAGAAGTAGCGAATGATGAAATAGGGGGTAATTGGCATGTATCAGATAAAGCATTAGAAAGTCTTATCAATTTATGTGTAGATATTTGCAAAAGATATAATTTTAAATTGACATATGATGAAACACCTAATGGAAGCCTTACAAGACATAATATGTTCGTAAATACAACTTGTCCAGGTCCATATTTACAAAGTAAGTTTCCTTATATCGCAGAAGAAGTAAACAAAAGATTAGAAGGACAATCTACATCAACACCAACAGCTTTAACAACAAGCGGAGATGAAACAATAAAGTATATTCAAAATAAATTAAATGCTAGATATAACACAAGTTTAAATGTAGATGGTATATTCGGACCATTAACTAAAAAAGCAATGGTAAAAGGGCTTCAAATTGAGTTAAACACACAATGTGGAGCAAGATTAAATATAGATGGTATATTTGGATCATTAACTAAAAGTGCATGTCCAAATGTTAAACAAGGAATGAGAGGAAATATAACTTGGCTAATACAAGCAAGATTATATACATTAGGATTTAATACAAATGGAGTAGATGGTATTTATGGAAGTGGAACAAAAAACGCAGTAGCAAAATACCAAAGTTCAGTAAATATTGCTTCAGATGGAATATGTGGTAAAAATACTTTCGAAAAATTATTTAAATAAAATAAACCTATCTGTAAAGATAGGTCTTTTTTTGTATAAATAAATTAACTATGAGTATAATATAATTGACAAGTATTAATAATTATGGTAATATTTGTTTATAAAAGCAGTTTGCTTTTTTAGGGATCACATTCGTGGTCGATAAAGGGAGGAACAAAACCTGCCTTTATTTTTTTGGATAAATTTTTAATCCTCTACCTATATAATTGGGGTATGATGCTAATTTAGATTTTATAGTTTTGTAATCTCTGCCTTCAGTTCCAAATTTTACATATCTATGTATTGGATAAGATGATAAGTCTGCTATTTCAAGCCCAGCATATGGGTGACCGTTGCTGTTTTTTTTCTTATTAAAATAAACCCCATTAATTTTTTCTTTTAATGAAGAGCTTTTTAAAAATTCAGTTCCAGTTTCATTAATAATCTTGTTAATATGTTCAAGTAAAATTTTATCTTCCTTTTTTCCTCTTGCTTCAAATATAATTGTACCTGTACTATATTTAATCATATTATATATAAATCTTTCTATAATAAAATTAAAAGCAATTTTATATATATTCATTTCTGTATATCTAGAATTTATTAAATAACTTTTTATATCGATATTAATTGATACAATTTTATACTTGAGTTTTGCCAAGGTTGAATCTAATTCTGTAATAAACTCGTGATATTTATCATCAGTAATAGCATCTTTATGAAATGCTTTTTTTCTTCCTCTTATGTCTTCTGAATGAAAGCACACTTGTTCATATCTATTTTTTTTAGGATTATGGTACATGCCATTATTCCAATACTTTTTTCTTAATTTATCAAATTCATTTTTTGCATTCGAGTAATCAGTTTTATTAAAAATACAACCAGTAACGGTAAAAATATTTTCATTCGGAGAAATTTCTTCGCTATTAAATAATTTCTTCTTTACTATATCAACTGAACTAACAGAATTATTCTCATCAATAAACATTACATAATCAACATTATTTTCCCATATATCTGATTTATTGGGATTGTTCCAATCTATAAGTTCCACAGACGACCACCTCATTATATTTATACTTATACAACTAATAAAAGTATTTGTCAAATTGAATTTTAAATATTATAAAAAGTATTCATACAATGGTTTGTTACAGAATAAAATGCACAATCATTGTGCAAAAAGTCCACTTAAAACCGGAAAATGCACAAAAAAGTCCGATTATTGTGCAAAATTAAGACCTATCGAAAGATAGGTTCTTTTTTTTTGGAAAAAATTACCAAGTAAAATGTAAGGAAAAATATGGTATATATAATATAGAGGTAGTAGTATGATTATAGTAGTAGTTGAAGATAATCGCATATTAAGAGAAAGAGAAAGAGAAGCAATAAGAAAAGCATTAAAAGATTATGATTATAAAATAGTTGAATATTCTGATTTTACAAAAGAATTAAAAAAGTTAATTCAAACACCAGATTTTAAAATCTATGTATTAGATATAGAACTTTTAAATTCATCGGGAATAGATATAGCAAATTATATTCGTGATTACGATGACATGAGCGAAATTATTATGTGCAGTTTTCATTATGAGTTAGAGTATAAAATTTTAAAAAGTAAACTTAAAATTTTAGATTTCGTTTCAAAATACGATAACGCATATGTAAATTTAACTAATTTAATTTTAGAGGTGTTTAATAAACAGTCTAGAAAGGTATTGAAAATAACAGATAAAGGCGCTATACTCTTTATTGTTATAAAAGATATATTATATATATCTAAAGAAAAAAACACACGAAAGTGTGTCATAAAAACATTTAACAATGAGTATCTTGTAAATAAAAATTTGGAAGAAATAAAACAAGAATTAAATTCAGATTTTATACAAGTAAGTAGAAATTGTATAGTTAATCAAAATAATGTAGAAGAATACAATTTTAAAGATTCTAAAATTAAATTTAAAAATGGTAAAGAGATAGATGTAGTATTAAAATCTTTTGTAGAAAAAATAAAATTTTAGGTCTTATTTTGGACTTAAAAATCTAAAAAATGAGTAAAAATGAGTAAGTATAGTTATATATAATTTCTTATAAAATAAAGAAATTATACATTAAAATGTATATTCTAATTTTTCCCCTAAGCTCCACCATAATGTTAATTAATCCTTACTCATTAAGGATTTTTTTAATACTAAAAGAAAAAGTGTACATAATTATTAAAATTGCACACT
>UMCF01066565.1_pt1 | contig 18260 bp, 10 predicted proteins | sample 1964131 | NCBI WGS metagenome assembly UMCF01 (sample SAMEA4835958, study PRJEB28245) | human gut metagenome | biome: gut microbiome; material: fecal sample | place: Denmark | collected 2008
ACGGTTGTTACGAATGACATTATCCGCAAAATAAACTTCCGGGCACCAGGACAGGTTTTCAATACCGAAACCTTCTTTATCCGTAATCTCCGCATCCAAAGGCTCGGCAAAAGTGATACGATATTCTTTTGCACCTTTCACCGTATCTTTGTCATTGGGCAGGATTTCCTTCACCCGGTTCTTTCCACCGGTCAGTTCCATGGTGGCGGAACGTACAAATTGTACTTCATCGCCATTCACGCCCCATTCGAATCCGTATGCTTGCGGATGCATGTATCGGGCAATCACCGTATGGTCATCAAGGCGTTGCTTGATTTTCAAATAAGTACCATGTACATTAATCGCATCATCCATCATTCCTTCATACAACCCGTTGCGAGAATCAATCTTCCCCCGGCAACTGGAGAAATGGGTAGCATCCGCCTGCGTGGTAAAGTAACGCGGATCCTTATCGCCACGAAGACAAACGCTGAATTCATCCAACGTGATATTTTCACATAACTGGGCCAGCAGTCCCATACCTTCGGCATAATGCACTTTCACATTCTGCAAACGGGTATCTTTATCATTGGACAAGAATATACCCGGAGCAGGACGATAATAAGTACGAAGAGCCACCACTGTCCCCGGTTTCAACCGGGCGTCTTTCCATTGAGGAGCATGGTAGACACGTGGAGAGATTTCCTTCAATCCTTCCATAGGACACCATAAGTCACTGGTGCGGTATACCAGACGCTTTGTCTTTTCTTCAAAAGCGATCCCTCCCTGGGGAGCACTGGACCAGCCTTCACCGTATGCTTCGAAAAAACCTTTCTCATTGATACGGCATTTCACCCATGCGGCAGGTTCAAAAGTAATTCCCTCCTCTCCGCTTTCCAATATCTTGACCTGAGCAATATGAGGAGTCTCAAAATCTATGCTGAAATTACGCAAAGTACAATTCTCTGAACGAAGCAGAGAAAGTGGAAGCATACGCCCATGAAAGATAAAATCGGCGCCCTGTCCGTCCACCGTCAGCCCCTTCCAATCCTCCAAAGGGAAACCTACCGTTTTCGGATTGTCCTGATCATGATTGGAAATATAATACTCACGGACAGCCGCCCCTTCAGGATGGAAATCGTAACGTCCGGATTCAAAAAGCAAAGTGACCTTATCACCCAAAGCAACTTGAGACTTGATGTCTTGTAACGCCTTCTGCAATTTGGGTGAAAGATTCTCGTGTGTGTCCGGTACCAGACCATAATTTCGCATTTCGACTACCTTACTTCCGGCAAAAGCGGAAACAGCCAGCCATACGAAGCAGAAATTAAAGATAATTCGTTTCATTTAGGTTCATTATAGATTAGTTAGAATGACAAAACTAACAAAAATTCCTAACTTCGCAACCATAAATAAAGAAGAAAACAACATGAAAAAGATATTTTTGTCCTTCCTGCTGGTAATGGCAGGAATATCACACACTTTGGCACAAGGGTTAGATGGTAATGTGGAACAACGTCTAAAAGATTTTTTCACCCGGTACGAAACATCTTATGCCAACATAGGTAAGTGTAAATTAGACCGTTATGAAGTAAATCATGACAAAAAAAGGCTGAATGTATATGCCAGCCCCAGCTTCGGCTACCAACCGTTTACCCCCGAAAAGACAGAAGCTATCTACCGGTTACTTAGACAAAGCCTACCCGGTCCTGTAAATTATTACGATATAACCATCTATGCCGATGGCAAATCAATCGAAGACCTGATTCCCAACTATCTGAGAAAGAAACAGGACAAAAGCCGCTTATGGCAACGGACAGATTATAAAGGTGATCCATGGGTAAAAAATATTTCCCGCCCCTTTACTGCCGGCAAAGGACTGGAAGGCAGACACATCGCCCTTTGGCAAAGCCACGGAAAATATTATAAAAAGGACAAGGGATGTTGGGAATGGCAACGTCCCCGACTGTTCTGTACCACAGAAGACTTGTTCACCCAATCATTCGTCATACCTTATATTATACCCATGCTGGAAAATGCGGGAGCCATAGTTTATACCCCTCGTGAACGTGACTGGCAACGCAATGAGGTGATTGTGGATAATGATACCCATCCCCAAGGTTGCATCTATCAGGAGATAAAAAGCCGGAAAGGTAAATGGAAAACCGCCCCCACCCCGGCATTCGCTCAAAAACGATTGGTTTACCGGGACGGACAAAATCCTTTTGAAGAAGGTACAGCCCGCTTTGCCTCCACCGAGAAAAAACCGGAAAAAGCCTTTGCACAATGGATTCCCCATATTCCCGAAACAGGAAAATATGCCGTCTATGTGACTTATCAGACTTTACCCGGAAGTGTGAGTGACGCTAAATATCTGGTTTTCCATAAAGGGGGTGTCACCGAATTTCTGGTCAACCAACAAATAGGGGGAGGAACTTGGGTTTATCTGGGCACTTTTGAATTCGACAAAGGAACCAACGATTACGGTATGGTGGTACTAAGTAATGAGAGCAGACAAAAAGGAGTGGTATGCGCCGATGCCGTCCGTTTTGGCGGAGGAATGGGAAACATATCGCGCGGTGGAAAAACCAGCGGCCTGCCCCGTTATCTGGAAGGGGCACGCTATGCCGCACAATGGTCGGGTTTTCCTTATTCGGTTTACAGTCCCAGCGAAGGTAAGAATGACTATACCGATGATATAAACGCCCGCAGCCGGATAATAAACTATCTCAGCGGAAATTCTGTGTACAATCCAAAGGAGAAGGGATTGGGCGTTCCTTTTGAAATGACCTTGGGAGTGCACAGCGATGCAGGTTTTTCCAAAGAAGATGATTTAATAGGCACGCTGGGTATCTATACCACCGATTATAATAATGGTGAACTGAACGCCGGTATCTCCCGTTATGCTTCCCGCGACTTGGCGGACATGGTACTGACCGGTCTGCAACAGGATATCTCCGCCCAATTCGGTATCCGGTGGCAACGCCGCAGCCTGTGGAACCGCAATTACAGCGAGACCCGTCTGCCTGCCGTTCCCTCGATGATTCTGGAACTCCTCTCCCACCAGAACTTCGCCGATTTGAAATTGGGGCACGATCCGCGTTTCAAGTTTACCGTAGGACGTTCTGTTTACAAATCCATACTAAAATACCTGAGTACCATGCATGGGACGGATTACGTAGTCCAACCTTTACCGGTAAATAACTTTGCCATTCACTCCGGAAGTAGGAAAAACACCTTCCAACTAACTTGGCAAGCGGTAGACGACCCGTTGGAACCGACTGCCAAAGCTCAACAATACATAGTCTATACCCGTCTGGGACATGGTGGATTTGACAATGGAACGTTAGTACGCGGTACTGAATATACCTTCGAAGCCGAACCGGGACTGGTATATAGTTTCAAAGTAACCGCAGTCAACAAGGGCGGAGAAAGTTTTCCTTCCGAAATCCTGTCAGCCTATCAGGCAAAGAAAAGTAAAGGAACAATCCTGATAGTCAACGAATTCGACCGTTTAAGCGGACCTGCTACCGTAGAATCTCCTTTCTTGCAAGGCTTTGACTTGAATACGGATCCGGGAATACCTTATATAAATACACCCGCCTTCTGCGGAACGCAACAAAGCTTCGACCGCAGCCGCATAGGACGGGAGACTAAAGACGGGCTGGGATATAGCGGCAGCGAACTGGAAGGAATGTTGATAGCCGGAAATACTTTCGATTATCCGTTCATTCATGGAAAAGCCATCCAGGCAGCCGGAGGATACTCTTTTGTATCGTGTAGTGATGAAGCCGTTGAAAATGGTTTTGTCCGGCTGGCAGATTACCCCATTACAGACCTGATATTCGGAGCCGACAGGCGTCCTTTCTCCCACACATTGCAACAGTTGCTCACAACCTATTGTCAAGGAGGCGGCAACCTGATGCTCAGCGGCTCGTATATAGGAAGCAACATGAACAGTCCCACAGCACTGAACTTCACCGAAAACATATTAAAATATAGTTTCGGAGGCAGCATGATAAATTCCACTTCGGGAGAAATATATGGAGCCAACACCCGTTTCAGTATTCCCCGCACTATCAACGAGCAAACATACGCCGTACCCGCTCCCGACTGTCTGACCCCGATAGCCCCTGCTTACTCCGCTTTTGTATATAATCCGGGCAGTTACAGTGCCGGTATCGCCTATAAAGGCAAATATCGGACTTTTGTCCTGGGTTTCCCCTTTGAAAGCATTCAGGGAGTGAAGGAAAGAGCACGGGTAATGAGTGCCATCCTGGGCTTCTTTGGCAGCAAGTGATATTTTTAAACGAAAATAAAAGGGCAAATAAGAGGTTATTTCATAAAAACGCCTAACTTTGTCCGTATAAACCATTAAAATAAAACGACTATGTACACTATACAGACTAATGCCTCCGGCACACGCAGCATGGAAATCTCAGAAGAGAACCTGCAAACTATTGAGAAATATGCTTTATTCCAGCATCTGATAGACAGCAACGGTATCGTGGACGAGTCGGTACTGGACAAACTGAAGCTGAATATCCGCTCACTGATAACCAGCGAGGAAGGAAACAATAAAGAGCTGCTCGACCTTTGTATTGATGTAATTTATCATAATAACATGAAAGCTTTCGGACTTCATCAACTCATTCTGCTTTATATCCAATGGGAGAAAGAGAAAAATAAAGATGAAGAAGAGATATAATAAACAATCTCTGTGTTCTCTGTAGCAAAACAAAAAAACAGTATTTATCATTGAAAGAATACAAACTTACAGACTGGTTGCCGACAACCAAGAAAGAAGTAGAGATGCGCGGATGGAATGAACTGGACGTAATCTTGTTCAGCGGTGACGCCTACGTAGATCATCCTTCATTTGGTCCGGCAGTAATTGGAAGATTATTAGAGGCGCAAGGTTTGAAAGTGGCCATTGTGCCTCAACCCAACTGGCGTGATGACCTGCGCGATTTTAAGAAGCTGGGACGTCCACGCCTCTTTTTCGGTGTGTCCGCCGGATGTATGGACAGCATGGTAAACAAATACACTGCCAACAAGCGTTTGCGCAGCGAGGATGCTTATACTCCCGACGGCCGCCACGACATGCGTCCCGAATATCCCAGCATCGTTTATACACAGATTTTAAAGAAAATCTATCCCGACGTACCTGTCATTCTGGGAGGTATAGAGGCATCTTTGCGCCGTGTCACCCATTATGACTACTGGCAGGACTGCCTGCGTAAATCAATCCTGATAGATTCCGGAGCCGATTTATTGATCTATGGAATGGGCGAGAAGCCGATTACGGAACTTTGCAAGAGAATGAAAGAAAGCAAAGACAGTCAGGACGGAGCCCATCTACCCTTACAAAAGGATATTCCCCACGATATACCACAAACGGCTTACCTTATCCGTAAGAAAGGATCAGTTCCGTCCGAGCACTCTGTAATTGAGTGTGTGAACGAAAAGCCAGATATCATCCTACACTCTCATGAAGCATGCCTGAAAGATAAAAAGAAACAAGCCGAAAACTTCCGCTTCATTGAAGAGGAAAGCAACAAGTACGAAGCCTCCCGCATCTTGCAAGATACAGGCAATGAAACAGTAGTAGTCAATCCGCCTTATCCTCCAATGAGCCAAGGCGAACTGGATCATTCTTTTGATTTGCCCTATACGCGTATGCCTCATCCTAAATATAAAGGAAAACGCATTCCCGCATTCGACATGATTAAATTCTCGGTCAATCTGCACCGTGGTTGTTTTGGCGGATGCGCCTTTTGTACCATTTCCGCCCATCAAGGGAAATTTATTGTAAGCCGAAGTAAAGAGAGTATCTTAAGAGAAGTGAGAGCCATAACTGAAATGCCTGATTTCAAAGGCTATCTGAGTGACTTGGGAGGACCTAGCGCCAACATGTATGCCATGCGTGGTAAAGATGAGAAAATTTGCCGGCGATGCAAACGGCCGTCATGTATCCATCCCAAAGTATGTCCCAATTTGAACACGGACCATCGCCCCTTATTGGATATTTATCATTCGGTAGACGCACTTCCCGGTATCAAGAAAAGCTTTATCGGAAGCGGTGTACGCTATGACCTGTTACAATATCAAAGCAAAGATCCGGCAGTAAACCGAAGTACGGCTGAATATACCCGCGAACTGATAGCCCATCATGTCAGCGGGCGCTTGAAAGTGGCTCCGGAACATACCAGCGACCAAGTGCTGCAAATCATGAGGAAACCTTCGTTTTCACAATTTTATGACTTCAAAAAGACTTTCGACAAAATAAATAAGGAGTTGAATATGCGGCAGCAGATTATACCTTATTTTATAAGCAGCCATCCCGGATGTACGGAAGAAGATATGGCAGAACTGGCAGTGATCACCAAGAAATTGGATTTCCATCTGGAACAAGTACAGGACTTTACTCCTACTCCGATGACTGTAGCCACTGAAACCTGGTACACAGGTTATCATCCATATACGTTGCAACCGGTATTTTCCGCTAAAACACCAAAAGAAAAACTGGCTCAACGGATGTTCTTTTTCTGGTATAAACCCGAAGAACGACGTGCTATCATCAATGAATTGCGCAAAATAGGACGCGCTGATCTGATAGATAAGCTGTATGGTAAATACAAAGCCTGAGTTTTAAATTCACCACAGATTATACAGATTTGATCTGTGGTGAAACTGTTTTTTAACGTCTTGTTTACCTTTCATCGTGTTTTGACGAAACACAGGAACAGGTACATGTGTTCCAAGTTACAGATATTGATATTTATTCCCCCCTAAACTTAATTAGAAAAGCACCGCAAATATTAATTGATAAAAATACGACCTATCCTATTGAATATCATTTATTTTTTGCTATCTTTGGGCAAAACCAACTTTTAAATCAATACTGCGTATGGAAACGTATCTATTCTGGATTGTGCCCATTGCCTCCCTCTTGGCATTGGTACTTGCATGGTATTTCTACAAACAAATGATGCTTGAAAGCGAAGGAACTCCGACGATGGAGAAAATCGCTTCTTATGTGCGCCAGGGCGCCATGTCCTATCTGAAACAACAATACAAGGTGGTAGGGCTGGTATTTCTGGGATTAGTTATTCTGTTTTCTATCATGGCATACGGCTTCAACTTACAAAATCCGTGGGTGCCCATTGCTTTTCTTACCGGCGGTTTCTTCTCCGGACTGTCCGGCTTTTTAGGAATGAAAACGGCTACATACGCTTCTGCACGTACCGCCAATGCCGCCCAACACTCCCTGAACAAAGGACTGCGTGTAGCTTTCCGTAGTGGAGCTGTTATGGGGTTGGTCGTTGTCGGCTTGGGACTACTCGATATTTCTTTCTGGTACATATTATTGGACTATTGCATTCCCACAGATGCCTTGAACCCTTCTGCTAAATTATGTGTCATCACAACCACCATGCTTACCTTTGGTATGGGAGCCAGCACACAAGCACTTTTCGCCCGTGTAGGAGGTGGAATCTATACCAAGGCAGCCGATGTAGGTGCCGACCTGGTAGGTAAAGTGGAAGCCGGTATTCCGGAAGATGATCCCCGCAACCCCGCAACCATTGCCGATAATGTGGGAGACAATGTAGGTGACGTAGCCGGAATGGGCGCCGATCTGTACGAATCCTATTGCGGCTCTATTCTGGCTACCGCCGCTTTAGGTGCTGCCGCTTTTATTGGCTCGGATGATACCGTGATGCAGTTTAAAGCGGTTATCGCACCTATGCTGATTGCGGCAGTGGGTATCGTTCTCTCTATCATCGGTATTTTTGCCGTCCGTACTAAAGAAAATGCAGGAATGAAGGAATTACTCGGATCATTGGCCACAGGAACCAATTTAAGTTCGGTACTGATTGTCGTTGCCACTTTCCTTATCCTTTGGGCATTAGGTTTGGAAAATTGGGTAAACATTTCCTTTGCTGTGGTAGTGGGATTAATAGTAGGTATCGTTATCGGCCGTTCCACCGAATATTATACTTCTCAATCGTATAAACCCACACAACGGTTGGCCGAAAGTGGAAAGACCGGTCCGGCCACCGTTATCATTTCCGGTATCGGACTAGGTATGGTTTCCACCACCATCCCTGTACTGGCAGTAGTAACCGGTATCATCTTGTCCTACTGGCTCGCTTCAGGATTTGATTTTGCCAATATTTCCATGGGATTGTATGGCATCGGTATCGCTGCCGTAGGTATGCTTTCGACATTAGGAATCACCTTGGCTACCGATGCTTACGGACCGATTGCAGACAATGCCGGCGGTAACGCTGAAATGAGCGGACTGGGCAAAGAAGTACGCAAACGTACTGACGCCCTCGACTCGTTAGGTAACACGACTGCCGCTACAGGCAAAGGTTTTGCCATCGGCTCCGCAGCTCTGACCGGACTGGCCCTGCTGGCATCCTATGTAGAAGAAATCCGTATCGGATTAACCCGGTTGGGGCAAACCATTCTGGAATTACCAAACGGTATTACCGTAGATGTTCATAACGCCAGTTTCACTGACTATATGCTTTATTACGATGTAACCCTGATGAACCCCAAAGTGCTAAGCGGCATGTTTTTGGGCAGTATGATGGCATTCCTGTTCTGCGGTCTGACCATGAACGCCGTAGGCCGAGCAGCCGCTCACATGGTAGAGGAGGTGCGTCGCCAGTTCCGTGAAATAAAAGGGATTCTGACAGGAGAGGCAGAACCCGACTATGCCCGTTGCGTACAAATATCCACCAAAGGAGCACAACGTGAAATGGTATTCCCCTCTCTACTGGCTATCATTGCCCCTATCGCTACCGGACTGATTTTTGGTGTTCCCGGTGTTATCGGTCTGCTGATAGGTGGTTTGTCCTCGGGCTTCGTTCTTGCCATTTTTATGGCCAATGCGGGAGGCGCATGGGATAATGCGAAAAAATTTATAGAAGAAGGTAATTTCGGAGGTAAAGGAAGCGAAGTACACAAAGCAACGGTTACCGGTGACACAGTAGGTGATCCGTTTAAAGATACATCCGGACCCAGTTTGAACATTCTGATTAAACTGATGAGTATGGTCGCCATTGTAATGGCCGGACTGACAGTTGCTTGGAGTTTGTTCTGATAGAAAAACGGAAAGCCGCTTCGGAGGAGGCGGCTTTCTAATTTTAAAAAAGATTCTGATAAACTATTTTTAAAACTTCCCCAACACTTCCATCATTGCCGGACGACGTTTGTATTTTATCCGGAACTCTGCCACCAAGCTTTTCACAACAGCCTGTCCACCGTTTAGTTTACGTATGCAGGATAATACCCGTGCTATAAATTCATAATGCTCCCGTCCCAGATTCCGTTCAGCATAATCATTCAATAAAGAAGTATATATAGCAATCAATTTCTCAGAATGAGTGTCCTTCAAATAATGGGCATATTTCATCAATGCTTCCAACTGATTGTATCGGACTGACGACAGCAAAGAGAACAAGCTGTCATTATCCTTTTCTTTCACATAAATTTCAGCCTTATCATTTCCGACAAAAGAAAAATAGTCACTTAACTCGGCTTCTTTCATCATCCTATCCAGAAAACTTTTCCATTGTTCTTTCGGTACCAGAGTTTTAAGTTTGCTGTAATATATCAATTTATCACTACCCACCACAAACAACAGACGACATGTATCAATTACCTCAGAAACCCTATGGGTTATTTCATAAATATCCAATTTCATTTTCAGCCATTCACCCAGAGTGCCAGAATGCATTTCTCTTTCCGCTATTTCTATTCCGTCATTCAGCAAACAAATGGCTTCATCATATTGGCAACGGGCAATCAATTTATCAACCTCCATTCTTCGTATTTCAGTCAGATAAAGATATTGACGAATCGTATCATCCGCCTTTTGTTCTTCATTCTGTTCTAACAACAGATTGACCTTACGAATGACTAACTGATAGATATCACAGGTTCCCTTTCTTACTTCAAGAAGTTCATCAATCAATTCCAACGCTTTTTCTGCCGGTTGAATCGAAAGATTGATCTGCATCATCAATTCGTCTACATCATAAAGATCATATTCACGAAAAATAGATATTTCAGCAATCTCACGCAAGCCCTGAAGTATCTCCATCTTTTGTGCCTGAGTGGTTTTAGGATGTTCAATCACTTTCAGGAGCAAATCTCCTGCCTGTTCACAATAGTCAGAAGAAGAAATACCATCATCATACAAAAGTTCATCATCATAGTTTTCACCGATGAAACGAAGTACTTGAAGAGCTATGGCAATAGAATTATCCATAGCTTCCAAATTCAAAAAGAAATCCGCTTTCTCCAAAAAAGTGTCCATCTGATTGAAAATAGTTTTCCAGTCACGATCGTAATTATCATAACGATTGTGATAACGAGACCTTTTATGGTAACCAGATCCTTTAAAAACTTTTTGAATTTCAATTCTGTAATCTTTTCCCTTTGATGACAAAGATAGCTCCTTAGCTATGAAATGATTTGAAAGTGCCGTTTTAAATTCCAGATTCGTTGAAGCATACTCACAGATAAATTTCGAGAGTTCCTGCGGATCAATGAAAGACAACAGTCGCTGTATGTCTACCAAAGACGGACAAGGCTGCTTACCCACTTCTTTTATTTCCTCCAAAACAGGGGTTTCCTCCGCTTTGATTTTCATCTTCGAGAAAATACTATTACCCGCCTTTTTTCTATTGTCGCGAATTGCCAACAATGTCGCTACAACATGTTTGCAGATTTCTCCATCATACGGACAATCACAGTACCAAGATTCTATCTCGTTTCCATCCATAGATATCTCCACATTATAATCGTCTGTTCCTTCTACAGTCGCAGTCCATTCACCGGGTGAGATTTCTTCCAATTCGGAAACAGCGTCTGTTTCATAATACTCTTCCCCACGCATCCATATTTTATAGGGAACAAAGTTCTCAAAATTATCCAATGTAATCATGTACAATACTTCGGTATTTTTTATCGGTTCGAGTGTCCCATTGTCAAAGAACGCTCATAACATTCTGCATTCTCCAACAAACAGGTTTTGTTATTGATAGACTGTTCCATCAAAACAGCCACAGATTACCCGGATTCGCACAGGTTCAATCTTAAAGTTTTCAGCTTAAACACCCGTGTGAGCCCAAGTAACCTGTGGTAAAAAGACTTGTGATGCATTCATACCCACAAAGTCAAATTCATTACAGACTGTTCTTAGTCAAAACATTACAATTAAATTTGTTCAATATCTCCACACATCTCTCCACATTAGACGGACGGATAACCACATGTGCCGTATCTCCCTGAGCAAAAGCATACATATATTCAATAAAGATATTCTCTGCTGCCAGATAGTCCAAAACTTTAGCCAAAGAACCTGCCACATTCGGGCAACTGATACATACCACATCGGTCAGCATCACGGCAAAATTCTCGGCACGAAGTACTTCCACCGCTTTTTCCACATCCGAAACAATCAGGCGAAGTATACCGAAATCAGTAGATTCCGCCATGCTGAACGCATGCATATTGATATCATACTTTGCCAATGTCTTGGTTACGTCATTTATTCTTCCGGTTTTGTTTTCCAGAAAAACAGATAATTGCTTGATTGTCATATCGCATACTTTTTTATTTTAAAATCCGATTGTCTATCACACGTTTACTCTTACCTTCACTACGGGCAATGCTATTAGGTTCCATCAGCTTCACTTCGGCACTGATGGAAAGGACACTTTTCAGTTTGTCGCTCAATGCTTTCTTCATGGCAAGCATACTTCCCATATCATCCGAGAAGAAGTCTTTGCGGACTTCCACTTGTACCTGCAAAGAGTCGAGGTTATTCTTCCTATCCACCACCAGCATATACTGAGGTTCAAACTGAGGCATATCCAAAATAACACTTTCCACCTGAGACGGGAAAACATTGATGCCACGGATAATAAGCATATCGTCACTACGGCCTACAATACCCGACATACGGATATTGGTTCTTCCACACGGACATTCACCCTCCATCAGGGAAGTCAAGTCCTTCGTACGATAACGCAATAACGGCATCCCCTCCTTTGTCAAGGTAGTAAACACCAATTCTCCCACTTCTCCATCCGGAAGACGTTCCAGCGTTTCAGGATTAATGATTTCAGGATAAAAATGATCCTCATTGATATGCGAACCATGTTGCTCCTGACATTCGTAGGAAACACCGGGTCCCATAATCTCACTTAATCCATAAATATTATACCCTTTCAATCCCAGCCGCTCTTCTATCTCCTTACGCATACTTTCCGTCCATGGCTCGGCTCCGAAAGCTCCGATACGGAGATTGATATCATTCTTGGTCAATCCCATACGTTCCACCACTTCTGCCAGATAAAGAGCGTATGAAGGAGTACAGGCAATTCCCGTTATACCCAAGTCGCGAATCAGACGGACATGCTTTTCCGTATTTCCTGTAGAAGCCGGGATAACAGTCGCCCCCAGATTCTCCACCCCATAATGTGCGCCCAACCCGCCTGTAAACAAGCCATAGCCATAACTGACAGAAAAGGTATCATTACGGGTAACCCCGTATGCTGAAAGACAACGTGACATCACTTCGGACCATACAGACAAGTCACGACGCGTATATCCCACAATGGTAGGATTCCCGGTTGTTCCCGAAGAAGCGTGCACACGTACAATTTCCGAAGCAGGAGCAGCCTGAAGACCATATGGATAATTATCACGTAAATCCTGCTTGGTAGTAAAAGGAAGTTTTACGATATCTTCGATAGTCTGGATATCATCCGGAGACAAATCCATCTCCTGCATCTTGTTACGATAAAAAGGAACATTATGATAAACCAGGTTCACCAACTTGTTCAGCCGTTTTCCCTGCAGAGCGCTCATCTCGTCCCGACTCATGCACTCTTTATTTTTATTCCAAATCATAATAAATAATTTTTCAATGTGCTAATCTGCCAATGTACTGGCACACAAACCCACTGTATGGCAATCGGCACATTATCCTATTAGCACATTATTTTCAATGATCTTCATGAAAAGCTCTCATGCGTTCCTCCATCACCGGATAAAGTTCATCGCGCATCCGTGACGTACAGGCGCGGACACCTTCCTGCTCGCTGCCGGTAGTAGAAAGCGAGATGCTGCTTACCCCATAATACAATAACTCCCGGAGCAATTCACCCCCTGTCATATTTCCGTAACCAATGGTAAAGAAGAAACCATCTCCCACCACCTGGGTAGCATCATAGTCATATACGATATGGAAACCATTGTCGGTAAATATTTTCTTCATGCGTTCCGCACGACGGGCATATTCGCGGGTATCTTCCACAAAATTGATTTTACCTTCGGTAGACAGACGAAGCATTTCAGCGTATGCATACTGAGTGGAAGCCGTACATCCCGAAGTAATCATATAAAGAATGGAAGCAATCAGCGTAGGACCGAACACCCCTGCATCTTTATACCGTTCTGCCAAGGCAGGGAACTGGCGGTCGAACAGTTTGTCGCTGATACATGCCAATGCCATACGCTGTCCGGCATAACTGAATATCTTGGAAGAAGAAAGCATCAGGATATAATTATCCGTATATCTTGCCACAGTGGGCGGATAAGGCGGTTCGAAAGGATGCCCCATATCCCGACGGAAATCCATGCAGAAATAAGCCAGATCTTCCATGACAATCACATCATACCGGGTTGCCAGTTCACCGATTATCTGCAACTCCTCCTCTTCCAGACAAATCCATGCCGGATTATTCGGATTAGAATAGATAATCGCTGCTATATCGCCTTTACTCAGGAAACTTTCCAATTTCTCACGCAAGGCCTGTCCACGATAATGATAGATATCAAACTCTTCCCACTCCACGCCGATAATGCGAAGCTGGGATTTCTGAATAGGAAATCCGGGATCAATGAACAATACCTTGTCTTTCCCCGGAATACGCTGCGTACAGGCTATGAACGAGCCGAATGAACCCGCCACCGACCCGGTGGTAGGCACACAAGCGCGCGGAGAGATATCCAGATTCAAGAAAGCTTTTACAAAACGGGAAGCCTCCTTTTTCAACTCGGGCACTCCTGCGGCAGCCGGATATTGCGATCCGACTCCCCTGTCCAAAGCAGCTTTCTCCGCTTCAATCCCTATCTGATTGGCGGCAAGACCGGGAGATCCCTGATCCATGCGGATAAAAGGAATCCCCGTTTCCTTTTCCAGATACTGGGCTACCAACAGCACATCACCGATAGTAGCCTGTGCAAGATTGGCGATGTGCAGTTCCTTCACCGCCTTCTCCACTAATTCTTCACTAAATATCTTCATGGCATTACCAGTTCTTTACCGCATTCAATCCTATATCAAAAGCCTTCTGATTCATTTCAACAATCTTCTCACCTTTTGCAGCAAACACATGCCCTATGCTTTCGCGCAACTGTTCCGGTGATACGATTTCAATATACTTCGCAGCCATGCCCAGCAGAATCACATTCGCGCATTTAGGCATACTGTTTTCTTTTGCCATATCCTCTATTTCCAACTTCACCACATGCGGAAGACTCTCCAAAGCCCTCATCAGATCCACTTCTTCAGGATAGTCGGGAATGTTCTTGAAAGGATTAGCGGAAGTAATCACCCAACCTTCTTCCTGCAAGTAAGGCAGATAACGCAACGCCTCCATCGGTTCCATGGAAATAATCAGATCCGCCTCACCCTGAGCGATCAGATCCGAATAAATCGTTTCGTCGGATAGACGCAGATTAGACTGTACATCCCCTCCGCGCTGGCTCATGCCGTGTACCTCGGCCTGCTTCAAATTGATGCCTTCTGCCGTAGCAGCTTCTCCTATAATAGTAGCGATAGTCAGGATACCCTGTCCTCCTACGCCCGAAAGTATGATATCTTTTCTCATGCCTTATCTGCTTTTTTCTGTCTTAGTTTACGATTCAATGTCTGGATACACTCTCTGCGCGGAATAATGACAGACACCCCTTTATATTCTATTTCCTCACGAATGGTACGGGTGATTTCTTCCATATTCTTTGGTAATGGAACCACCACACGCACATGTTCGGGTTCTACCCCTAATCCCAGGCAGATCGCCTCGAATTTGTTCGTACCGGCAGAATCCTGTCCACCGGTCATGGCGGTAGTCAGGTTATCCGAAATCACCACCGTGATATTGGCACGGTCATTCACCGCATCCAGCAGACCGGTCATACCGGAATGAGTGAAGGTCGAGTCACCGATAACAGCAATGGCCGGAAATACCCCTGCATCGGAAGCACCTTTGGCCATGGTTATGGAAGCACCCATATCCACACAACTGTCGATAGCACGGAACGGGGGCAACGCACCTAATGTATAGCAACCGATATCACCGAAAATGCGTGCATCCGGATATTCCGCAGCCACCTTGTTCAATGCATCATACACATCCCGATGACCACATCCCTGACACAATGCAGGCGGACGCGGCATCACCACCTGAGACTTGCCAAACGGACGTTTGATTCCCCATCCGATCGCCTCGCCCACATTATCCGGAGTCAATTCACCAGTACGCGGCAAAGTTTCCGTCAAGCGTCCCTTTACCTCATAGTCCGAGGAAAGTATCGCTTTTACCTGCTCTTCCACAAACGGCTGACCATCTTCCACTACCAGAACATATCCGCAGCGGTCTGCCATCGTCCTGATTTCTTCAGCCGGCAACGGATACTGCGAAACTTTCAATACCGGAATATGGCAACTGTCCGTATCCGCCTCCTTCACATAATTATAACCGATACCACAGGCTATCACTCCGAATTCATAATCATATTCGGGATTCAACCCTTCCAGATAATTATAAGGAGATTTGGAGGAAACTTCTTCCAGCTTCTCCTGCTTTTTCACTAAATCCAGATATTGTTTACGCGCATTACCCGGCAGCAATACCCAGTGGGCACGTTCATGATCAGGATTCAACTGATTTTCCTCACGGATATCGGCTACTTCCACACCGGCACGCGAATGTGCCAGACGGGTAACCACACGCATCAGCACCGGCAACTTCAGTTTTTCCGAGAGTGTATATGCGTAATCCATCATATCGTATGCTTCTTGTTGGGAAGACGGTTCCAGCATGGGAATCATAGCAAATTTTCCATAAAAACGTGAATCCTGCTCGTTCTGTGACGAGTGCATGGAAGGGTCATCGGCAGCCAGCACCACCAGACCACCGTTCACGCCGGTTATGGCAGAATTGACAAACGCATCGGCAGCCACGTTCATGCCTACATGTTTCATACATACCAAAGCACGTTTTCCTGCGTATGACATACCCAATGCAGCCTCCATGGCCGTTTTTTCATTGGTACACCAAGTGCTGTGCAATTTTCTTTCCTTTGCCAAAGGATTATTCTGGATAAACTCTGTGATTTCAGTGGACGGTGTACCCGGATAGGCATATACACCCGATATGCCGGCATGTATCGCTCCGAGGGCAATTGCCTCATCGCCCAACAATAATTTCTTTTCAGCCATTATCTATTATTTTGTTAATTGTTTCATATCAATGTAAAGGGGTCTGCATCATCCAATACCGGGAATTTCTTCCTGAAAGCCTGCAATGCCTCCATATCGATATCAGCCGATACCGCACTTTCCCTGCTCCACGGACATTCGGCTATCGTTTTTCCGTAGGGATCGATGATGGCGCTGCCACCCGAATATTCACAGGCAGGATCAGTTCCCATGCGGTTCACTCCGGCCACATAGCACTGGTTCTCAATAGCCCGCGCCCGAAGCAGCGCGCTCCAGGCATCCACACGGGGAGTGGGCCAGCTTGCCACATAAAGTATCATGTCGTAATCCCCCAGGTTGCGTGACCAAACAGGAAAACGGAGGTCATAACATACTTCCAAAAGAATACGTACCCCACGGAAGTTCACCACCACACGCTCTGTGCCGGCAGTGAAACGCTTGTGTTCGCCCCCGAAGGTGAACAAATGTTTCTTATCATAATGCTGCACGGCTCCGTCCGGATGGACAAAGTAAAAACGATTATAATAGTTTCCATTCTCACATACTGCTACACTGCCTGCAATAGCACAATTCCGCTCGGCTGCCTTACGCTTCATCCAGTGCAGGGTTTCACTGTCGGCGCTCTCCGCAATTCCTTCGGGTTGCGTACAAAAACCGGTGGAAAACATTTCGGGTAAAACAAACAGATCAGCATCCAGCAGACAGCTTATCGCTTCGTCCGCCCTTGCTATATTGGCCTGTGGATTGGCCCATTCTATATTTCTCTGTAGAATTGTTATTTTCATTGTTTTTCATATTATAAGACCCACAAAGGTAACAAATATAATAAGATAGCAAGCATTTTATTACTAACTATTTCCTTTCACTCCCTTTTTTCTTACATGTTTTCATAAATATCCCCTATTTATTCCTCATAAAAAAAGCAGCCCAGCAAGGACAAGCCTTGCTGGGCTGCACTAAATGCCTTATTTTTGTCTCAAACAGTAACGGTTATATGAAACCAATCAGTTGTATTCAAAGTTTTATCGTTTTCACCTTACCCGGAATAACCGTCAGCCGCACCGTCCCATCCCCCTCTATCTCCACTTTCTGGTATCTGGCCTCCACCACCACCTTACCATCCGGTGCCATCAGTCCCCATTGACAAGCATTCTCCTCGAATACACAATAACCGCCGACGGGAGGACAGATGTTCCTATAACAAGGAGGAACCACGATACGCTCACCCGACTTCAGCCCCCATTTCAGCCCCATCCGGAAAGGACGGACATCGCCTATCTCCTCCAGTCTCTTCCGTCTTTTCTCCTCCTCATTCCGTTTCAGTAACAGGTTCATTTCCTCCGCACGCCGCCCGGCCTCTTCCTTCAATCTCTTCACCGCAGAGTCAAAATCCTCCTCACCAGCCTCAGGATTATTACAGGCGATATATCGTTTCCTCTTTCCTTTCTCCACATGATAATAACTCCCTTGCCCGTCCATCACCACGATGCTCCGGTCTGCCAGACGACCACAGCACCAATACACCTCCTCGTCATCCCCTTCCAGCAGACAAGCGAAAACATCGAACACGGTAGACCATACAGGATCCGCCAACTTGCAGGACTTCGGGACACGATAGTCCGGTATCTTCAGATAAAAGCCATAAAAACAGAGACTGTCCTTATGCAGCCCGCGCATGGAAGCATACGCCTTCCGTGTGCGGCTATGAAAGGTCTCTCCCACTTTCAGCAATTCCACGCTACCGTAA
>UMCF01042944.1_pt1 | contig 18159 bp, 12 predicted proteins | sample 1964131 | NCBI WGS metagenome assembly UMCF01 (sample SAMEA4835958, study PRJEB28245) | human gut metagenome | biome: gut microbiome; material: fecal sample | place: Denmark | collected 2008
CGTAAGCGCTCTGGAAAACCGCGTTGGCAACGTTAAATTGACGGGCGACGCTCGTATCCGTTATCGTTATCAGAGCGAAGGCGATAAATTTAAAGACGCTAATGGTAACGAAAAGGTTGTTAACAATAAACAGACAAATGATAATTCTTGGGATTATCGTGTTCGTATCCGTGCCAATGCTCAGGTTAACGACCGTACGAAAGTTACTTATGGCATCACGACGGGCGTTCGCTCCTTTGCTGATAATGGCTCGGCTAGCAGCGAAAATAATGTTACCACAGATCTTGCCAATGTCGATTACAACTTCGGCGGTAACAACTGGGATTTGATGGTTGGCCGTTATGAATACATCATGGGTGGCCCGCGTGCTTATGGTTTCTTCTATGGCGATACCTTCGACGGCGCTCAGTTGAAATATCAGAACGATAAATTCGCTGCAACTGCTGGCTATGGTAAATTCAAAGAAGGCCCCATTGGTGGTGCTTGGACTGGTTCCTATAATTTAGATGCAGATAATGATTATAATGTTGAAGCTAGCGCTAAAACGGCATATGGTGAATTAGAAGGCTTCTTCGGTGGCGGCCGTATGGCTGGTTCTGCTGTTGGTGTTTACTACAATAATATCATGCCTAATGCATCAGTTACTCATAAGGATACTACTATTAATGGAGCTTTTGATAACATTGATGTTTGGGGTGCATATGCTAGCGTCAACTTCGGCAAATGGAACGCTTTGGTTAACTATGAAACCTATCGTGACGCTATCCACAATGACAATGGTTCTAAAGACAATGCTGATGTTTGGGTTGGCAAGCTCACCTACGGTGCTGCTAACTTCGCTACGCCGAAATCTTGGGACGCTTGGGTTGAATACCTCAATGCCGACCAGTTCGATATTGATGGCACCTTCATTGGTTCCACCAATGGTTGGAGAAATGACAGCTTGACCAGCAACGTTAAATCTTGGGGCGTCGGTGTCGACTACACCTTTGCTAAGAACGCTCAGTTCCAGGTAATGCAGTCCTTCGCTTCCAGCGCGAAAGACGGCGATGCTGATCCGGGCGAAGAAACACGTGCTCAGTTCGTATTCGTATTCTAATCCTTCCTTTTGCAGGAAGATTACAAAAAGACCACTCAGAAATGGGTGGTCTTTTTTTGCACAAAAATGGAAAAGATGCAGGTGGCCGCATAAACACATACGGCCCGTGGCCGTATTCGTAGGGGCTCGCATGTGGCGAGCCCGCTAGAGAGAGTTAGCCATAGCCCATTCTAGTATACCCATTCTAGTATAATGGTGAGCTTTTACGAGCCACGAACCATTATTTTCACGAGCCACGAACCATTATTTTCACGAGCCGAGGCGGCCTGCGACCGGCGGGCCGTTAGGCCCAAAATTCGATGAACGACCTACGATGAACGGCTTTTCGCCTGGCCGTCAGGTCCTAATCTACATTAACGGTTCCTTAAATATTTGGGAATTCGATTAAAAAATGATTAAGTTTTCTGGAACTGTCCTTTTTCTGTTGTATCATGAAATTATCAAGGATTATCCTTTTCGTGGTTCTTCATGATATAATAAAGAAAGGAATGGTGAATCTGTTGAAAGAACAACTGACTGCCAATGAAATCCGCTATCGTACGTATTTTCCGGAGCTGACAGAAAACAATTTCAATCCCATGAATGACGTGTTGTTCAAGTTCATCTTTGGTCGGCCGGAACGCAAACTTATTACCATTGATTTTCTCAATGCCATTGCCGCCGAAGATTTGGGTCATCCGATTACGGACATCGTCTTTACGCCGACGGAAAACGTCCCGGACAGTCACGATGAAAAACTGACCCGCCTCGACGTGGCCTGTACGTTGGACACGGGTGAACAAGTCGATATCGAAGTCCAAATCGTCAACCAGAAAAACATGCAGCGCCGGACCATGTGCTATTGGGCGCGCTTGTACTTGTTGTCGTTGCCGCCGGGCGGAGCCTATCAGGACTTGAAGCCCTGCATCACAATCAACTTGTTACGTTTTAACCTGCTGCCGCAAGAAGAAGCCCATTCCATGTGGAGCATTTACAACGCCGAGACGGGCGACCGCCTCAATAAGGATTTGGTATTCCATTTCCTGGAAATCCCGAAATATACGAAATTGCCGAAGAAGCGAATCAGTGACATGACGAAGATGGAGCGATGGTTGGCGTACTTTGCCAATCAGCTCAGTGATGACGAAAAGGGGGAATTGATCATGAGTGATGAAGCCATCTATAAAGCCGTAGATGCGGCCCGGACCTTCCTGCAAAATGATGCCGAACGCCGGGCCTACATCAATCGCGAACTCGCCATCCTAGACTATAACTCGGACCATCGTGATGCCTTTGAAGAGGGGGAAGCTAAGGGACGTGCCGAGGGACGTGAAGAAGGAGAAAAAAGATTTGGAATGTTGATGAGCATTTTATTGGAAGAAAATCGCTATGATGATGCGTCCAAAGCGTCTGCTGATGCCGATTTCCGTGAAAAACTTTTTAAGGAATATGGAATTTAACCGATAGAGAAGGGACTGTCGCGTGAAAGAGACTATCATGCACAGTCCTTTTTTTCGGACTCAGATGCGGCGTACCGCCGTGACAGACTCAAACTGACAACGACGCTTCGGGAAGCCCTCAGCGCGTAGCGGGACGCCTTGTTCAGGACGTCCCCTGCAGTATCGCATACAGGCGATGGAAATGAGCACAGAACGCAAAAAAATACACGGCCAGCGGCCTTGTGCGTAGGGGCTGTCCCAAGCCTTTTTGGCCCGTCAGGTGCCGACCGTCGGGAGGTGCAGGACGGTTGCCAAAACGGACAGCTGTGGCTGGGCGTCCCGTTGTGAGATTTCATGTATGATGGCCGGCTTTTACGAGCCACGAACCACGAACCACTATTTTTACGAGCCGAGGGTTACTCGAGGCGATGTTGTTAGTTTGAATCTGTTGCCGCAAAGCGGCATCTGAGTCCGAGACGACCTGCGACCGGCCTGGCCGTCAGGCCTGAAATAAAAAAATTCAATTTTTTTTGTTTTTTTAGAAGGAATTTGCATCTCCGTGTTGAATACTATACATATAAGGGAAGAGACCACAAGAAATGAAAGCCATACATTTCTTAGACAGGATCTCCCCACGAAAGGAAGGGATGTTTTATGGCAACCATCGTTAGAGGTAAAAATTTAGAAATTACACCGGCTCTGAAAGATCACGTTGAAAAACAGGAAAAGAAAGTCACGAAATACTTTGATAACGAAGTCAATGTCCAGGCCCTGCTTTCTGTAGAAAAAGATCGGAAAATCGCTGAAATCACGTTGAAAGTGGACGGCGTCGTCCTCCGCGGCGTTGAAGCCAACGATGATATGTATGCTGCTATCGATTTAGTCTATGATAAACTGGTACGCCAGATTCATAAATATAAAACGAAAATCGCCCGCCGCATGAAGAAAGGTGCTTTCAATGATGCTCTCGTCGAAGGGCCGGCCGTTCCGGAAGAAACCTTTGAAGTCGCCCGCGTCAAGAAATTCGCCGCTCGTCCGATGGACGTGGAAGAAGCTATCTTGCAGATGAACCTCGTAGGCCACGATTTCTTCGTATTCCTCAATTCCAAGACCGACACGATCAACGTCGTCTACAAACGGAAACACGGCAAATACGGCTTGATTGAACCGGAATATTAAGAGCCGTTCATCGTTGAATGAATAAAAGAGGCTGTCGCTTTTGCGACAGCCTCTTTTGTGGTTCGTGGGTCGTTTGGCGTGGTTCGAAGCAGAACGCTCGCTGACGCATCGTTTCATGAAGAACCCCTCCGCCCCTTTGGGGCACCTCCCCTTCGCTGGAGAGGCTTTGAATGGCTCCCCTGCGAAGGGGAGCTGTCAGCGAAGCTGACTGAGGGGTTCTTCCAGCGATGCGTCAGCGAGCTACGCGAATCCTGTGGATCGCCTTATTCTGCATTTATATGCCTTTTCGAATCACGAACCACGGCAAACGAACCACGGAGGAACGGCACGTTCCTCATTCCTCTTCATTATGCAGGACGCTGATTTTAGGCGTATGGTGGATGGCTTGTTCGAATTCATCCTGGATTTCCTGGCTCGGGCCGCCATCGAGTTTGCTGACGACGTAGATGGCGATGAGCGAGAAGAGGAATCCCGGTACGATTTCGTAAAGGCCGAACCAGGCGAACTGTTTCCAAATGAGGACGGTTAGGCCACCGACGATGATGCCGGCCAGGGCGCCGTTTTTGGTCATGTTCTTCCAGTACAGGGACAGGAGGATGGTCGGGCCGAAGGCAGCACCGAAGCCAGCCCAGGCGTAGGAGACCATGGTCAGGATGTAGCTGTTCGGGTTGAGGGCCAGGACGATGGCACAAGCGGCGACGACGAGGACCGTCAGGCGGCTGACGTAGATCAGTTCTTTTTCACTGGCATTCTTGCGAATGAAAGTGTGATAAAAATCCTTGGAAATAGCTGACGCCGTGACCAGGAGCTGCGATGACGCCGTACTCATGATGGCGGCCAGGACAGCCGACAAGATGAGGCCCGATGCGAACGGCGGGAAGAGCTGACGGCTCATGACCAGAAAGACTTTTTCTGAGTCAGCACCCGTTAAAGGTGTCGGGACGACGACTTTGCCGACCAGGCCGACCAGGACGGCAGCGGCCAGGGAGATGACGACCCAAGTCATGGCGATGTGTTTCGATTTCTTCAGTTCTGTCGGGTCGCCAATGGCCATGAAGCGGACTAGGATATGGGGCTGGCCAAAGTAGCCTACACCCCAGGCCAGGGCGGAAATGATGCCGATGATGCCCGTCGTCGACGTATCCGGTGCCATTTCCAGCAGATTCGGTGCCGTCGTAGCTAATCGGGTCATGACAGCATCATAGCCGCCGAAGGCGATCATGCCGACCAAGGGGACTAGGACGATGGCCAGGAACATCATGCAGCCCTGGATGAAGTCGGTCCAGCAGACGGCCATGAAGCCGCCCAGGAAGGTATAGACGACGACGACACCGGCACTGAGCAAGAGGGCCGAAAAGTAGTCCATGCCAAAGACCGATTCAAAGAGTTTGCCGCCGGAGACGAAGCCCGATGACGTGTATATAAGGAAAAAGATGAGGATGAAAATAGCCGAGATGATGCGGATAATATTTTTTTCATCGTGGAAGCGGTTCTTAAGGTAATCTGGCATAGTCAGGCTGTTGTTGGCCACTTCCGTATAGTTACGCAGGCGCTGGGAGACGAACTGCCAGTTGAGGTACGTGCCGATGGCGATGCCAATGGCAATCCAGGCGGCAGAAATACCTGTCGAATAAGCGAAACCCGGTACGCCCATGAGCATCCAGCCGCTCATGTCCGACGCTTCAGCACTCATAGAAGTAATCCATGGACCTAGGCTGCGTCCGCCGAGAATATAATCGCTCAGCCGCTGCTGGGACCGGGAATAATAGATGCCAATCGCCAGCATTGCCAACAGATAGAGGGCAAAAGCTGTCAATATGGACACATCATATTGAATCATAATCATAAAACCCCTTTCACGCAGTATAGCAGTATATAAATAATAAAACTATTTTAGCATATTCATGCGCTATTGTATATGGGGAAAAGAGGCTGTCCCGGAAAGACGGATTCTTTATTTCCGTAAATCCCTTTGAAATGGTTGCAAAATAGGAGCCAATCACGGTATAATGTATAATTGATATAATATCACAGAGTAGATTGCAAATTGTGTAAATTGGAGGTCTCGGATAGGTGTTTAATAAACTAATACAAAGACTGCTCGGGAATAACACGGAGCATGAATTAAAGAAGATGTGGCCCATTGTCCGCCGCATCAATGATCTGGAACCGAAATTGGCAGGCCTGAGCGATGCGTCGCTGCAGGAGAAGACCTTCGAGTTCAAGAATCGTCTGGCCAATGGTGAAACGTTGGACGACATTCTGCCCGAAGCCTTTGCCGTCGTCCGCGAAGCTTCGCGCCGTGTGACGGGGATGCGCCATTTTGACGTTCAGCTCCTAGGGGGCATCGTCCTCCACCGCGGGGACATTGCCGAAATGCGTACTGGTGAAGGGAAGACCCTGGTCGCGACGTTGCCGGTATACCTCAATGCCTTGACGGGGAAAGGCGTCCACGTCGTCACTGTCAATGACTACCTGGCTACCCGCGATAGCGAAGATATGGGCCGCATCTATAAGTTCCTTGGGCTGTCCGTTGGTCTCATCGTCCACGACCTCACGTATGATCAGCGCCGCCGGGCTTATAACGCAGACGTCACATATGGGACGAACAACGAATTCGGGTTCGACTACCTGCGTGATAACATGGTCATCAGTGCCGACCAGATGGTACAGCGGCCGCTCAACTATTGTATCGTCGACGAAGTGGACTCGATCCTCATCGATGAAGCGCGGACGCCGCTCATCATTTCCGGTCCTGGTGAAAAGTCGACGGACTTGTACTACACGTTGGCAGGCATCGTCAAGACCTTCACGAAGGACGACTACACGATGGACGAAAAACAGAAGACCATTGCGCCGACCGATTCGGGCGTTGCTAAAGTCGAAAAGATGCTGGGCATCAGCAACATGTTCGATAACGACCACCTCGACTTGAACCACCTGGTCATCCAGGCCTTGCGGGCGCGCTTCATGATGCACCGCGATAAGGATTACGTCGTCAAGAACGGTGAAATCGTCATCGTCGATGAATTCACAGGCCGCCTCATGTTCGGCCGCCGTTACAGCGATGGCCTCCATCAGTCCATCGAAGCGAAGGAAAACGTCAAAGTCCAGGGCGAAAGCAAGACCTTGGCTACGATTACCTTCCAGAACTACTTCCGCATGTACGATAAGCTGGCCGGCATGACTGGTACGGCCAAGACGGAAGAAGACGAATTCAATAAGATTTATAAGCTCGATGTCTACGTCATCCCGACTAACAAGCCAGCCATCCGTAAGGACTTGCCAGATGTCATCTACAAGACGAAAAACGCTAAGTACCGTGCCGTCGTCCGGGAAGTCAAGAAGCGCCACGCTACGGGCCAGCCGATCCTGGTCGGTACGACATCTATCAACCAGTCGGAAATCCTCAGTCAGCTCTTGGACAAGGAAAATATCGTCCACAACGTGCTCAACGCTAAGTACCACGAAAAAGAAGCGGAAATCATCAAGAACGCCGGTCAGAAAGGCATGGTCACTATCGCTACTAACATGGCTGGCCGCGGCACGGACATCAAGCTCGGGCCAGGCGTCGCCGAATTGGGCGGCCTGATGATCATTGGTACGGAACGCCACGAAAGCCGCCGTATCGATAACCAGCTGCGAGGTCGTGCCGGCCGTCAGGGCGACCCTGGTACGACGCAGTTCTTCCTGTCTTTGGAAGACGACCTCATGCGTATCTTTGGCTCAGAAAATATTTCCAAATTCATGGATAAGCTGGGCATGGATGAAGACGAACCGATTACGGCCAAGATGATTACCCGGTCCATCGAAAAGGCTCAGAAGAAAGTCGAAAGCCATAACTTTGAAATCCGTAAGTACGTCCTGGAATACGATGATGTCATGAACCAGCAGCGTGAAGTCCTCTACAGCCAGCGCTGTCAGGTCCTGACAGCGGATTCCCTGCGTGATACCATTATGGGCATGGTCGACGATATCATCCACGAAGGCCTGGATAAATACGCTGACGAAAAGCTCTATCCGGAAGAATGGGACTTTGCCGGTCTCCTAGCTCAGATGCAGCAGTATTTCGTACCTAAGAACGCTACGACAGTAGAAGAACTGGAAAACTTGAGCCGCGTCGAAGTCCAAGATAAATTGAAACAGATCGCCGTCGACCTCTATGACGAACGTCTCAAGGAAATTGGCGAACAGACCATGAAAGAACTGGAAAAGGCTATCATGCTCCGCGTCGTCGACAGCAAGTGGATGGACCACCTCGATGCCATGGATGCCCTCAAGGAAGGTATCAATCTGCGGGCTTATGGCCAGAAGAATCCGCTCGTCGAATACAAATTCGAAGCCTATGAAATGTTCGAGGAAATGATCGAATCGATTAAACGGACCGTCGTTACTTTCCTCTATCATATCCAGGTCACGTACAGCAAGCCCGTACCGCAGGCGGAAGATCATCTCCAAGGGGCTCATGAAGTCCATGAAGAAAGCAAACCCGTCAGCGCCGAAGATATCAAAAAAGACGAAGAACGGGAACGGCAGTAATGTTTGACGTTTGACGTTGTGGGGATAAATTTAAACCCATATTATCCCGTGTAGAGGCGCCTGGGCGAATCCTGTGAACAGCCCGTTGTAGGGGCGCCCGCGCGAATTATGTGAACATTCCATTATAGTTATGTTTTATGAAAGATGGTGATACTTGTGTTGTTAGATGAAATGCGTAAACCGCTGGAAGACCTCAAACATAGAATACAAGAAATCGGGGATTCACTTTAACTTACCTCGGAAAAAAGAACGTATCATGGATTTAGACATGCAGATGAGTGACCCGACCTTCTGGGATGACCCGGATAAGGCCAAGAAGATTTCCCAGGAAGCGACGCTTCTCAAGACGGAAGTCGAAGGCCACGAAGAACTCGTCCGCAAAGCTGACGACCTCAGCGATTATTTGGAAATGGCCATGGAAGACGGCGATGCCTCTTTTGCCGAAGACATTGAAAAGCAGTACCACGACTTGCTCAAGGACATTGAAAAGCGGGAAGTGCGGCTCCTCTTGTCCGGCGAATACGATAAGTGCAACGCCCTCATTACCTTCCATGCCGGTGCCGGCGGTACGGAAGCCCAGGACTGGGCGCAGATGCTCATCCGCATGTATACCCGCTGGGCTGAACGCAATGGCTATAAACTGACTATCCTGGATATGCAGCCCGGCGATGAAGCCGGCGTCAAGAGCGCCGCTTTCCGCGTCGAAGGCGAATACGCCTATGGCTATTTGAAATCGGAAAAAGGCGTCCATCGCCTGGTCCGCATTTCGCCTTTCGATGCTGCAGCCCGGCGCCATACGTCCTTTACGGCTGTCGATATCATGCCGGAACTGCCGGATGATGTCGATGTCGAAATCAACATGGACGACGTCCGTGTCGATTACTTCCGCGCCTCTGGTGCCGGCGGCCAGCACGTCAACAAGACGAGTTCTGCTGTCCGCATGACTCATATACCGACGGGCATCGTCGTCCAGTGCCAGAATGAACGGTCGCAGCTGCAGAATAAGGAAATGTGCCTGAAATACTTGCGGGCTAAACTCTTTGAATTGGAACAGGAAAAGCAGGAAAAACTGAAAGCCGAAATCGGCGGCGTCCACCAGTCTATCGAATGGGGGAGCCAGATCCGCTCGTACGTGTTCCACCCGTACAACTTGGTCAAGGACCACCGGACCAACGTTGAAACAGGCAATATCCAGGCTGTCATGGATGGCGACCTGGACATCTTCATCGAAGGGTATTTGCAGCAGGAAAAAGAAAAGAAGTTAGCAAAGCAGGAGCTCTAAAGTAAATGAAAAAATGGATGATTTTCTTTGTCATCGTCGCGGCCCTCTTGGTGGGCGCCAATTCCTATGCGCCCCAGCTGGCCGAAGCTGGCCTCTGTCAAGCCTTGTCGGCGACACTCAATCTGCATAGCGATGATGTCCGCGTCCAAGCGTCGCCAGGTGCCAAAATCTTCCTCGGCGACATCGACGCCATTACCGTCCATGCCACCAACTTCCAAGCTGGCGATTTGACCTTCGCCCACTTCGACTGCAATCTCTACGGCGTCCACTTCAAGCCGCTCCTGGCCCTGGCCGATCAGGAAGTACGGGTCACGCGGGCAGAGAGCGGGGAAATGACGGCGTCCATCCGCAGCGAAGAACTGGAAAAGTTCCTGGTCAAAAAGGTCCAGGGACTGACGGACCCGCAGGTCTCCTTTGAAGACGATGCCGTCCGCGTCCAGGGACGAGTGAAGCTGGGCGGACTCGTGTCGGCTCAGGCTGACGTGCGCGGTCATTTTGGCATGAAAGGGTCGAAGCTCATGTTCATCCCGTCGTCAGTGACGGTAGAAGGCATGGGTATGCAGATCAGCACGACGCAGATGGCGCATGCTGAGATTTACGACTTTGCCGGTTTTCCCTTGGGAATCCAGCCGGATCGCGTCACCATGCGCGACGGCCTCCTGACCATCCATGGCCAGGTGAGCAACTCATAGATAAGGTGAAGAGAATGACAAACATGAATAAACGCAGTATGCTGGCGATGATACTGGCCGTCCTCATCGGCCTGGTATGTGCGCTGGGCATGTGTGTACAACGCAATGCGATAGAAAACGAGTCGACGACGGTAGAACAGGCTATGGACTATGATGCCATCGTCGTCATGGCTCGTAACGACGGCTACGACCTCGACACGGCACTCCAGATGTGCCGCGATGCCGGCGTTACGAGCTTTACCATTTACGATACTACCCTTAATAAACTGACTCAGCGCGGAGAACTTTCGCTGGTGACGAAACTCGGTGCCGACCTCTATTATCCGCAGTTCGGCATTACCGACAAATCGTATGACTACTACCTCATCGGCAAGCCTCAGAACCAGAAGGATTTATATTTCGACGAAGTCGTGTCTGACCTCAAGGCCCGTCTGGGCGACGATAAAGTCAAGATCATGTCCCATGGTCCGTACCGCATTGCCGGCATCCAAGGTGTCATGCCTGGTTTAGGCGATGTCAACTTGGGCATCCTCAGTGCCGACGCCAAGACCATCAGCGACCACGGTTTCCACGTTATCCTGCGGCCGACGAATTACAGCAATCCGACGAAGGAACAGATAGCCCATTTCTTCGACCGCGTCGATCAGATTAAGAACGTATCGGGAATCATGTTCGTCGGCAAAGAAGTCCTGGGTTATACGCCGGTCGATGCTGAACGCAAGACCATGTTGGACTATACGGCGGACAATCTGAACGAAAGGGACATTCCTTTCTATATGATTGAATCGGTCAATCAGCTCCAGTATAATCAGCAAGATGGCATGTATGACCTGGCTGGCCTGGTCCATTACCGCACGGCCCGCGTCTATGCCATGGCCAAGGAAGAACTGGAAAAGATTACGCCTGAAGAAGCGGCTATGCGCTTTTACATCAGCGACTTGGAACGCAATGCTCGAGTCAATCTCTATCCACTCTATAAGAAGCCCCTCCACGGCATGAACCTGACGCAGACGAACTTGTCCTATGTCAAGCTGGTTTCGCAGAAACTGACGGATCGGGGTTACACCCTGGGCCGGGCTTCCATTATGCCGTCTTATTATCCGAACCGCTTGCTCCTGGCCATTACGGCAGCGGCAGCCGCTTGCGGCTTCGTCTTCGTCCTCAACTTGCTCATTCCTTTGTCGGACCGCAAGAACTATATTCTCATGGCCTTGGGTATTGTCTGCGCGGTCATCGGCGCGATTGTCGCCAAAGGGGCCTTGTTCCTCCAGGTCTGGGCTATCGGCTGTGCGACGGTTGCGCCGACAGCGGCCATTCTCCTGGCCCTGGACCACTGGAAGAAGATGAAAATCACTAAGAAACTCGGCTATGGCCGCGTCGTCCGCGATGGCACCATCGGCTTGTTCTTTGCCGTCGCCGTGGCCATGATCGGCGGCCTCTATATCGCCGCCATGCTGGGCAATATCCGCTTCTTCATGGAATTCGACTTCTACCGTGGCGTCAAGCTGACCTTCATCCTGCCCCTGATCCTGGTGGCTATCGGCTATCTGCGCCGCTTCCCGCTCATGGGGCAGACCATCGCCTCGCCGGAAGACCTAAAGGTCTTCGTCAAGGATTTCCTCAATATTCCCATTAAGATGGGGACCATCCTCATCCTGGCCGTCCTGGCCCTGGCTGGCGTCATCTTCGTCGGCCGCAGCGGCCACACGGCAGGCGTCCCCGTACCGGGCGTGGAAGTCGCTATGCGCCGCTTCCTGGAAAATGTCCTCTATGCCCGCCCGCGGGAAAAGGAATTCCTCATCGGCCATCCGGCCTTCTACCTCATGGTCGCTGCCCTGTACCGTAAATGGCCGCAGCTGCTGCACTTCTTCCTGGTCATTGCCGCTGCCATCGGCGTCGGCTCTATGGTCGAAACCTTTGCCCATATCCGCACGCCTTTCCTCATGTCCTTCATCCGCGGCATCAACGGCTGGGTGACGGGCATGGTCATCGGTATCGGCCTGATCATCGCCATTGCCATCGTCAGCTATGTGACGACGTGGCTGGGAAAGCAGGTGGCCCATCGTGACTAGAGTCGTCATTTCCGGCTATTACGGTTTTGCCAATGCCGGCGACGAAGCCATGCTGGCGGCCATTGTCGGCTCCCTGAAAGACATCATTCCCGACGTATCGATTACGGTCATCACCGGCAACTGCCGCATGACCCGGGAAAACCATAACGTACAGGCTGTACACCGCCTGAACTTCTTTGCTATCGCAGCGGCCATTCGCCACTGTGATATTCTTATAAGCGGCGGTGGCAGCCTTTTGCAGGACGTGACCAGCGCCCGCAGCCTCTATTATTACTTGTGGATCATGAAAATCGCCCTGTTCTTCAAGAAGCCCGTCATGCTCTACGCTCAGGGCATCGGCCCCGTCCGCGGTGCCAAGGCCCGCCGGGCTGTGCGCGATGTCTTGCAGCGCGTCGCCGTCATCGGCGTCCGCGATGCCGATTCCAAAGCCGAACTGGCCGCCATGGGCGTGACCCGGCCGCCTATCCACGTCACGGCCGACGCCGTCTTGTCCATGCATCCCGTCGACAAGAACATCGGCCTCTATATCCTCAAGAAACACGGCATCACCGGCATCCGCCGGCGCCTGGGCATTGCCGTCCGCAACTGGCAGGACCATGAAGCCTATAAGGACGCCATTGCCGCTGCTGCTGACGAGCTGCAGGAAACACAGGACGTCCACGTCATCTTCATCCCCATGCAGTACCCGGCCGACGTCGAAGCCGGCCGCGACATTGCCAGCCGCATGAAGACGAAAGCCGTCGTCCTCGACGGCCACTATACGACGGTGGAATTCATGTCCCTCATGGGCTGTATGGATGCGGTCATTGCCAACCGCCTGCATGCCCTCATCTTTTCGGCTATCATGCAGGTGCCGGCGACGGCCGTGTCGTATGACCCGAAAATCGACAGTTTCATCGACCTCATCGGCGATAGGGTCTGCGGCACGACAGAAGACGTCCAGGCTGCGGATATCGTCGCCGACGTGAGCCGGAAATTGGCCCTCGGCCATTTGGCGCCGGAAATCAAGGCCCGCCTCAATCATCTGCGGCGCCAGTCCCTGCGCAATGCCTATCTGGCCCTGCGCATCCTGGAAGGCCGCAAGGGCGTCCGCAAGCGCCTGCAACAGCATCGGAGGTCCTTATGATTGAATTAAAGAACGTATCCAAGGTCTATGACAATGGCTCCATTGCCCTGGACCACGTATCGCTCCACATCGGCAAGGGCGAGTTCGTCTTCGTCGTCGGCGCCAGCGGTGCCGGCAAGTCGACGCTCATCAAGCTCTTGTCCCATGAAGAACTGCCATCGCGGGGTTCGGTCTTCGTCAACGGCATTGAAGTCAATAAGCTGGCCAAGAACCGCGTGCCCTATCTGCGCCGTAAAATGGGCATCGTCTTCCAGGATTTCCGCCTCCTGCCCAATAAGACGGCTCAGGAAAACGTGGCCTTTGCCATGGAAGTCATCGAAGCGCCGCGGCGCCTCATCCGCCGCCGTGTCCGCGATGTCCTCGACCTGGTCGGCCTGGTCGGCAAGGCCGATGCCCTGCCGAAGAACCTCAGCGGCGGCGAACAGCAGCGCGTAGCCATCGCCAGGGCCATCGTCAACCGGCCGCTGCTGCTCATTGCCGATGAACCGACGGGGAACCTGGACCCGGAAACGTCGCGGGACATTATGGAAGTCTTCAAGAAAATCAACCACATGGGGACGACAGTCCTCATGGTGACTCATGATAAGACCCTCGTCGACATGATGAACAAGCGGGTCATCGAAATCGACGGCGGCAAAGTCGTCCGCGATGAACAGAAGGGGGGCTATGACGATGAAAATTAGGACCATGCGCTACTACATGGCCGAAGCCATTCAGTCGTTCTGGCGCAACCGCTTCATGTCCATCGCGTCCATCGCCACCGTCGCCTTGTCCCTGTTCATCCTGGGCATTTTCCTGACCCTCGTGGCCAACCTCGATTATTTTGCTGAGAGCCTGGAAAGCCAGGTCGAAATCACGGTCTACCTCAAAGACGACGTGACCCAGAAGGACATCGACAGCGTCGGCCGCCGCCTGAGCGCCCTGCCCGATGTGAAGTCCGTATCCTTTACCGACAAGGACCAGGCCATGGACATCCTCAAGGAACGCATGAAGGACCAGCCGGGCATCCTAGACGCCCTGGACGGCAAGAATCCCCTGCCCAGTTCCTATGAAGTGACCTTTACCGAACCGGAAGCTGTGCGCCGGACAGCCGACATCGTCGCTGACTATCCCGAAGTCGAAGGGACCCATTACGGCCAGGAAATCATCGAACAGCTCTTCCAGATCACACGCATCATCCGCTGGGGCGGCATTGCCCTGATCATCTTCCTGACCCTGGCCATGCTGTTCATCATTTCCAACACCATCCGCCTGACCGTCTTCGCCAGGCGCAAGGAAATCGCCATCATGAAATACGTCGGCGCGACAAACTGGTTCATCCGCTGGCCGTTCCTCCTGGAAGGGCTGCTCCTGGGCTTCATCGGCGGCGTCCTGGCCGACCTGGCCTTGTGCCAGTTCTACGGCTTCGTCGTCACGGCGGTCCACCAGTCGCTGGCCTTCCTGCCCATGGTCAGTGTTTATCCCTTTATGTACCGCACGGCAGCCATCCTCTTGGTCATCAGTATGATCATCGGCGCCCTGGGCAGTACGATTTCGCTGAAACGATATATGAAGGTGTAATATGGTAAGAAAATATATCATCCTCGCCGTGACGGCAGCCCTGTTATCGCCGTGTCTCCTGACCTTTGCCGACGATGACCTGCAGGGCCAGCTGGACGACGTCCAGACCCGCATGGCCGAGCAGAGTGAGAAGAAGGCCCAGGCCCAAATGGTCATCGACAACGTCAGCGATAAGCTCTATGAAATCCAGAAGAGCCTGGAAGCCGCTCAGGGCGAATACCAGGCGGTGACGGCCGATTTGGCGGCGACGGAAGAAAAAATAGCCGCGACCCAGGCTGAGCTCGACGAGAACCGGGCGCGCCTGCAGAAGCGGGAGAAAGTCTTTACCAAGCGCATCCGCAATATCTATATGCACGGCCAGCTGAGTTATCTCGACGTCGTCCTCGGCGCCAAGGATTTCAGCGACTTTTCTAACCGCCTGGAACTCCTGCGCCGCGTCGTCGATGCCGATATCTCCCTCATTTCTGACATCCGTCAGGAACGGGCAGCTATCGAAGCGGCTCAAAAAGAATTAGAAGTACAGCGCGACCGCCAGGCCCAGCTGCGCGATGAAGCGAAGGCCAAGCGCGACGAAATCGCCGCCCATAAAGACGAACAGCAGGCTGTCCTCTACCAGGCCCAGAATGATAAGGCTACGGCTGAGAAGGCCTATGCCGAATATCAGCAGGCTTCCCAGTCCCTGGGCGACAAGCTGCGCCAGCGGGCTGCCGAAGAAGCAGCGGCCCAGGCCGCGCCGCCTGCCCCGGACAGCAGCGATGGCAGCGATTCCCAGCCCGTCAGCAGCGGCGGGACGGGAGCCATGATCTGGCCCGTCAACGGCGTCATCACGTCGCCTTACGGTTACCGGACCCATCCCATCTTCGGGACGACCATCTACCATAGCGGCATCGACATCGGCGTCGATTATGGCACGCCCGTCCAGGCAGCCGATGGCGGTACCGTCGTCGAAGCCGGCTGGATCAGTGGCTATGGCTACGCCGTCGTCATCGACCACGGCAACGGCCTGTCGACGTTGTACGGCCACAACCAGGAACTCGCCGTTTCGCCGGGCCAGGCCGTCTCTCAGGGCCAGGTCATCGCCTATGCCGGCTCGACGGGCAACTCCACGGGCCCGCACGTCCACTTTGAAGTCCGCGCCAATGGCGACCCCGTCGACCCCCAGGGGTATTTGTAGGGGAAGTCGGCGCGTCACGGCTTCTGTTGCCAGGCACGAGTACCTAATCGTTTTTCGTTCGTCGTTCGTCGTTCATCGTGACGGGTAATTTTTTATCTTTTACGATCAACGATGAACGGACTACGATGAACTTTTTTTACACACAAGGAGGCACCCTGATGGGGAAACATAGTTTACGGCAGACGTGGGAGCGCGTCCGCCGGCCGCTGGGATATGTCTGCAGCGGTATGATCATCATGATTGTCGCCATGGTTGGCCTCTTTTGGTATTATACGGGCCGGCCTTCGTCGATGTTCGAGTTTTTCCGGACCTTGGAAATCATCGAAAGCCATTATGCCGAAAATGTCGATAAAAACGCCATCTTTGACGGTGCCTTGAAGGGCATGGTCGGTACTTTGGGCGATAAACATTCGACCTATCTCGGCGGCGATTTGTATAAAGACTTTTCCGCCCAGATGAGCGGCACTTACGCCGGCATCGGCGTCTACATCGCCTCTACCGATGAAGGCATCCTCATCGCCGGTGTCATGGAAGGCAGTCCGGCTGAGGAAGCGGGTCTCCAGCGCGGTGATATCCTGGTGTCCATTGATGGCACGTCCGTCGAGGGCTATCAGCTGGAAGATGTGTCCAAGAACATCCGCGGGCCTGTCGACACCAGCGTTGACCTCGTCGTCCGCCGCGATGGCGAAGAACAATCCTTTACCGTCCAGCGCCGCCAGATCCACGTGCCGACAGTCGCCGGCAAGATGGTCGACGGAACGGACGTCGGCTATATCCGCGTGGCCGTCTTCAGTGATGGCACGGCTGACGATTTCACCAAGGAATTCACCAAGCTCTGCGAACAGGGCATGAACAAGCTCATCCTCGACCTGCGTGACAACCCGGGCGGCATCGTCGAACAGGCCGTCGGCGTGGCCAGCAATTTCGTTCCGCCCAACAGTACCATCGTGTCTTATACGGAACAGGATGGCAAAGTGGATCAGTACACGGCTCAGGGGACGGATGACCCGATTCCCATCGTCGTCTTGGTCAATGAAAATTCGGCCAGCGCTTCGGAAATCGTCGCCGGTGCCGTCCAGGACATGAAACTCGGACCCATCGTCGGCGTCAAGACCTACGGCAAGGGGACCGTCCAGGGCGTCTTCCCCGTCGACTCGGCATCGGCTGTCAAAGTGACCGTCGCCAAGTATCGGACGACGAATGGCCGCGAAATCGACGGCGTCGGTATCGAACCGGATGTCGTCGTTCCCTTGACGCCGTCCGACCCGGAAGACAGCCAGTTTGAGAAGGCTTTGGAAATTATTCAGGAAAAATGACTTTACAGATGAGCGAATATGCTTTAAAATTTGATAGTAACGTCAATTAGATATTTTTGGACAGATAGACAGGAGACATGGTATATGTATGCTGTGTCTCTTTCTGTATCCGCATGTATTCCTATGAGGTGAAATATGTTTATAGACAGAGCAAGAATTTTTGTACAGTCCGGCAAGGGCGGCGACGGCATGAGCAGTTTCCGTCACGAAAAGTTCGTCCCCAAGGGCGGGCCGAACGGCGGTGACGGCGGCCAGGGCGGCAACGTCGTCCTCGTCGCCGACCGCAACGTCAATACCCTGGTCGACTTCCGGTTCCGCCGCCTGTTCAAGGCCAAGCCCGGCGGAAAAGGTGAAGGCAGCAACAAGTACGGCCGCAATGCCGAAGATTTATTGATCACTGTTCCCTTGGGGACCATCGTCAAAGATGAAGAAACGGGCCAGGTCATGGCCGACTTATCCCGCGACGGCCAGCGGGCCATCGTCGCCAAAGGCGGCCGCGGCGGCCGCGGCAACTGGCATTTCCGCACCAGTGCCAACCGGACGCCGACCTTTGCCGAACGAGGCGAACCGGGGGAAGAACGGTGGCTGCGCCTGGAACTGAAGGTCCTGGCTGACGTCGGCCTCCTGGGTTACCCCAGCGTCGGCAAGTCGAGTATCCTGCGCAAGGTTTCGGCAGCCCAGCCGGAAGTCGCAGCTTACCAC
>UMCF01091220.1_pt1 | contig 18134 bp, 16 predicted proteins | sample 1964131 | NCBI WGS metagenome assembly UMCF01 (sample SAMEA4835958, study PRJEB28245) | human gut metagenome | biome: gut microbiome; material: fecal sample | place: Denmark | collected 2008
CGCTGGCAAGAAGCTGTGCTCTTGGTTTGGCTGTGCCTTTCGGAAGGTTGGCGTGATGATTGCCCCATCGCAAGCGCAATCTAAACGGACGCGGTGCGCCGTCGTGAGCGGGCTTGCCCTCTCCGTCATCGCTCCGCGATGCCACCTCTCCCAAAGTGAGAGGTTTTGGATATACCGGAAAGTTTGCCTTCTCGAAAAAGCTCCCCCTTTGGGGGAGCTGGCGCGAAGCGCCTGAGAGGGCGAGGATGCTGGCGGGGAGACTTCGCCCCGGTTTAGCTGGCGCTTACGATGGGGCAGACTTCCGAAAGCCTCAATCTAAACTGACGCGGTACGTTCTTGTCAGCGGGCTTGCCCTCTCCGTCATCGCTGACGCGATGCCACCTCTCCCAAAGTGAGAGGTTTTGGATATACCGGAAAGTTTGCCTTCTCGAAAAAGCTCTCCCTTTGGGAGAGCTGGCGCGAAGCGCCTGAGAGGGCGAGGATGCTGGCGGGGAGACGACTGGTTGGTTTAGAGCTGAACCAGTGGAGGAAAACTCCGATGAAAGAAACTACCGTCATCAAAAACAATAAGATGTTGCCGGTGGCTCGGAGGCTTCGCCGCGAGATGACACCGCAGGAAAAGACGCTCTGGTATCAATTTCTGCGCTCTTACCCAGTAAAAATCTACAAACAGCGGATCATTGAATCTTTTGTGGTAGATTTTTACTGCGCGGAAGCACGATTGGTTATTGAATTGGACGGCTCACAGCATTATACTGAACAGGGGAAGGCTTACGACGAAGAGCGGAGCCAGATCCTGCGCGAGTATGGCTTGAAGGTATTGCGCTTTTCCAACCGCGAGGTGGAACAGCAGTTCGATGCGGTGTGCGAGAAAATCCAGAAAGAGATTCAAGCGAGGGTGTAAGGTAACAATTTCCCCCTTTTCCCACAGACGATCACCCATTACCATAAAATCTAATGAAACAGGTGGACAGAACGATGAGAGAAATTCAAGTTGCAGAACACAAGACCCTGAAGCTGACCAACGTGTTGGCGCGGAAGGTGGACGGCAGCGAGCTGGGCAACCTGCCCGTGGTGCTGACCCAGATGCAGAACTTTATCCGCAGCCACAACGCCATGCCCGTTGGCCCCATCATCCAGTGCGTTAAAATGCGCACCGGCCCCAACCCCACGGCGGACATCTACTTTATGCAGCAGGTCAACCAGTTGATCACCCGGCTGGACCCCGGCTACGAGATGGACGCGGTGCTGCGTGTGCGCAACTGCCTCTACGCCCACTATGTCGGCCCCATGGATCACAGCAGCCTCGCCAGCCAGAAGCTCGACATCTATGCCTTTGAGAACGAGATCGAGCGCACCGGCGATGTGTACAGCATCTATGTCAATCAGGACGAAGACGAAGGCGTGCTTGACGTCTTTATGGAGACCAAATAATTATGACGACCATTCAGAATCTTTCCGATCTGCAGGATCGCCGCATCATGATGGAGAAAAAGCTGCCGCCCTTCGGCTATGCGATGATCCTCCTCGTGGCATTCCTGCTGGTGTTCCTGACCATCTGGAGCACCAAGAATTACCGCACCTACGTCAGCCAGTCGGTCGGCACCGTGCAGGCAAGCAATAAAACCTACATCATGTCCAGCTACTCCGGCACCCTGACCGAGCTGAACGTCTCTGAGGGCAGCTACGTCAACGAGGGCGACCTCATTGCCCACATCAAGAGCACGGACATCGATATGCAGACCGACGGCTACAAGAGCCAGCTGGAAATCTACGAAAAGCAGAAGTCCCAGTACGAGAAGCTGCTCAAGTCCATTCAGGACGACAAGAACTACTTCAGCGAGACGGATATCGACGATCAGCCGTACTATTATCAGTACGAGAACTACAAGAGCCAAGTACAGCAGAAGACCTTTGACGCTTCGCCCTATCAGGCCGCGGGCTACTCCGAGGAGCAGATCAAGGCCCTGATGGAGCAGAACCAAAGTGAAATTGAGTCACTGTACTACTCCACTTTGCAGTCGGTGACCGCGAACCTGACCAGCGTTCAGGCCAACATCGACAACCTGAAGACCCAACTGGACGCACTGGAAAGCGGCGCGAACGATTACTATATCTATGCCCCCACCTCCGGCGTCATCCACATGGATACCCCCTACAAGGAGGGCATGGTGCTGAGCGCCGGTTCCGCGCTGGCCACCGTCGCCAGCGAGAACAGCGACCTTGAGGTGGTGGCGGCCCTGACCGTCAGCGACCGGCCCCTCGTCAACGTGGGCGACCCGTGCAAGATCGCCATCACTGGCCTGTCCGAGTATTCCTACGGCAACCTGACCGGCACCGTCACTTCCATCGACAGCGATGTGACCTCCAGCACGTCCGGCTCCTACTACAAGATGACCATCAAGCCCAACAGCACCTATGTGGTGAGCAACGGCGGCGACAAGGTCGATCTGGCCAACGGCATGAGCGTGACCGCCCGTGTCGAGTACGACGAGCTGACTTACTTCGACTACGTGATGGAGGCTCTGGGCGTTTTGTTCCGTTAAACAGCGTCCGTAAACCAACGCCCAAAGAGGTACGATAGAATGAAATTGAACCCGAAACAGTTGGCCGTAAGCGCCGCGCTGCTCACCCTGCTGGCCGCAGGGGCCGCGCTGCCCGCCACAGCCGCCAGCCCCATTTCTGCCCCCGCGGCCATCACCTTCCCGTGGAGCGCCGTCGCCACCGAGAGCGTGGAGACCGGCGATTATGCCGCCTCCATGACCGTGGGCACCGCGCAGCAGCTTTCGCCGGTGGTCACCCCCGCCAAGGCCGCGAAGCGCAACGGCGTCAGCTACGTTTCCGATAACCCGAACATCGTCTCGGTGACGGAGGACGGCGTGGTACAGGCCGTCGGCCTCGGCACGGCCCAGATCACGGCCACCTGCGGCGGCGTGAGCTGCACCTATGCCATCACCACCCAGCCCGACAGCACGATGATCGCCACCGAGATGGACATCACGCTGGCGTCCAGCACCATCGCGGTGGGCGATCACACCAACGTCTCGCTGGCGGTCCTGCCCACTACGGCGGCAAATTACATCGATGTGACGCTGACTTCTTCCGACCCCAGCGTGGCCACCGTCAACAACTTCGGCAAGGTGACGGGCATCGCCCCCGGCAAAGCCACCATCACGGCTTCCGCCGGCGATGTGAGCTGCTCGGCGACGGTCACGGTGGTGGCGGCGCCCAGCTCCAGCACCGGCGCGACGGAGTCCCTCTCCCTGAACACGAACTACCTCGTGCTCAAGCCGGGCGCGTCCGGCAAGATCACCGGCTCGGTGGCGCCCTCCACGGCGTCCCAGTCCCTGACCTTCACCAGCCGCGATAAGAGCATCGCCACCGTCAGCGCCAGCGGCGTCGTTACCGGCGTTTCCACCGGTGCGACCTCCGTGGTCGTCTCCAACGGCACGGTCTCTTCGTCGGTGACGGTCATCGTCAACCGCACGGCGTCTTCCAGCAGCAACAGCGGCACCGCCGACGGCGACGGCACCGAACCCGCCGACGGCGACCCCATCGTGAACGCCATCGAGAATGCGGCGTCGGACACCATCTCCTACCCGCAGGAGCAGGTGCCGGTGATCACCACCGAGATGCTCAACGCCCTGCGCACCACGGGCCGCACCCTCGTGCTCAACGCCAAGGACTACACCCTGACCGTGGACGGCAGCGCGATCCGCAACACCACCAGTGAGATCGCCACCGCGCTGACCTTTACGCCGGACGAGAACGGCCTCCGCTTTACCCTGAACGACGGCGGCGAGATGCCCTGCGGGGTGCAGATCGCCCTGACCGGGGAGAATGCAGCCTACAGCCGCCTCTACCTGCACAACAGCGTCAGCGGCAAGTGGCAGTTCCTGAACAGCTACAAGGACGGCGTCCTCCACGCCGATGTGGCGGGCGAGTACCTGCTGACGAACCAGAATCTGCGGTTCACCAGCATCAACTGGACCTTCTTCATCGGGGCCGGTGTAGTGGTCGTCGCCTGTCTGATCGCCTATATCGCGGTCAAGAAGCGGTATTGGTTCTGGTAAGATCGTACGTTAAAACGAAAAACTCCCGGACACTTCGTCCGGGAGTTTTTGCGTAGAAGGGAAACCTTACTTCGATTCAATCGTGCCTTCGCCGTCCAGCGCTTCCTCCAGCGTGTGCCACGCGAGGACCGCGCACTTGACGCGGGCGGGAACATGGGCGATGCCCTGCAGCGCGGCGGCGTCTTCGAGGTCGTCGAGCTGCTCCGGGGTGATCTTGCCCTTGATCATATCAAAATACAGGCCGATGAGGCGGCGTGCGTCCTCCACGGTGCGGCCCTTCACGAGGTCGATCATCAGGGAGGCCGACGCTTGGGAGATGGCGCAGCCGGTGCCGATGAACCCGGCGTCCTCAATGACGCCGTCCTTGACCCGCAGCTGAAGGGTGATGTCGTCGCCGCAGCTGGGGTTGACGCCCTCAAGGCTGTGGGTGGCCCCCTCGACGGGGTGGCGGTTCTCCTTGCTGCGGCTGTTTTCGGTAATGATCTGGGTGTAAAGCTCGTTCAGATTCATAAACCCATCACCTTTCGTACATTTTCGAGATTATTCAGCAGCGCGTCGATGTCTTCCGGCGTGTTGTAGATGGCCACGCTGGCGCGGCAGCAGGAGCCGATACCGAGGAAGTCCATCAGGGGCTGGGCACAGTGGTGCCCGGCCCGGATGGCCACGCCGCCCGCATCCAGAATGGTGGCGACGTCGTGGGGGTGGACGTCCTGCACATTGAAGGACACCACGCCGAACCGCTTGGCGGCGGTGGGGTCCCCGTACACGGTCAGCCACGGCATATCGGCCATGCCCTTGAGCATCCGCTCCAGCAGGGCGTGCTCGTGATCCATCATGGTCTGCCAGCCGATGTGGTCGATGTAGTCCAGCGCGGCGGCAAAGCCCACCTCGCCGCCCACGTTCCGGGTGCCCGCCTCAAACTTGCGGGGACCCTCGGCCCATGTGGCGCTGTGCTCATGGACCGCGCCGATCATGTCGCCGCCGCTGAGGAAGGGAGGCATCTTGTCCAGCAGCTCCCTGCGGGCGTAGAGGGCGCCCATGCCCATGGGGGCGTAGAGCTTGTGGGCGGAACAGGCCGCGAAATCCACGTCCAGCGCCTTCACGTCCACGGGCATGTGGGGCGCGCTCTGGGCGCAGTCCAGCACCACGACGGCCCCGACAGCGTGGGCGCGGGCCACGATCTCTTCCACCGGGGCCCGCAGCCCCAATACGTTGGACACCATGCCGATGGCCACGAGCTTGGTCTTGGCGGTGATCTTCCGGTCCAGCTCATCGGTGGTCAGGTGGCCGTCCGGGCCGGGGTAGAGGTACACGAGGGCTGCGCCCGTGGCCTCGGCCACCCGCTGCCACGGCACGAGGTTGGAATGGTGCTCCGCGACCGAGATCACGATCTCGTCGCCCGCGTGCAGGAAGTGGAGCCCGTAGCTGTAGGCCACGAGGTTCAGGGACTCGGTGGTGTTCTGGGTGAAGACGATCTCGTCGTCCTCCGCGTGGAAGAACTGGGCCACCCGGTGCCGGGCCCCCTCGTGGGCGTCGGTGGCCCGCATGGCGAGGTCATACACGCCCCGGTGGGGGTTGGCGTTGTCGTGGGTGTAGTAGCGGGTCACGGCGTCCAGCACCTGCGTGGGGTGCTGGGTGGTGGCGGCGCTGTCCAGATAAACGAGCCGGGTGCCGTTTTCGTCGGCGCTCAGGATCGGGAAATCCTTAATCCATGGATTCTGCATCGTCGAGCCTCCTTGCTGCCGCCTCGCGCACTTCGTCCTGAAGCGCCGCGAGGGGGATCTTTTCAATGGCCGGGGCAAAGCGGGCGTCCACCATCAGGCGGCGTGCCTGTTCCTCGGAAAGGCCGCGGGAGCGCAGGTAGTAGAGCTTGGACTCATCCAGCCGCCCGATGGAGGCAGCGTGCTGGCCCTCGACCTCTTCTTCGCCGCAGAGGATCAGCGGCGCGGTGCGGTTGCGGGCGGCGGGGCTGAACAGCAGCACATCCTCGCTCTCGTGGCCGACGCCGCGCTTGGCACCCCGGCGGAAGTCGATGGTGCCGCGCAGGATCTTATCGGCATGGCCGGTCAGGACGCCGGCGGTGTGCATCTCGCACAGGGTGTCCTTGGCGGTGTGAACGGAGACATCGTTGTGATCCAGCACGGCGTTGCCGCTGCCGAAGTAGACGGCATCAAGGTCGTACTCGCTCTTGGCAGCGGCGAGCTGTGCCTTGGCACCGCATGCCGAGAGGGCACCGCCCAGCTCGATGCGCACCTGCTCCACCTTGGCGCTCTTGGCTTCCTCGATGGCGACGGCGTTCCAGCGGCGGGCGTGAGAGCCCAGCAGCTGCACCTGCACCAGCTTGACGTGGGCGTTCTCGCCCGCGCGGATGCGGGTGAGGGAAGCGGCGGCACCGTTTTCAGCGTCGCCCCGCACCACCTGCACCACGGTCAGGCTGCTGCCCGCCTTGGCGTCCACGGAAAGGACGCTCAGGGCGTTGGGGTGGGCAGCGTCCAGCGTGACCTCAAAGAGGGCGGGCGCTTCCACCTTGGTATCTTCGGCCACCGTCAGCGCATGGCGGACGGTGGCATTTTCCAGCAGATAGGTATCGACGGCCTCGCCCATGCCGCTCTCCGAAAAGGCGGTGAAGTCGTTCTCGGCTTCGCCGACTCCGGCGGGCAGGGTGAAGGCGATGTTCGCTTCACCCCAGTCGTCGCCGGGGATCTCCGGCAGCGCCGCTGCTTTGGGAGCGCTGTTGACGCCGCACTGGTTCCAAGTAGGAACCGGCAGACGATTCATGTTCAAGTCATTCATAACACTTCCGGCCCTCCTTTCAGCCGATGCTGCCCTTCATTTCGAGGTGGATGAGGTTGTTCATCTCCACCGCATACTCCACGGGCAGCTCCTTGGCAATGGGTTCTGCAAAACCGCCCACGATGAGGGCGCGGGCATCCTCTTCGCTCATGCCGCGGCTCATCAGGTAGAAGACCGCTTCCTCGCTGATGCGGCCGATCTTGGCTTCGTGGCCCACATCCACCGCGTCGCAGCGGATGTCCATCTCCGGGATGGTGTCGGAGCGGGAGCGGTCGTCCAGCATCAGGCTCTCGCAGGAGACGGCGCTGCGGCTGTTCTTCGCGCCCGGCAGCACCGTGACGGAGCTGCGGAAGTTCGAGATGCCGCCGTCCCGCGCGATGGACTTCGTCGTGATGTGGGAACTGGTGTTGGGGGCCGCGTGGACCACCTTGGCACCGGTGTCGAGGTCCTGCCCGGCACCCGCAAAGGTGATGCCGGTGAACTCCATCCGGGCACCCTCGCCCGCCAGAATGCTCATGGGGTAGAGGCAGGAGGTATGGGAGCCGAAGGAACCGGAGACCCATTCGATCGTGCCGCCCTTTTCCACCTTGGCGCGCTTGGTGTTCAGGTTGTACATGTTCTTCGACCAATTCTCAATGGTCGAGTAGCGGACGCGGGCGTTCTCGCCCACGTAAATTTCCACGCAGCCCGCATGGAGGTTGGCCACGTTGTACTTCGGAGCCGAGCAGCCCTCGATGAAGTGGAGGTAGGCACCCTTGTCCACGATGATGAGGGTGTGCTCGAACTGGCCCGCACCGGGGGCGTTCAGGCGGAAGTAGGATTGCAGCGGGATCTCCACATGCACCCCGGCGGGAACGTACACGAAGGAGCCGCCGCTCCACACCGCCCCGTGCAGGGCCGCGAACTTGTGGTCGGTGGGGGGCACCAGCTTCATGAAGTGGCTCTTGACCATGTCGGCGTAGGGGCCGGTGAGGGCGCTTTCCATGTCGGTGTAGACGACGCCCTGCGCGGCAACCTCGGCTTTGACGTTGTGGTAGACCACCTCGGAGTCGTACTGCGCACCCACGCCGGCCAGCGAAGCCCGCTCGGCCTTGGGGATGCCCAGGCGCTCAAAGGTGTTCTTGATGTCCTCCGGCACCTCGCTCCACTTGCCCCGCATCTCGGTGTTGGGGCGGACGTAGGTGACGATATTGCGCATATCCAGCCCTTCGATGGAAGGGCCCCAGTTCTGCACCGGCATCTTGTTGTAAATCTCAAGGCTCTTCTGGCGGAACGCGCGCATCCACTCCGGGTCGTGCTTTTCCTCGGAAATTTTGGCCACAATGTCGGGTGTCAGGCCGGAATTTACCTCAAAGGCGGCGTTTGCGGCGTCCTTGATGTCGTAAATGCTGCGGTCCACTTCGGCAACGTCGGTCTTTTCGGTCTCAAAGGCTCTCATTTCGCTTCGTCCTCCTTCAGCGCGTGGAAGCCCTCCTCGATGATCTCGTTCACAAGGCTGCCATCGCCGGTGCGCACGATGCGGGCATCGTCCAGCACATGCACAAAATCCACCTTCAGGCCCTCAAGGATCTTGGCGTTGTGGGTGATGATGAGGAGGGCGTTCTCCTCGTTGTGGTAAGCGCGGACGCCCTGCGCCACGGTCTTTACGGCGTCCACGTCAAGGCCGGAGTCCGTTTCGTCCAGCAATGCCAGCTTCGGCTTGAGCATGAGGAGCTGCAAGATCTCGCTCTTCTTCTTTTCGCCGCCGGAGAAGCCCACGTTCAGGTAGCGCTCGGCATAGCTGGGGTCCATGCCAAGGGCCTCCATCTGCTGTGCCAGCTCCTTGCGGAAGGCGAAGACCTTGACGGGCTTGCCGGTGATGGCACCCTGTGCGGTGCGCAGGAAATTTTCCAGCGTGATGCCGGGGATCTCCTCCGGCGTCTGAAAGGAAAGGAACATGCCCAGCTTTGCGCGGACGTCCGCGCTCTCGTGGGTCACATCCTGCCCGCGGAAAACAATGCTGCCGCGGGTGACGGTATAGCGGGGGTCGCCCATCAGGGCGCTCATCAGGGTGGATTTGCCCGCGCCGTTGTGGCCCATCAGAACATGGGTCTCACCGGGGTTGACGGTCAGGTTCAGGCCGTCCAGAAGCACCTTCTGCTCCTCGCCGACCGTGACCTGTAAATCTTTGACTTCCAGCAGGGGACTGCTCATAGGATCTACCTCCTTGTAACGCAATACCGCACGCACTCTCAATTCCGAGTGGTACGGTAGGATAACTCTCGACCCTTATACTATACCAACTTTCTAGGAATTGCAAGGGGTGTCAAAAAAGATTAACACTCTTCGGCGCTTATACCAAGAAACGGTGGAGAACTTCCGGCCCCCTTTGTGCAGGGTGAAGTGCGACAAAAAGGGGCTGTTGCAAAACTCCCTCCGACATCGCTGACGCGATGCCACCTCCCTCTGAGAGGGAAGCTTTCACAGTTTGCCGTTACGCCAAGGCTCCCTCCGAGAGGGAGCTGGCACGGCGAAGCCGTGACTGAGGGAGTTATTTGCAACAGCCCTTTTCTCAGTTTTCGTTACAGTTTCCGGTAGCCGGAAGGCTCATCGTCCTTGCAGCGGCGTTCCATCAAAAAGGTGTCCAGCCAGCGGCCGTGGCAGTCCCGCGCGATCCGCTCACGGCGGCCCACAAGGCGGAAGCCGCATTTCAGGTGCAGCCCCTTGGAGGCGGCGTTGTCCTGCAGGACGGTGGATTGCAGGGTCCAGTACCCGGCCTCCTCGGCTTCTTGGCAGAGAGCGGTCAGGAGCTGGGAACCCAGCCCCCGGCCCCGGAAGCGCTCACCAATGTAGATGCTGATCTCGGCCACGCCCCGGTAGCACCAGCGCGGGTCTACCCGGTGCAGGGCGGCCCACCCGGCCAGCACGCCGTCATCCACCACCACAAGGCGGCATTCCTTGGTGTGGGAGGCATCCCACGCGGTATAAGGCGGGCAGTCGGTCTGGAAGGTGGCGTGCTCGGTGGCAATGCCTTCCAGATAGATCTTGGCGACTGCGGACCAATCTTCCGGCGTCATGGGCCGGACTGTGATCTCGTTCATACGTTCCCCTGACCGGAGCCGCAATGCTCCGCGTTTCCCTCACAAAATTCCTTCTGACAGCTTCAGTATAGCAGACTTTTCGGCAAAGTACAACGGCTCAGACGGGCCGGGCAGAGAACCCAGCACTTTGATGCCGAGGCTGCGCAGACAGGACTGCTTTTCCCGCAGCAGGGGCACCGCGTCCGGCTTTTCCGGCGCGTGGGCGTCGCAGCCGACGATGACCTGCTCCTTTTTTATGGCAGAAACCTTTCCGAAAAGGATCGGTTGTGATACAATAGAGTAAATATTTTGGGCTGTATTCGCCCGCGTAGGAAATCATTATAGACCACTTCGCGGAAAAATGCAATCCGGGCGGCAGCAAAGGAGCGTACTCATGAAAAAGAGAACGAAGCTGGCAGCGGCGCTGTGCTGTCTTGGCCTGATGATGACGCTGGCGCTGCCTGTGTTTGCGGCGGGCACCATCACCACCGAGACCACGATGGGCGAGATCCGCTCGGACCCCCGCGTTCAGGGGGCGGGCATCTGGACCAACTCCAAGTTCCGGGACATCAAGCCCCTGCAGACCTATTACTACAACAAACAGACGCTGGCAGAGTTTGTGGGCAGCGAGAACGCCGAAGCCAGCGCGGCGGGCCTGAACCTCGCGGTGGAAAACTACGAAGCGGGCCGTCAGGTCACCTACAAGCTCTATTCGGACGAGGAGATCGCTGCCGACCCCACCAAGGAGGTCGTAGAGCTGAACTATTTCCCCGCCAAGACCCCCAATGCCAAGTATGCGCTGGTGCTCTCCGGCAACATCAGCACCCGCACCGCCGAGCTGAAGGAGTGCATCTCCACGGCATGTGAACTCCACGAAAAGGGCTACGCCGTCTTTACGATGCGCTACCGCGTCTTCCAGAACGCCAGCGACAACGCCCCGCTGGACGACATCGGCCGGGCCGTGCAGTTCATCACCGAGCACGCCAAGGTGTTCGACGTCCAGACCGAGAACTATGCTCTGCTGGGCTACTCCTCCGGCGGGCATCTGCTGGGCCTGTTCTGCGGCAGGGAGCTGGGCTACCAGAAGTACAAGGTGCCCAAGCCCGGTGCCCTGCTGCTGGCTTACCCCATCAACGATTTCAACGAGGCGCGGCCTTTCTATAGGCTGGTCATGGATCCCGCCGTCTGTGGGACCCGGTACTATGATAATACCATCTCCGGCAGCGTGGATGCGGATTACCCCCCGACGTATTTCTGGTACGGCAAGAACGACAACACCCTGAAGCTGCTCATCTACTCTGAGCAGGGCCCCGCGCTGGAAAAGGCTCTGACGGAAAGCAGCGTGCCCCACCAGCGCACGGTCTACAACAATGCCGCCCACGGCATCGGCCTCGGTTACGGCACCGATACGGAAGGCTGGCTCGACGACGCCGCTGCCTTCTGGGAAGCCCAGACCGCTGAATAACAGAGAAGGAAACCGTACATGACGAACCGGAATCGAACTTTGCGCATCCTGCTGGCTGCATTGGCCCTTCTGGCGGTGCTGGCCCTGCCCGCTTTTGCGGAAGGGGAGAAAGGGGAAGCCAACATCACCCCGCAGACCACTATGAAAGAACTGCGGGAGAACCCCAGCATCAAAGGCTCCGGGCTGTACACCTATGTGTACGTCTGGGAGCGGGACTGCGGCTTTTTGCAGAACAGCAAGGACAACGACACCCTGCAGCAGGTCATCGGCAAGCAGTCGGTCAACAGCTGCGTGGCCGGGATGAATTTCATCATCGAGACCTACAACGCGGGCACGCAGATCACCTATAAGCTCTTCACCCCGGAGGAGATCGCGCAGGACAAGAGCCGCGACCATGTGGAGCTGTATTATTTCCCGGCGGAACAGCCCAACGCGAAGTACGCGGTGGTGCTTTCCGGCAATGCGCTGTTCTACAGCGGCGAGATGCGGGGCGGCGTTTCGACGGCATGGGAGCTGCACCAGCGGGGCTACGCGGTGTTCGCGCTGCGCTACCGCATCGGCAAGGAGGCCAAGGACAACGCCCCGCTGGAAGACCTTGGCCGGGCCATCCAGTTCATCACCGCCAACGCCGAGACCTTCGGCGTCCGCACCGAGGACTACGCCCTGCTGGGCTATTCCTCCGGCGGGCAGATCACGGGGGTGTTCTGCGGCAAGGAGCTGGGCTACCGGAACTACAATGTGCCCAAGCCCGGTGTGCTGCTGCTGGTCTACCCCATCAACAACTTTTATGAGGCAAAACCGATCTACCACCTGCTGCTGGATACCCACGGCGACGGCCGCCGCTATTACGATCATAACATCTCCGACTGCATAGATGCGGATTACCCGCCCACATATTTCTGGTACGCGCGGAACGATGTGATGCTGATGGCGTTCAACTATTGGCAGCAGGGCCCCGCGCTGCAACAGGCGCTGGCGGCGAACGGCGTGCCCTATCAGGAGCATGTCTACCGCTGCGCCCAACACGGCGTCGGCATCGGGAAAGGAACTGACGCCGAGGGCTGGATCAAGGAAGCGGTTGCGTTCTGGGAAGCGCACACCGCCCCATAAAACGAAAAAAGGAGGCGTAAACACAAGATGCAGAAAACACGAACCGGCCGGGTGCTGGCGGCCACGCTGGCCCTGCTGGTGGTGCTGGCCCTGCCCGCCTTCGCCGAAGGCAAGAAGGGGGAAGCCAACATCACCCCGCAGACCACCATGAAAGAACTGCGGGAGAATCCCAGCATCGCGGACTCCGGCTTTTATACCTATTCGCAGGATAAGGACTGCCCGCCGGGCCAGCGCCTGTGGGAACGAACCACGCTGGAACAGTACACCAACCGCTATGTGGCCCAAGGCAGCGCCAACGGCATGAACCTCGTCATCGAAAATTACAACGCAGGCGTCAAGGTGACCCACCTGTTCTACACAATGGATGAGATCGCGCAGGACTCCACCAAGGCGAAGACGGCACTGTTCTATTTCCCGGCCAAGGAGGCGGGCGCGAAGTATGCCCTCGTTATCCCCGGCAGCGGCTGGAACGAGAGCGCTGAGCTGGAAGAGGGGGCATGCACTGCGTGGCAGCTGCACGAAATGGGGTATGCCGTCTTCGTGCTGCGCTACCGCATCTGGACGGATGCAGGGGATAACGCCCCGCTGGAGGACATCGGCCGGGCGGTGCGGTACATCACGGAACATGCCGCAGAGTTCGCCATCCAGCCGGAAAACTACGCCATCGTGGGGTATTCGATGGGCGGGCATCTGACCGGGCTGTTCGGCTCCGACGCTGTAGGATACAAAAATTATCAGGTTCCGAAACCGGCGGCGCTGCTGCTGGGATATCCGGTCAACAATATGACGCTGGTGAAAGGGGCATACCGCTTTTTGCAGGACCCCGGCATCCGGGAGCCTCGCTATTACACAATGAATGTTTCGGATTATGTCACCGACGATTTCCCGGCCACGTACCACTGGCATGGGAAGGACGACGTCACGCTGTTTGCCCTGAACGCAGCCCAGCAGGAACCAGTGTTGGAAGCAGCCCTTACAGCACACAATGTGCCGCATAAGTATATCGTGTACGATCATGCACCCCATGTCAGCGGCATCGGTACCGGAACGGATGCCGACGGCTGGCTGTACGACGCGGCGGCGTTCTGGGAAGAACAGGTGGCGCAGAAGACGGCACAGCAGCCCGCCGCATAACGACGAAAGCAAAAAGAAAGGAATGGTTCGATGAAGGATCAGAACAGGGCGTTCCGCAGCCTGAACGCAGGGCTGCCGGACGATGTGGAGCGGCTGAAGGCCGCGGGCTATTACCAAGAGGCCATTGAGCGGATCGACGAATATCTGGCTGAGGACTGGACCGACACCCAGAACAGCCCCCGCAGCCAAGGGCTTGACCCGGTGGGCGGCCCGCTGCCCCAGAACCCGACGCCGCAGGGCGTGGAGGCGCTGCGGGAAGCGATGCTGGCTCAGCGGGAGATGATGCGCCGCCTCCCGGCAGAATACTGCTACACCGAGGCCGAGGCCGTAGCCCGGATGCAGGGGCTGGTGAAGGACTTCACCGCCGAGGAGTTCCGCCAGCTCGTCAAGCACGGCCGGGTGGACTGGCGGTTCGTGGAAGGGGAAAAGCACTACCTCGACCGCTTCGCCGAAACGCTGCTGGCCACCCATGCCGACCTTGCGGCCCGGCAGCTGGACCCGCCCGCGCCGAACACCGCCGCGCGGGAGCTCCGCCGCCGCCAGCACGAGCAGATGGAGCAGACCGGCAGCGCCAGCGCCCGCATCACCCTGCGCACCAGCGTCGGCATGTCGGACGAAGCGTTTGCCGAAGCGCTGGCAAAGGCCAAGGCGGAAGGGCGGAGCAGCGTCCATGTCCGGGCGTGGCTGCCCATCCCGGCGGCGTGCCTTTCCCAGAGCGAGATCGAGCTGCTTGACCTCACCGAGCCGCCCACCCGCATTGCGGACGAAAATGCGCCCCAGCGCACCGTGTACTGGGAGGCTGACCTTGCCGAGAACCGCCGCTTCGGCGTGCAGTACCGCTACCGTGAGACGGCTGCTTATACCGACCCGCTGGACTTCACCCCCGACGCAGAGCAGCCCACCTTCGACACCGGGGAGGAAGCACCCCACATCGTCTTTACGCCCTACCTGAAAGCGCTGGCCCATCAACTGACCGACGGCATTACCGACCCGGCGGAAAAGGCCAAGCGCATCTATGATTACGTTACCCTGAACGTCCGCTACCACTACCAGCCCGCCTACTTCGTGCAGGAGTGTCTGCCCGACCGCTGCGCGCGGGACCGCCGGGGCGACTGCGGCATCATGGCGTTGACCTTCATCACCCTCTGCCGCATTGTGGGCATCCCGGCCCAGTGGCAGAGCGGCCTGTCCGTTTCCCTCACCGGGGTCGGCTGCCACGACTGGGCCATGTTCTACATCGCACCGAAGGGCTGGATGTACGCCGATTGCTCCTTTGGCGCCTCCATGGCGCGGCTGGGGGACGAGACCATGCGCCGCCACTACTTCGGCAGTCTGGACACCGGCCGCATGGTGGCAAACCGCGCCTTCGAAGCGCCTTTTGACCCGCCCATGACCGGTTTCCGCTCCGACCCCTACGACAACCAGTCCGGCGAATGCGAAGTGGACGGCGTGGGCCTTTACGGCGATGCCCTCGACACCCGCAAAGAGCTGGTGGACTACGAACTTTTGGAAGAATAAGACCTTAAACCGGGTCCCGCCCAGTACGGCGAGACCCGCATTTTCAATGTTTCAGATCAGGAGAACCGAATGGAATATCTGGCAGGACTTTATACCCTTTTGCTCGTTGCCATCTGCTTGGAACTGGCCGTGGTGCTCTGGCGCACCGGCAAAAAGCAGAATGCCGCGCAGAACAATGAGGAACTCAAGCGCTGGATGCAGCAGCAGTTCGACGCACAGGCCAAAGATCTTGCGGCCCAGCAGACCGCGCTGGCGGAGCAGAACTACACCGCCATCCGCAGCGTGAGCGAGACATTACAGACCGCCGTGCAGAACATGAGCACCACCCTCGCCCAAGGGCAGAACGGCCAGCAGCAGATTCTGGAACGGCGCTTGCAGTCGCTGGAAGCGGCCAACACCCAGAAGCTCGAAGAGCTGCGCAAGACGCTGGCCGACAGCATGACAGCCCTCCAAGCCGAGAACACCCGCAAGCTGGATGAGATCCGCCGCACCGTCGATGAGCAATTGCAGGACGCCTTGCAGAAGCGGGTGACCGAGAGCTTCAAGGCCGTGAACGCCCAGCTCGAACAGGTGTACAAGGGCCTCGGCGAGATGCAGAGCCTTGCGGCGGATGTGGGCGGGCTGAAGCAGGTGCTCTCCGGCGTCAAGACCCGCGGCATTCTGGGTGAAATTCAATTGGGAGCCATCCTCGAAGAGATCCTCGCCCCGGAGCAGTACGAAACGAACGTGGCCACCATCCCCGGCAGCACCCAGCGGGTCGAGTATGCCATCAAGATGCCGGGCGTGGACGGCGGCACCGTCTGGCTCCCCATCGATTCGAAGTTCCCCGGTGACACCTATGCCCACTTGCAGGACGCACAGGCTTCCGGCAATGCACAGGCCGTGGAAAACGCCCGGCACGCGCTGGAACTGGTGCTGCGCAGCGAGGCCAAGGACATCCACGAAAAATACGTCGAGCCGCCCTATACCACCACGTTCGGCATCCTCTTCCTGCCCTTTGAGGGCCTGTATGCCGAGGTGGTCAACGCGGGGCTTCTGGAAGTGCTGCAGCGGGATTATCAGGTCAATGTGGCCGGCCCCAGCACCATGGCCGCTTTGCTGAACAGCTTACAGATGGGCTTCAAGACCCTCGCCATCCAGAAGCGCTCCGGCGAGGTCTGGCAGCTGCTGGGCGCGGTGAAGACCGAGTTCGACAAGTTCGGGCAGGGCCTTGCCAAGATGCAGCAGCGCCTCCGCCAGACCGACGAGGAGCTGGACAACCTCATCGGCGTGCGCACCCGCGCCATCAGCCGGAAACTGCGGAGCGTGCAGAGCCTCGACGAGGAGAGCGCGGCAACGCTGCTGGAGCTGGACAGCGAGCCGGGCCGCCCGGTCACCGCACAGCTGCCGGAGTAACAGGGAAGATTGTAGGAAAACGAATCTTGCAATAAGAAAATCCATGTGCTATACTAAGAAAAGTTCCTAGTAAAAACTTCCGGTTCGCCGGAAAAACGATAAAATCAGAGAAAGGTTGTCTTCTATGAGCGTGAAAAAGATCAGCGATGCCATTCTGGGCATTGGTGTGGATGATACCACCATCGACCTGTTCGAGAGCCAGTACCCCGTGCCCACGGGCGTCAGCTACAACTCCTATGTCATCCGGGACGAAAAGACCGCGATCCTCGATACGGTGGATGCCCGCGCCACCGACCCGTGGCTGGAAAATCTGGCCGAGGCACTGGGCGGCGCAGCCCCCGATTACCTCGTCGTCTCCCACATGGAGCCGGACCACGGTGCCAACATCGCCAAGCTTGCCGCGCTCTACCCGGAGATGCAGGTGGTGGGCAACGCCAAGACGTTCCTGTATATGGAGCAGTTCTTCGGGGCCGACGCCATCGCCAAGGACCGCCGCGTTGTGGTCAAGGACGGCGAGAGCCTGAGCTTGGGTGCCCACACCCTGACCTTCGTTTTTGCCCCAATGGTCCACTGGCCGGAGGTCATGGTCAGCTACGAGTCCACCGAGAAGGTCCTCTTCTCTGCCGACGGCTTCGGCCGCTTCGGCGCCGTGGCAAAATACGATGCAAACGCCGATTGGGCCAGCGAGGCCCGCCGCTACTTCCTGAACATCGTGGGCAAGTACGGCCCGCAGGTTCAGGCCCTGCTGAAAAAGGCGGCCGCGCTGGACATCCAGACCATCTGCCCTCTCCACGGCCCGGTCCTGACCGGAGACCTGAGCAAGTATCTGGCCTACTACGATATGTGGTCCAGCTACAAGGCCGAGGAGCCGGAAAAGGTCCTCGTCGCCAGCGCCTCCATCCACGGCCACACCCGTGAGGCCGCACACCTCATGGCCGAGAAGCTCCGCGCCAAGGGAGCCAAGGTCGTGGAGATGGATCTGACCCGCACCGACGTCTCCTACGCCGTGACCGAAGCCTTCCGCTGCGGCAAGATCGTGCTGGCCTGTGCCACCTACGACGGCTTCCTCTTCCCGCCGATGGAAAATCTGCTGGCCCACCTCAAGACCAAGAACTTCCAGAGCCGCACCGTCGGCCTGATGGAGAACGGCACGTGGGCCCCCATGGCGGCCAAGCTCATGCGCGCCGAGCTGGAGGGTATGAAGAACGTCACCGTCTGCGAGAATGTCGTCACCATCCGTTCCGCCGCCAATGACGCGGCCAAGGCGCAGATGGATGCGCTGGCAGATGAACTTGTGCTGAAATGATGTGCAGTCTGCCCATCCTGAGGGCAGACAGCGCACCAAACTGTCCGTGCTCGACAAAATGACCATAGCGCAGCATAGGCCCCGCCCCGCTGCAAGGAAAAAAGCGCCCACACTTCTCGCGAAGTGCGGGCGCTTTTTGGTTCGGGCAGATCAGGTATCCTGCAGCTCCCCGCGGCTGGCGGCCTTGAGGTAAGCAAAGATGAAACCGTCGAGGTCGCCGTCCATAACGGCATCCACATTGCCGGTCTCGTAGTTGGTGCGGTGGTCCTTGACCATCGTGT